>Ga0131853_10022988_pt1 | contig 11269 bp, 4 predicted proteins | sample TergutLab28metaG_FD_92764 | JGI IMG/M metagenome (GOLD analysis project Ga0131853, IMG submission 92764) | Labiotermes labralis P1 segment gut microbial communities from Petit-Saut dam, French Guiana - Lab288 P1 (version 2) (version 2) | ecosystem: Host-associated > Arthropoda: Insects >...
CCAAAAGGACGAAGGAACATAGGACGACCGAGGAAGAGATGGAGGGACCAACTTCATCTTGAGGATCAAGGAACAGGAAACACGCCTAACCCTTCAGGAACATGATGATGATGATGATGATGAAGAAAATGTCTAAATACATTTTCCTTTTACTTTGTAGACGAAATTTTTATGTGTAAAGATGACTGGCATGCAACTTTTCAAAATGTTTGTCGTATTTGTACACTTTAACAATTGTGCACCCCGAGGAATACTCGTGTATTTATGATATGTTCTACATCCTACTGTCTTTATAACACTTGTATAGATGGAAGGAATATATGTATATATGTATGAATTAATATAGCTATGTATGTATTACAGAAATACAAGCCTAAATCCAAATGCTGCAGTTTTCCAAGGCCGTCGATACCTCAGACATGTCGAAATATGTTATTATTATTATATATTGCTTCTTGTCTCAGGGTTTATCTTCCTGGTATTTCTCTTCTTGAGCCAACAGTGATCACCACTGCTCTGTTTTCAAGCTTCACACTGCAGTACCCTCCATATTATGTGTGATGTTCCTAGTATAGCTGTCTTTTTTAGTGAACCTACTGAATGTTTGATTAGCATGGCTTACAAATTTTTAAAATTTCTTTACTATTTCAGCGGCTCCATATTTTACTAGTTTACCTGTTTCACATTCGTTGTATCCTTATGTTTAACCTCTTTGTATTTTAGTGTATTTTCGGTTTCTTTTGATGAGTTATTATTATTATTATCATCATCATCATCATCATAATCATCATCATCTCCTTTATGCAGGATATTTATACTTATATTCCTGAGACAAACTATGTCCCAAGGGAATACATTGTTGCAGCTATTCTGTTGTTACTATTCATGGTGCTTATATCGTTAGTCTCAGTGTTTAATCTATTGTACTTTTACACTAGTACTTTCCGAAGTAAGCGTGCAGTGTCCAACATGGCTGTAGTTTCTTGACTTCATGTTTCCCCGGTATGTTGCTCAGGTATTTTCTGAATAACTTTGAAATAGTCCCAGTCGCCCCTCTTATTACTGGTATCACCTTTGTTTTTACATTCCACATGCGCTGCATTATTACTATTATTATTATTTATTGTGATAATTGTCATCATCATTATCATCCTCATCTTAAGAACAATGATATAAGCAAACGGAATAGGATGGAGGATGTTTTATTTATTCTACTTATCACTTCTTTACTGTCATAGAAAACCGTAACCTTACGCGAACACACAGATTTTGGCAGTTTGTAGAACTAGGCTGTAATTCTTAATTATACTTAAAAATTAGAGCTCATTATAATTGCAATTAGAGTCACATCATTAGCAGTTCTTATTTCCTCCGTTACTTCTGAATGCAATTTGTAGCTCAGATTTTCTGTGTCTCGTTTTGTTAGTAACTCATATTCCCACCTCTTGCTACACTAAATATAACAAGAGATCCACCATTACTACGTTCTATAGAACTGGTTTCCCAAAAGGAGGAGAATCTACTAGGATTAGTGATTTGGATCTGGAATGATTAATTGTCCTCCCTCAGGTGAAACCTAAAAATGAAATGCCTCCCATTGGCAAGCTGTTCCATTGTGCTTACAGAGGGAAGCGATTCTGAGAGCAGAAACATTGAGAACTTAATTATTTAGGCAAGATGTAAATTATATTTAGAAAGTAGAAGGAAACAAAGAACCTTAATGAATTATCTCTCTCATTCGCGGCTCGAGTAAAGGATGTGAATATTATAAGGAGTTCTCAAATAACAAGGAAAGCTACCAATTAGGAAAACCAAGAAACTGCTTTGGTGTGCAGAGTTCGGCTTAGGTCGTGCAATGTCGCTGTACACATAAACAGTGACAAATATCAGTGACAATGGACACGCTGTCTAAAGGTCTTATGGCCATTTTACGCATTTTGAAGATTAACACAAAAGAACTCTGCCTTACTCCCATATATTTCTTTGCTGGGATGTTGAAGAATCTCGGAATAAACAGCCATCAGGGGTGCTGATAAGTCTTTAACCCGACCAGGAAGGAAACAAGCTAATATTTCTGTCAGAGTGGCGTGAATTTCCTTCGAGTTCTTACCTAGCAGGAAAAGAGACTTGATGACTACTCGTGTCTCGATTTAGTTTAAATAGCGCGCGTTCCTGAAATGCTTCGAGCTTGTTTCCTTCCTGGTCGGGCTAAGGACTTATCAACACCTCGGTCTAAATGAATTATTTTTATAACCGAGTTAGAGTGTGCTTACTACGCGGTACGAACTAAATCTTTAAATACAACTGAAGTAAATTTGACGTTTGAAGTGTCAGAATACAATATTCTAAGGGCCAAAGAACTTTTAGCGAGATTTCATCAGTATTAACTCTAAATAGGCTTCATATTTATCGGGGCATTAATATAAGTAATTGAAATGAAGGATGAAATTCGTGGTTAACATTTGATGACTCCTCCTCACGCAGCCAGGGAGGTTTAAGATCTCACTTGGGGGCTCCGGGTGCAAATTTCATGTTCTATTGCTGGTACCCTTCATTACTGCTTGCATGTCTCCGCTCTCTATACCGAAAGTGTTAATTTGTATTAAAAAAAAATGTTGAAGTTGAGACGTTAACTGGTCCAAAGAGCTAAACCTACTTAAGTAAAAAAAATTGTGCTCTCATTTCTATCCTAGCTGCAGGCCACGACTCATCTTTTGACTGACTAAGGAATGAGAGCCAGGATTAACTAAGTTACATATTTCTGAACTTTCTCCTACTTCTACTGTCTCAGAACTTAGCCCCGTGTTGCACTTGCATGGAGATCCTCAAGCATTCGAGAAATTCTCCATGTTTTGTGAAATACTGAGAAAAACAGCGTTTTACTTATATGAACATAATTCTATTGTGGACAAATTTAACTCTTATTTGGTCTCGGATATAATGAATATTAAGATATAATTCGAATGTCCTTATCTTTTGTAATTCTGGACATTTTTACGTGTTATAAGTCCGTTCTCTCTGACAAGGTATTTTCAGTTCAACAACCTTTTAGCTTAACGTGTATAGACATGCCTACACACGCGTGTCAGTAATTTTACATCGTACATTGACAAGGGCAAGGGATTGACAAACATACCGTCCAGATAAATAACCGTACTTTACAATTTCTAACCCTGATTACAATGCAGCACTTCTATCTTAAACTCCAATAGAAAGTAATGTATTGTTCACTCATATCAGTACATTATAAGTTTATCAGAGTTTGTTTTGGTTTGCGACGTGTAATACTGATGATATAATGTCACAGAGGATGACTATTTTGGCGCTACGTTTTCGTTTGAAGGTAATGAAATCACTTAATAATTTGTGATGTAAATTACCAGGATGTATAGACACTCAACTTCCTTCCTTATAAATTACGATACTCGATTAACTGGAAGGTATTTTTAGAAGCAATGTTACATACGCAGTGTCATCCTGCATACCGGTGGGGTGCAGTGGATTAATTATAAACTGCATGGTTTGATATTGCATGACAATTGTCCTCAACATGTCGCACAATGTAAGTTTTGAAATTTCACGGATATTCATGCAGACTGCAGTAATGTAGTTATAGACTATTTCAGAAACTTCACGCATCCTTTACTACCAACCGAGACAATCCACAGAATCCGAGTTCGTGCAAAAAAATAAATGCGAAGTCATTACCACTATTTATGAGAGCAGTCACCAGCGAACTTCGAAGTATGGCTCACGAATGTGCTAGTAAAATCTGATATTTATTGGACCGTACATCATTGTGATAACTGAAGAATAAGAAACCAAACAGACGCCACTTATTATTTTATTGTATTTCATATGGGCTCAACATGTTTCTGGCATTACTATACCCATCATCAGGAGCTCGCGATTATGATGTTGATTACCACATTGGTCGTTTCTTTCTTGGTTTGCTGTAGGTTGAAGGTTAGGTGCGGTTAGGCTGGAGTAGTGTCCGGGCTGCAGCCTAACCGCACCTAACCTTCAACCTACAGCAAACCAAGAACGAAACGACCAATGTGGTAATCAACATCATAATCGCGAGCTCCTGATGATGGGTAAAGTAATGCCAGAAACATGTTGAGCCTATAAGAAGTACGATAAAATAATGATGTTAATATAATATTATGTCAGGTATTTCGACTGCATTATGTTTGGATATCCTATTTAAAAATGTGTATATTAAAATATAGGAAACATGAATTTTCTTTCTGCACAATTGCAACCAAAAAATGAAATAAATTAGTATTTTGTTGCACGTTGAATTGAAGAAACGTGAGATAAATGCTCTTTTTTCTTCTTGGCATACATATGTAAGACTATGTAAGGAATTCTAAGGAAAAATATAGGCTTAGGAATAAAAATATAGGTTTGGGAATATATTGTAGAGGAGACATCACTCATGCGGACGTTTGAACACAATTGAAAGTTTCCTTAATGAACACAAATGTAATTACGTTTTTAGGAAGGCTTTGATATAACATCCTACTGGCAAATTGCGAAGATATCACAAGCAAAATGACACAACTTCAGTAAGCCGAAAAGAGCACAGACATGAAAAATTCAGAAGAAAAAAAAGATTTTGTTTCACTAAAAGTGAAATACAATTAGAGAGAAAACGAATTATACATGTGTTTTATCCGTTTCGGACCCGATGAGAAACATATCTTAGATGTTGTTCCCAGGGAGGACGGAGCTCGTAACTCTGGTTAAGACGGGGAGTCGGGCAAGCAGCACACACTCTCAATAATCCCCAAGCAGAATATATTGGAGTTTTATTGTGCAAGGATATAGAGTAATTGCATTTACAACTGAAATGTATCAGTGACAATTCTCGCCATTGGACTCTTCATTTCTATTCGTACTCATTGACTGTCCAGCTTCGGACTCTGCTGCTCAGACACAGTTCGAGCTACCCAGCAGACTGCTACCACAGAACAAAGCAACTGTTGTTACATGTGTTGCTCCACACACTGCTCGCGCGATACACTTAGCGAGTCCAGTTTTAAACAAAACAAACGGAAGGAAATTATATTCCTCCCATGCCTGGTCTTAAGAGAGGCGAGAACTAAGCATGAGTAAATGTAGCTTATGACTAAAATACAGTAATGTAAGAATGCTAAAAAGAAAACGACAACAAAAAAATCAATGTGTGTCAACTACACAACACGTGGCTATAATAAGGACAGTGGTACCAATATCATGGCGCCGGCGGTTAGTCCCCAGTCTTTCACTTCGGCGGTCTGAATTTAATCCCAGTCCTAACAGTGTGGGATTTGCGGTATATGAAGTTACTGTGGAAGGTTTTACTTCGGATTTCTCCTGTCAGTATCTTATCATTAATGTTCCGTACTGAAACATCACCCAAGCTGTATAACCTAGTTACTTGACAGCGTCGTTAAATAATGTATTTAAAATATTTGATGTAAAAAAGGATACAACAATAATAGGAAATATGAAGGAGAAAAAATGAAATAACTTGAAATGCCAACTTGATGCAACTAGGTAATTTTATTAATGTATTCTTAGCTCGACATGTTTCGGGTACCCTACACACGTCCATCACCAAGAGCATTAGCTGTTGAGTTGCAGCGTATGGTTTTGTGCACCGAGTTTGTGGATGGGTGGTGGTCTTGAGAGCCGTTGCGTAGGTCGTGTGTAGAGCTCAGTTGAAACCTTATGTCACACGGTGACGCACGGAAGGGGAAGTGAAGGGGAAACATGCGAGTGGAGTGGGTAGCCAGTAGTCTTGCACTCTACCTCAGAAAATTGAGTATCCAGCATTACTACCGCTGATGCGCACACCTGGTTGCCAGTAGTCGACTGAACTGATCCCCTCCCCCGCCAATTTAAATGGACTCGTCCGTTTCGCTAAAAGACCAAGTCTGGTTTCTGCTAGTGTGCCATCACATTTCAAACGTGCTCTACGTTGCGGATGGTGCCGTGCACGGCACCATCCGCACGGTACACACGACCTACGCAGCGGCTCTCAAGACCACCACCCATCCACAAACTCGGTGCAGAAAACTATACGCTGTAACTCAACATCTAATGCTCCTGATGATGGGCGTATGTACCCGAAATATGTCGAGCTAAGAATACATTAATAAAATTACCTTGTTACATCAAGTTGGCATTTCAAGTTATTTCATGAGGAAGATGCACGGTCAAACAATGGAAAAAAGTGTAGTTTTCTAATTTATCAGTAATTAAAATAATAATACTTTTCATCGCCATTATTTGAACAATGTTACTGGAATGAAATCGCTATGGATGATGGAGTAGAAAGGAAATGCAAAAGCCTGGCGCAATTGAGAAATGTCTACAAAATTTTAGTCGGAAAAACTGCAGTGAAGAAACAGTTAGTGTATTTACTTGTAGATACGAAAATATTACAATAAGGTCTAGAAGGTTTGGATGCGAAACCTCCAGAAATGAATATTTCTTTAGGTAATCAAAAATTTTTCTGCATTCAGTAACCCAGTCCTTCGTTAATATTTTTTAAAAATTTCGCTAGTTTTCCTTTCATGAGACAAGAGAGTCTTGTCTTTGTCATCTCAATTTATTTGACTTCCATTTTAACATTAAATCCCGTCTACCTCTAGTACTTCCAATTGGTCCCTTTCTTAAGCCATATGAGAGTTTCTCTTTTCCCGCAAAGGTGTCTGAATATAATTAACAAATGAAAAATAAAATAAGAGGCTTGATTTTATCTCTTAGTATGTTGAAGACGGAATATCCCGCGATGGCTCAGTCGGTATAGTAATTTTCTACGGACTGGCCTGTCCGGGGATCGAATCCTGGTGTAAAAGAGATTTTTTATATCCATCCAGAAGAGCTTGGGTCCCATTAACCGTCCTATACACAGAACACTGGATGATTCCTGGGGGTAAAATGACCAGAAAGTGTCATTAACCACACACCTCCATCTAAAACTGAGATAAAAGAAAGAGTAGAGCTATTTATCTAATCTCCCTCTGTGCCTTAATCAAATTTTGCAGAGTGAATCCTGCTTTTTACTGTAAGAAGAAATTATGTGAGAGATCATAATGGGAAAGTCGGCGAAAAATAATTGTACCTCTGAATTTCTTTTCCGTCTCTTTGATAAGGGGGCAATGTGTTGAAGCTTGAAAACTTAAGACAAAAACTTCAGTTGTCAGTATTATTTAAAAATTAGTACGCCTATATACCTGTCATCACAATTCAAAACATAAAAGTCTGTACTTCCTAGCCAGCACTGATGGAATTCTGTCAGCGCTCTTTTTTTCTGCTTCATTAAATTACGTAATTTCTGCCAAAAATTTGAAGGCATTAGGAAAAATTACAGGGAAAATGTGTTTGTATCCTAAACAAATATATGTTATGGAATCACCTTAGCTTTTCAACCAACGAATGCACATATGATTTCACATAAAACCCTTTTAAAACACTTGAAAACACTCCGAAATGTTTCGATCTTGTCAGATCATCATCAGGGTAATTAGTTCCTTGCTGAAGTTATATTACAGTATTCACAATTCAATTGGTATTTGCAAACGAGGTGTTGTAGCAGCGTATCATGTTGTGTAGGAATGTGTTGTGGCAGTGGCTGTGACAAAATTGAAACATTTCGGAGTTTTTTAAAGTGTTTTAAAAGTGTTTTATGTGAAAATATATATGCGCATTCGTTGGTTGATAAACTAAAGTGATTCTACAAAAATGCACGGTTCTACAATAAGATTTATATGTTATGGAGTTTATGGTGAGCAGATTTCTAAAGAAGGCATATATAAGATAAGTTTATTCTTTAGTAGCAAATAATTCCACTCGTGGTATAATTTATTTGGTCCCAGTTGTCTGCTTCTGAGTGCGTCATTTTCTCTTTTCTTCCATTCACATGTCCTGTGCAGAGCTCTTGTAGCTCTGCACAGTACAATAGAGACAGAAATAGTTGGCTGTGCGCCACATTACTTTGGCATAACGAGGCAACATTCTAATGAGAAATTTCGTTTAATGTAATTACTATAATGGGCCTTCAAAATCGAAATTTTTCTTACAGTTCTTCGTTTACATTTAAAATTATTCAGTTTCTTCTTTATATTATTCGTGTCACAAAATTCTGAATTGTTAAAACTTAATTTAAGTAATGGTAAACACAGGGTCTAGCAATTAAATATAAGGAAGTTTGTTTTATCTGTAGCTTGTCACACACAAGAGTGGGTGGTGGGCGTTGCTCTGTACTGCCTCAATTATAATTCAGCAGTAGGCCTATTGTTTGAAATAGCCTTTTGATTTCAGTTTGCTTATTGATTCAAATTAAGTCTTTATTTACACAGCGGTATAATTGTAAGTGCACGAAGAGAATATAAATTTGTTGAGGACGCGCAGCCAGATTGTGAAAACGTAACGTTAGGTGAAATCAAATAGGACTGTGGTGGGACTCGGAACTGCTAGATCAGTCTAGAAAAAAACCCACAAAATTATGGAAAGGATTATTTCGGAGGATCAAAGACGGATGGAAGGCGAAGTATATTATAAATACCGAGGAATAATATGATGCATTATTTTTTATTATGTACAACTAAACTGGTCGGATAGCTCAGGCGGTATAGCGACTCCCTACGGGCTGGACGGTACGGAGATCGGATCTCGGTAGAGGCGAGTTTTCCCACACCTGTTCAGACCGACCCTGGTACAAACCCAAACTTCTGCACGACGCGAATCGTGTCAAACACAGTTTAAATCGGCCAGGGCGTGGCGTTTACCACCTACCCCCATCCAACGCCAAGGATAAAGAAAGAGTAAGGCTTTACCTCTACTACACACCTGGTTCTTCGTAGTATGTTCTAGGGTGAACTTTTCTGTTACTTACTAAAATGAAACTTTCTTTTCCTAATTTGTCACTAAGTCACAGGAAGCAACTAACATTCTGCCTAGAAGCTCTGGAAAGTTAAAATTCGATATTTTAAATTCTCGCAGCTGTGTAGCTGTGGATTCCTTTCATCTGTCATATGAGTTACGTCGTTGGGTAAATAGATACCGACGTATCGACGCAATGTCGTGGCCAAACACTTCCGCGTACCCTCTTGGCACGGGGCCACATCCTAGAGAAAGGAATCGCAAGCTTTGGAAACTTCATTGCTTCGAATTCCTCGGCAGCAAACAAATATTTCAACCCAGGATTATTTCAGGCACCACTGTGTGTTGTTCTGGTATGATTAGGTTCGGTGTGACTGAACTGCGTTCCAGAATGTATAGAATGTTTCATGTCTTCTTAATTGAAGTCATTTTGTGTTACTGTAAATGATCAGAGAATCTTTGTGTCAGTAACGAAAGAACGAGTCAGTTGTTACAAGTGACCTTCAGTAGTGTCCAGTACGAGTAGTCGACAACACTGGCCGAAATTTTTCACGGTTTTATTCAGTACCTCTAAGACAATGTTGAAGCAATAAGCCACGAAAACTTATTTTTTCACTTCCTTTAGTCCATTATCTACGTATCGCTCTATCATCCTACCCTCTGCAGTCTGCGCTACTGATAGTTTCGTCAAATACACCATATGTTAAGACGAGTGTACCGAAAGGGCTTTTGTAAAATAAAAAAAAGTAAAAGGTAAAGTGACCCCGTTACAGGCCCGGTTTGGCCCAGAGGGTGGGTAGAAGTATAGCTCTACTGTTCCATGATCTCGGCACTAGAAGGGGGTGAGTGTTCAGCAGCACGCCCCGACCGCACTTTTCCTCCGGGAAAGACCCGGTACCCATTGTACAGGAGGCTGGATGGGTCCCAGGGCCGGTCTGGACTGGCGGAATATCTCGTCCCCACCGGGATTCGATTGCGAACCGTCCAACCCGTAGTCAGTCGCTATACCAACTGAGCTACCCGGGACACACTTTCGTAAAATATACTCCAGAAATATCTATAAGAATGTACTGGAATGTAGTGTCAGATGCCTGAGAACGTACGTGTTGAAAACGTTGACTGACTTAATGTCAATTTTAAGAATTTTTCCTTGTCTTAGATGTAAGGCTTCGTATTGTGTTTGTGTGTTTATATATGTATGTCATTTACGCGCGCGCGCGCACACACACACACACACACACACACACACACACATATATATGTAAGCTGTGTCTGTATGTTTGTACATTTGTGTATGAGGCCTCTCCTTTTCATTCAGTAAAGTGACTCGACACACATTTCCCTAACAAGTGGTCGATCGCTGAGGGCATGCGCGTTGTACATCCTGCTTGCTTGGTTTTAACCTTCCTTATGCCTACACAGTGTCACATCCAGTGGGACTCTAGGTGTTTCATTAGTGGGGTCAGATCGCCTTTACCATTATTTGTGTGCCATGTCTAATAATGCCTAGGTTTTCACTTTACGGACGACATATTACAAGAAACTTAACATTTATACTTCCCTTTACACAGACGGAGAAGTGAGTAATGTTGTGTCTCTGTACATATTCTTAGCAATTCAAAAGAGAAGTAGAAAATACTCTATAAAGCTTAGTGTATTTTGGTTTCTTGTAGTATGAGAAATGAAATGTGTAACAGTAACATGTATTAATGCTTCTGAACACACTATTAAGTCCATAATTCCACATATATTTCTACTCGATAGAATGTAATTTAAAATCGCACCAACAACCAGTAATAAATATAGAGTTTATTATGTTAAATGGCTTCTCTGTAATTAAACAGAACGCTGATTTGAAATATCGTGACACATTCTACATAAAGTTAGCCAATACTGATAGCTACATCAACCACAAAAAAATGCAGTTAATAAAATACTTTTCATAACAATTATTGAAATCCTACGTGTTTCGGCAATGGAGGACGATCTTCAGGGAGATTTAGAACGAAGGAATATAACCCAAACACTTTAAACCGGGTGTTAACTGCCCGTTTAGGAACGTCTAAAGTGTCAAAATTCTAAAACACATAAAACTTGGCATGCATAAAATTACAGTACTGTGATGTTAAAATGATGCGTAGATTAACGTAAAAAGTAAAAGGTGAAGGTAAAAGGTAAGGGCACCCTGTACAGGCACTGAGGCTCTGTACAGGCACTGAGGCTCTGTACAGGCCGTACGGCCCATAGGGGGAGAGAGGTATAGCTCTAATGTACAGGCACTGAGGCTCTGTACAGGCCGTACGGCCCATAGGGGGAGAGAGGTATAGCTCTACTGTACAGGCACTGAGGCTCTGTACAGGCCGTACGGCCCATAGGGGGAGAGAGGTATAGC
>Ga0131853_10022990_pt1 | contig 11268 bp, 8 predicted proteins | sample TergutLab28metaG_FD_92764 | JGI IMG/M metagenome (GOLD analysis project Ga0131853, IMG submission 92764) | Labiotermes labralis P1 segment gut microbial communities from Petit-Saut dam, French Guiana - Lab288 P1 (version 2) (version 2) | ecosystem: Host-associated > Arthropoda: Insects >...
ATATATATATATATATATATATATATATATATATATATATATATATATATATATATATATATATATATATATATATATACGTATATATATATACATATATATATATGTATATATATATACATATACATATATATATATATCTTCATTCAAAAATTAATCATCCGGTTAAAAGATTTTTGGTTTTATGTCCACTTTAACTCTCTATTATAAATATATTAATGTTACATTTGTTAAAAGACGTAATTGTTTATTTGATGTACACAATATTGTGTCTTTGTAACTTCTCCTGGTGATTAACGGATACTCTTTCATAAGGACGGGGGAGAAGCCGAAACATGTAGGAGCTAAGCTATAGAGAGTAATGAAGCATCCATGAATAACGTATATTTGCTGTTTAATTACTGATAACCGTACAAAATACGCATTAATATGCAACATTATAAAATTCTGTAAATGCAGAACTACTAAACAAGCCGAAAAGATAGAAACAAGCAGTATGACTGATTGACTGGCTGGCTGGTTGACTGGCTGACTGATGAAATTTCATGCAGGTTTACGTTTCTCTTCAGAATCTCATATCCTTTTGGACATTCAAGGAAATCGGCAGGTTGTTAACAACTCTAGATTTGCTACAGCATTCACAATAGCCCACTGTTGGATGCATGTATACTTGAATCCAAACATCTCGTTTCAATAACATTTCGTGATCTGCAGTTTAGTAGAATGGGATCAACTTTTTGAGGAAGCTGCTCTTTGCTTTAGTTTTGCCATGAGAGGGGTTGTGCTCGGCAGCTTAAGAACTATGACAGGCATTACAAAAAACAGGTTATATTGTCCCTTACTTCTTGAAGCACACGTCATGAACACAGATGGGTGGGATGTAGGGCCACCTTTTCTTACCTTTAGAATAGAAAGAGGTGGCCGGCCACCTTAACCCTCTAAACGCCGAATTAAATCCCATCTGCTATTCGCTGGCATTATTAGGAGCTCACCATATTCTCCACGTTAGCGGGTTAAGGGTTAAAGCCCTGTCCATATTGCTCCATAACAAATATCGGACGGGCTGTTGTGTGGGATACAGAGCTCTTCTGGGTGATGTGTAGAAAAGAACAAATTTGCGCTTTTTGTTTATCTAGAGCAGCTAAACAAATCGGTCAGCTTTTAACACAACTGCCATATCGACCGAGGTTCATCGGCTAGCCCTTCCTATGTTCTTCATGGAAATTATAGCTAATTATTTTAATAACCACACGAAACCAATAAATGAACTCTGCGAGGAAAATCTTAAAGTGGGTGTTACATTTAGTTCCCATTGTTCATTAACGAGTAAGCATAATTACTTAGAAAATGTCTTGAGAAAAATGGTAGCTTGTACGAGACAAATAGAAAAGTTAAAATTAAGCCTAAAACGGTCCGTGAAGGCCCAGAGGGAGGCGCTAGATGGGGTGGGTGGTTAACGTCACGCTTCGGCCGCTTTACGTCCGGGAAAGACCCGGTAACCATTTTACAGGAAGCTGAGTGGTCCTCAATGACGGCCTGGACGGGTGCGGAAAATCTCATCCTCCCCGAGATTCGATCCCCGACCGTCCATCCTGTAGCCAGACTGTCTATACAGTATATACATACTGAGCTATCCCGGCTCACTATTTGTACTAGACAAAAAAAATAAATCTTAAAGAAGAGAGAGAATTTGCCTGAAGAAATTTATTTAAGTCGTGTCTTATCTCAGGCAGTTAGTCTCCTTTCTGACATTGAAAACGGCCGAGTTCAAACCCAGGCCATTCTGGGATGGATTTGTGTGAACAAGTTGGCAATGGGACAGCTTTTTCTCCCAGTACTTCGGTTTCACTTGTAATTATCTTTCCACCAACACTACTTTATTTATTCATCTATGGACCACTGACACCATTTTTTTGACGTTTTGCTGACCGTGCATCTCAGTGTATTTATCTCAGTATTTAACCAACTTGATGCACAAAATTTGTTTCACAATAAGTTTCATTTCATGTCTCGTGCACGAGACGGCCACCTATAGGTCTGATGATACCAGAGGCTGTGTAATGCAATTTTGACCTCCTGATGATGAGCACATGTGCTCGAAACATGTAGAGGCATGAAATAAAACTTACTGTGAAATAAATTTTGTTCATCAAGTTGGTTAAATACTGAGACAAATACACTGACACCATGTACACCAAGCCACTGACAGCTGCGTAAAATAGCCCATTTCAAATTAAAAACGGCTGTTTGTGTGAATTGCAAAGATGTAATTATGTTCGCTAGCAAGCACTAACAAAATTAGTCTTTGAATTTAGGAGCCGAAGAAGAGGAACAAATAGTAGAAAACAGGTTAATGAAACAAAATCAGCACTGTAAGAATCACAAAGAATCGGTAGATTAAAAGAAGTAATTTGAAACTAATTAATTTTTTTGTGACAGCAGAATGGAAGAATTACTACAGAATTGTAATTAAAATTCCTCCTTCAAATCTTTAAAACACAACTAACTAATTAACTCCCTGTAGCAGCGTCCTATCTGTGAAGTTAACAGTTTGTCCGCCCAGAAAATCTCTGAATTAAATGCAATTAACCCAGGAAAGCTCCGAATTCAATGCAGTTCAGACGTAACGTACGTTTGTCACAAAAGCAGCCAGTAGACCTGATTTGGGCCGTGCGATTCTGGAGCCCATCGTCTTTATTTAAGAAACTTTTATTATTAACCTCAAGTGCAATCCTACGCATCAAACGCATCCTTCTCTTTACACTTTTGTAACTACAGTTTTTATTAATTTATTGTATCTTTCGTTCATATTACATCCAACCGCTTTTTGACATTCTTAAACAGTAATTGCTACGCGGATCAAACAAGAAATCGTCTTCCAAATCTAATTTTTATCCTTTCTAAATAGTTATTTGTTTTAACACGTTTAATCCGAATGTCCAGCACTGTATCTGTTTAATATTCATTCTTGAATTCGAAAGATTTTGACCTAATTATAAGCTTTCCAAACATTAAAATTTTTTTTGCGGAAAATCGTTAAGTGTCTTATGGTACTACGCAAACTACTAGGTTTTTTTTTTTGGAATAAGTGATATTTGTAATCGAAATCTAAAACCTTGCTGCTCCCATTGGCCGCGCGTTCTAAGGCGTGGGTCTGCGGCCTCTCTATTGCTGGGATTGCGGGTTCGAATCCCGCCAGGAGCATGTATGTCTTTCTGTTGTGAGTGTTGAGTGACGTCAGAGGTTTCTGTGTAGAGCAGATCACTTGTTCAGAGGACTCCTACCGACTGTGGTGTGTCGGAATGTGATCCTAAAGACTCGAACATGGAGGCCGTGACCCGAAAACGGGCCGAAACACCAAACGAAAGAAAGAAAGAAAAAAAGAAAGAAAGGAAGAAAAAAGAAAGAAAGAAAGTGTTTTAATATGCTCCATCTATCAGATCCATAATATATAAATAACCAACATAATGCACTGCATTGTTTTTTATGTATTTTATTCATTTAATTCTCACCAAAACGTTTCGACCTTAATTGGACCATCCTCAGGGTAATGCTATATTACAAGAATACAAAGGTACAAATGTCAGTTCCAACCTTCAACACATCACCTACACGCTGCATTAAAACTCACCACATCACTGCAGCAAGTATCACTCCTCACAAAATACACGATTTTAACCCCAAAGTTTTTAACAATTACTAATTTATAACCTATATTTATGTTACTTACGTAATTATAACTGAAATTATAATAATTTTCAATTGTTAGGAGCACAGCTAACCATATTTGGGGATTTGTGTTCTTGTAATAATAACATCACCCAAAGATGGAAGCAACAGTGGCCGAAACATGTTGGTGAAAAAATTGTGAATGTAATAGCTTATAAACTTTGAAGTGCATTTTGTTGGTTATTTGTATATTATGGAAAAAAGAAAGAAAGAAAGAAAGACCCAGTAACTTGCTCCTTCATTGAAATGTAATCTTCCTCTAAATCCCGTAATATAAATTTGATTTTGACGATATGTTTTTACGAAGAGACTGCAGAGTTTCATTCAAAATACGCCGAAATGATTTTGTTATGGGGCCCACTCTAAGTTATTTCCAGCACCTCAAATATAAGCCTTCGTGTCAATTTCTATGCTGTACATTATAACCAGATGGGGAATAGGCAGCCATAATAAGCTGTAAATGAATTATTGACAGGACCCACGTACCAACCCACGATTTCTGCCCACACTATTTAGACAGCGCAGTCTGTCATACGAGTGGGTGTCTGTCCATGAATGTTCCTTCTCAGGCTTTCCAGGATTTTCCTTGTGTTTGAAACAAAACCGAAGTCTGTAGTGACATTCTCGGGTTTCCAATACCAAACGAAAGTGGAAGGCTACCCACGATTTTCTGCCACGGTTGTGAAAAGACAGTCGACAGACCCACAATTTACACCGCTTTCGTAGAAGCCGGGGTATAAGGCAAAACTTAAAGTGCACCCTTTTACAGGCACTGAGGCTCTGTACAAGCCGTACGTCCCATAGCGAGAGTAGAGGTATAGCTCTACTCTTTCTCGACCACGGCACTAGAATGGGTGAGGGGTCAGCGTCACGCCGCAGCCGCTCTTTACCCCCGGGAAAGACCCGGTACCCATTGTACAAGAAGCTGGTTGGGCCACAGGGCCGGTCTGGACAGGTGCGTAAAATCTCGCCCTCACCGGAATTCGATCCCCGGATCGTCCAGCCTGTAGCCAGCCGCTATACCGACTACGCTAACCGGTCCACCAGGGTAAAAGGCGGCTCTGAATATAAGGTGAATTTCTTTTGCACACTGGGGTACTTAGTGAAAAATTAAAAATTCATATACTCTATAGAACAAATTTTAATATGTTTTAGGGAGGTAGATGTACGGCTAAAAATATTGCAGTGCGTTACTCTCTTCTTGCACAACACGAACATTACACAGCAGCGCTCTGTTACTCACTGACGCAAAGATATGACGTGTCCCTGCCGTGTTGCTGGGAAACGCAATAAGGCCTCGCTTTTAAGGTGACTGTACTTCTCTGTGCGTTGATTTCAGAGAATAAAACTTCCCTTATATTCGGGCATAAGCGGCAGTTTACACGAACATGTAGACAGTGAAGTAACGGAGCAATTTACGGCACTAATTATACGCTTTTTATTCCCGCTATTACAATAACATGAAAGTTAAATAAGTAGATTTAACTGTAAAATAATGACATGTACTTGCATGGCCGCTGTTTGGAATCTCGGCTGAGACACAGACTTCCTGAGACGGTCTTTGTTTTCCTCCGTCTCTGCAAGAAAATATGGAGATGGTAATTTTAATAATACCAGGACTGCTGTCTCGTAACTGAATTCCAATCTGTTACTCTATTAGCTCTTTATGTGCAAGTAACTTGATTAGCCTCGGTTTCAGACGGCGTTTTCAATCTCACGTTTTTTGGACCGTGCATCATTGTGACAGTTGAAGAACAAAAGACCAACTTGATGTCACTTGCTATTTTATTTCACTTCTTATGCGCCCAACATGTTTCGGACATATATCCATCATCAGGAGCTTGCGACTATTCTGTTGAATTACCACAATGGTCGTGTGTTCTTGGTTCGATGTGTGTTGGTGTTTCGGTGTGGTTGGGTTGGCGTGGTATCCGTGTTCAGCCTGCAACACGGATACCACGCCAACCCAACAACACCAACACACATCGAACCAAGAACAATACGACCAATGTGGTAATTCAACAGAATAGTCGCAAGTTCCTGATGATGGATATATTAATGTCTGAAACATGTTGAGCACATAAGAAGTGAAATAAAATAGCAAGTGACATCAAGTTGGTCTTTTGTTCTTCAACTAGCATTTTCAAATAACCTCTGAATGACGACATATATATGCCGTGTAGAAATTCAGCACTTGAAATGATGGACTGATTATTTGTATAGACGTTTGTGGCAGGATTTGTCTTTCGAATTGCAAAGGAAGTTTTTCACTCTAATCAACGTATTGCTGAATTTGTTGCTCAAATTCTATTCAAAATACAATATTTGTCCCTGCGCAACCTTCGTCATGTATGAAGAGGAATATCGTTCAAAGTACATCATCATCATCATCATCATCATCATGTTCATGAAGGGTTTGGCGTGTTTCCTGTTCCTTAATCCTCATGATGAAGTTGGTCCCTCCATCTCTTCCTCGGTCGTCCTATGTTCTTTCGTCCTTTCGGTTGATATTGTAGTGCTTGTTTTGGTATTCTATTTATGTCCATCCTCTATACGTTTTGTAGCCACTTTTCTTGATATTGTTTTATTTCCTTTACTATTTTCCCCCCTAATACATTGATTCTTTTCTTTATCTAGTTTTGTTATTCCAAGTAAGTGTCTCAAAAATTTCATCTGTGCCGCTTCTAAACCTTCTTGAAAAAAAGTTGTAAACCTGTGGTTCTGAGACTTTAAGGCCCACAAATCCTAAAATAAAACACAGCACCCTCAAGGAATTCTCATCACTTTAAGTTTAAATTATGTTAATATAAAATTAATCTACTTTCCCAAAATAATTTAGTTTGATATGTTTCAATACTTCTGTCATTTAAATAAACTTAATAAGACTTAGCCTGGTGTTACTTTACCTGTTTTAAACATAGGGTGTTTTTGTCATTGTGAGAGGACTGACAATCCAATGCCTGAGATTTTCAATGTCATATACTTTTTGAAACCAATTTTGTTCTCTTTCTCAATCTCATATCCAATATCAAACAAGTCTGCTTCACACGAGCAGGTCCTAAACTAAGTTACTAAGTACTTTTATTTCTACTTCTTTCTTTTACGAATTCTGCACAGATGTTAAGTTCAGATAGCAGAAAGCCGTTTAACTCTAAAAACTATTCTTTAAACTACAGTCTGACTTCAGATCAATCAAAATGTCTTCTTCTCTTGAAGGTCAATTAGCATCACAAGGCACAAATAAAATTCAAGCCCATTTCACGTGGTGGTCGAGTTTTGGAAATTAGGCACGATAATTGTTCCTCGGTATTTTGATGTATGAACTTTATAAATTTTAAGGTGCTGTGCTACAAATCGGAAGGTCGCTGTTTCGATCCCAGCTGGTGTCAGTGGATTTTTCATTTATATAAAATCCCTCCGATCGCACTATGACCCTGGGATCGACTCAACCTCTAACAGAAATGAGTACCAGGAGTATTTCCTGGGGGTAAAGGCGACCGGTGCGTAAGGCTGACAACCTACCACCATCCTGTGCCGTTGTCACGAAAATCTGGGAACCTTAACTTCCTGGAACCCTCTGGGCCTGTCCAGGCCTGTAACAGGACTGCTTTATCTTTATCTTTATAAATTTATAATTTTCTTCGGTGTTTTTGAAACGTCCTTTATAGCAGCCATTACCTGAATAGGATTGTCTTCACTTGAAGGAACATAAATTATGGAAAGTTTTGAAAGTGTTCAACGCGTCACCGGAAGTTCTTTGAGTCCATAAGCCAACTTACTTAGTGATAGAATTCACTTTGTCTTGTGTATCGAACAAAGTCGTTGTATTTTACTATAAATATGAGTTCATTTCATTCAGGCAAACAAAATATCTGCCAGGTAAGCAACATCACATAACCAGAAAAAAATGACGTACAAAATAAAATTGGAACTTATAACACGAAGGCGAAAAAAACCTCTTGGATCTAGAGAGGACTGTGTGCAGTATTTAGAAACCAGTGGGTTAGGAATCTGCATTTACACTAAAATGCTCAAAGTAACAGTCTAAAGCCTAAACATTATTGTATGTGCCACCAGGTTGAACATTCAGAAATTCTGTGTTCTGCACACACAGTTTATTTACGTGGTTTTTTTTACGGATTTCAGAACAAACAGTGTTTATTTCCCTATACATTACAAGCTTATCAATTCTTATAACCGAGCCGGAGAGTGTTTACTGCGCGGTAAGGACTGGATCTTTAAATGCGACAGATCCAGTACGTCCTTAAAGGATTAATATACCAAAATATACACAAACCAGTGTTACTATCATCAGTTCCGCCGTGAAATAGTTCTGCAAACCTCGACACTACAATTCCGACTCAGTATTAAATACCAAAACTATTGAATGTTATCATCTTGTGCTATGATTCGTTACAAATACCAACCCTGCCTTCTAACCTGCCTAACGACAGAGAAGCCTAACATCCTTATTTTAACTAACCAGAAAACACACATCAATATTTGTTAGAGATCTTATGTGTTACGCTGAAGCATTATGTAGGGGGTATAGTGCAAAGTAGAAGTACTTAAGAAATAAGTAATTTGAAGTATTTGCTCCCGTTCTTAAAACTATCTTGTGCAATATATGGCCTACGAAATAAATGAGCAAATATATGGCATTTCAATCCCGCTGATTATTATTAAGATTAAAAGAAAATGTCTTAATTAATTGGTTGGTCATACAGATAGCAATGTACGTATATAATTTAGTATATGTTCATTGTAATAACGAAAAAATGTAAGAATTTAATCTTATGTTTATTGGACCGTGCATCATCTTGATAGTTGAATAAAGATAGACCAACTTGATGTCACTTGCTTTATTATTTCATTATTTAATGCTCAACAAGTTTCGGATGTTAATGCATCCATCCTCAGGAGCTTGCGACTTGTTTGTTGGGTTATTTCATGGGTTGTATTGCTCTGGTTCGATGCGTGTTGGTGTTACGGTGGGGTTTGGCTGGAGTGGTGTGGTATCCGGATGCAGGCTGAAGCACTCTAGTCCGAAACATGTTGAGTATTAAATAATGAAATAATAAAACAAGTGACATCAAGTTGGTCTATCTTTATTCAACAATGTAAGGAGTCTTTTTGCCTCATAGTTTCTAGTACAAATGTTGTTGCATTTTGCTCCGGTAGACAAAATTAGCGATAATTCGAAAACTTGTATGAGTTCATCAGCCTGTCGGAGTGTTTCAAGCAATGCAGATCGCATTACGTATTGTGTTTAGACTTCTACAAATTTTCAGTGACAAGGGTGCGTTTGGAATCTCGAAGTATAGGCTGGGGACGTGTTATTCTTCTCCTTATTTTGCACATAGTTCCTTCTTCACAGTCAGGGACAAGGGCGGATATATATATATAAGTTGAAAAAGTATTGAAATAGAGGAAATATTCTGAATCAGAAAATACCACGTAAACTAATAAATTACGTTTTCCAAGATGGCCGATTTCATTTACGTCATCTCGAACTTTTAGATATAATATCTGCACTGCAAGTTTTCGAGTTTATATCGAGTCACTTCTCTTTTATTCTCTTTCTCTCACTTATAGCTACTTTTTATCTCACTCATTTCCTCCTCCACACAGAACCCCCCCCGCCCGTCCCGCTTAAAAACCAACCTATTCTAAAAAAGAGCACACATTGTATCCTGTAATATAGTCAACCCTACTTGCTCCGCCCACCTTCAACTAAATGCTTTAGTTTCAGATGTCTTTTCATTGGTTATATTGTAGGAACATTAATCTGAAGTAGGTAGCCAATGAGAGAGCGTCAGAGCAATGGACCAATGGCGGTGTAGATGTTGTGGCGCCGGCGCTTATGGGCGATGGGAATTATGAAGGTGGGGGTGAAATATTTGGGAAGAAGTGCGGAAACAACGCGTTGCACGGGGGTTGATGCAACCAGCACGACTTCCTTTTCACGTACCCCGGAGTGATCCGGACAGCCGTGAGAGCGTCTGCTAGAAACAGGTAAGAGATTTTGCAGTGTCTTTACGCCTATAAAACAGCTGAAAATTTGTACTGGATTGATTTTTGTTTGGTAGGTTTTGTTTTTGATCAGCTTTGGTAATGACTAAAGAAGGAAGAGCTGCGCTATTTTGGGAACAGCAGTTTCTTACCGATATTCCTGGTCAACCGATAGATGTGATTGGTTGTAGGGAGGATAGAACGTACAGAGAGGTTCTCCCGAAACGTCGGTATGAAACTACTGTACTAGGCTGTGTAAAATTACAAATTATCTAAGCTTCCTTTACAAGTCGGCGGAATCATGAAATCGCGAATAAATAATGGTATGAAGATTAGTATGAACCGAACAATAGTCGCTAAAGTGCGTACACGTTTAGAATTTTGAGGCACACGTAAATGGAGTAAGAACTATATGTCAGTATGTGTTTTTGACAGAAACACATACTGACAGAACATATAAGCGTAACATCTAACGTAAATTTAAAATGGGCTAAGAGATTTGCTACAGGATATTTAAAACTCTTCTATTCTTCAGCATGAAATATACATAAAGTTTAATAATTAACGGTGTTCCATTTAAATTATTTTATAATTACTTGCATATTAGCCTGAAAATGGCTGACTAGACGGACGAAACATGTAGTTATTTTAAAAAATTTAAACAAAAATTATTTGTGTTCTGAGTATAATTTTGAAATTTTATTTACTGAATATTGATCAGTAAAATTTGTGTTTAGGTAGGAGTTGCCTTCTTTTGTCTGAGAGTTTAGCAGGCATTAAGATATTAATTTTTAAAAACCAAAATTAATTTGTGTTTAATATCCATACATTAAACACTGTTACACATACACATGACAAATCAACAAATGTACATATTTGGCTATGTTCAATTATATGTTATAATTTTTCACCAACTTCTTTCGGTCACTCTTGTGACCATCATTGTGGTGTCTTTTGACAGAATAATACAATAATGTCTGATGATGCTATTTATGTTACCTTTAACCATCTATATCGAATTTTATAGTTATGAAACATCATAAAATATACACTTATTGTTAAATGGAGTAAAATTGGGTGCGTTTATGTTGTTTTGTGGATGTGTATGTTTGATTCACATTCCGCTAAGTAATAGTCTCAAGTGATCCTCTTTAGTGTGTACAAGTTCACTTATCTAACAGGGTGTGAGCCAACTACCGATATCAACAAACCAACATAAACACGCTTGATTTTATTATATTTTAACAAGTATATACGAATATAATTTACTATATTTTATAAAAGAAAGTTACTATAAAAGTCAAGTACAACGTGAAATGATTTTATCGTACAGTTTTTTTATAATTAATTGTACATTAACCTTTTGGCGCCGGAATTATTTTTTTAATTTTAGCACATCCTGTGTATAAAATGTGAATAATACAGGAACCAAATACGTTAAAATTATGAAACAAACTGCATTTTGAAGAGAAAAAAACGGAGAGTATATACCATGTTTAAAATATTCAGTACCTATATTTGTTGAAT
>Ga0131853_10022991_pt1 | contig 11268 bp, 9 predicted proteins | sample TergutLab28metaG_FD_92764 | JGI IMG/M metagenome (GOLD analysis project Ga0131853, IMG submission 92764) | Labiotermes labralis P1 segment gut microbial communities from Petit-Saut dam, French Guiana - Lab288 P1 (version 2) (version 2) | ecosystem: Host-associated > Arthropoda: Insects >...
AAATAAGTGAGAGCCGATGATATGTGCCTGCTCATCCGTCCGTCCCAAAATAGAGTCTAGTGTAGTTGTCAAATCATTTGCAACATACTCATCTAACTGCTGCCGTTCATCAGTAAGTACAGGATTTGATGTCTCAATTGCCTCAATCGCAGTATATTCTATATTTCCGTCCCTGCTTATTAAAGTTGATACGAATAAGAATGCGCCACCAACAATGAGAAAAATAGCTGCTTTAACAATTATATAACTTTTTTTGCGTTTAGGTTTTCGTCGTCTCATTGGCTTCCCCTCCAGTGTAGATATTATAAGTTAGTAGAGTCGCTTACACCTCTAATTACCAACATTGTAGCATATATTCACACACTTTTGTCACAACTAAAAACTCAAATCAAAAAAATCTCCCATTTTGAGCAATTTCATCATTTATAATGTAAACTTAAGTAGGTGATTCTGATAAAAGCGTTCAAAGCCAGTAAAATCAAGGCTTCAATAAAATACTATCAAGTAAATTGCTTTATACCACTCCCAGCGTTTTCAGTAGGTGATTCTGACATAAGCTTCCCCTGCATGAGCGATGATTTGGGTAAAGGCGTTTACTTCCCGTATTTATCACAACCATCGCGCTTTTACCCCTCCGCCGCCAACCCCTTCTTCATACAAACTCACCACAATTATATCCAAAACACCAGGCAATTAATAGCGGAACCACTCCAGTGAATTTTTCCACAAATTAATTCTGTAGATTTATTCCAAAAAAAAGGTTATAATGATTAAAGAAGGGAATTTTGTGTGTATGCCAAATAAGAATAGAATCATAACAATGGCCAAAATGGCCGTTTACGACAAGCGATACGGCAATGCCGATCGTGCAGCATTTTCGTTTTATAGGCGAGATTATATCTACCGCAAAAATATGTGGACGCGCTTTAGCGTTGCTATAGGGGCATTATTTTTGTTGGTGGTTTTTTGGCTGCACGAAATATTTATTTATGGTACAGATATACAGGAATTGGATATTTACCAAAGTGTAACAAACTCTGTATTATTTTTGCTTGCTGTTATGGCGTTTTACACTATGATAGGTACTATCCAGGGGACAATAGAGTACTACAAAGTTCAAAGAAGAATGGAAGACTATATCGACATGATAGAATACTTAGAAGATTCGCCAGATTATGAAATAGATTTTGAATCTGACGACGATGATGATGTACCTGTGTATTTTTTTGAAGAAAATTAACAAATGATAATAGCAAGGATGCTAGGATAGAAAGGACTGCCTGATGGAGTCACTATTATTAGTAAGAGAAATGATTATAAACTTTTTTAAAAGATTTGAACCAGTTATTACTGTACTGCTACGTTTTGCCCTGGGTTTTTATATATTCACCCTAATCCGAGAGTTAGGTTATATACGGCCAGAAATTGCAGAGTATTATAACCTTGTACCTGTGCCTTTGATTTTATTATTGGCTATAGCTTTTGTTATACTGCCCCTATCGTTGTCATATCTTATTATGATTGTGGATGTAGCGTTAAGATTTTCATCTAGTATAGAGGTAGCTGCTATTATATTTGTGTTTTTGCTTTGTATGCTGCTGTTTTATGCACGGATGGCCGCCAAAGAATCTATACTTATTTTACTTACTATAGTGGCCTTTCGCTTTGGGTTTATTTATCTTATCCCCTTCATTGCCGGGATGTACTTTTCTGTAATGGCAGTAATACCAGTGGCTATTGCTATCTTCCTTATATCCTTTACCCCTCATATATACGACATAATGGCAATAACCCAAACAGCAGACCTTAATATAGCCGAAATGCCTACCGCTTTTGGATATGTTTACGAAGCATTTTTAACCGCCTTGCAATATAACAGTGCATGGTCATTTCAGGCTTTCATCTTTGCCATGGCTATAATCGTTATAAGCATAGTATCGCGGATGTCCTTTAACTTTGCTAAAGAAATTGCTATCGGCCTTGGTTTTATTTTGATAGTTGTTGGTTATGTAATGGCCTTTAGCATAGATATAATGGATGTAAACCTGGGCACTACTATTATGATGACCTTATTTAGCGCTTTAATCGCACTGTTTATACGGTTATTTGACCCTATACTGGATTATCGAAGGGCAGAATCTGTGCAGTTTGAAGATAACGGTAATTATTATTTTGTACGAGTAATACCCAAGGTTAAACTTGAATATAATAGACGCAAGAGACAAGCCTCACCCCCAATAGATGATGATGTAGAAGATGATTTTTATGACGAGGAAGATTAGATTTTGAATCCTTTGGTCTTTATACAAGAATTTATCGAAATGCTGCGTATGCCGGGGATAGGCGTAAGCGAAGTATTGGACATAATAATTATGGCCGGACTTTTGTATTACGTTTTACGCTGGATACGCCAAACCCACGCCTGGGCTCTTTTAAAAGGGATAGTTATTGTTGCATTGGTTGCACTTGTAGCTTTTTTATTTGAATTAGTTACAGTAATGCGGCTAATGGAAAATGCTTTGGCTATGGGTTTAATTGCCCTTGTAATACTATTTCAGCCAGAGTTACGCAAAGCTTTGGAACAGCTAGGCCGAGGTGTAGACCTATCTGGCCTAACAGATGCTAGAAGCTTAAAGGACAGAATGCAGTCGCAGGAGATAGATGAGATAATTCAGGCAGTTGCAACAATGGCAACCAGAAAGACCGGTGCCCTTATTTGCGTTCAGCGCAGTGTAAAACTAACAGACATTGCCCTAACAGGGATAAATTTAGACTCTGCTATATCCAGGCAAATTATCATAAATATATTTGCTGACAAAACCCCGCTGCATGATGGTGCAGTAATAATACAAAACAACAGAATACTTGCGGCGGCCTGTATTTTACCCCTTACTACAGAAAATGTAGATTACGAGCTAGGCACAAGACACAGGGCAGCCATGGGCTTAAGCGAGGTATCCGATGCCCTTATAATTGTTGTTTCAGAAGAAACCGGTACTATATCTATTGCTTTAGAGGGTAAACTAAGAAGGAATATATCAGAAAAAAAATTACGCGGTATGCTAAATGAAGAAATATCAAAAGTAGCAAAGCGAAGGTTGATACCATGGAAAAATCGAAAAACATCATAAATAAACTTAAAGGGGCAACAGCCTTTTTTTACAAAGACTTTCATTGGAAGGTTTTATCTTTGTTTTTGGCCTTTATGCTGTGGTTTGTGGGGATTAATATAAACGACCCTGTGCAAAGACAAGCCTACCCAAACCTTCCCTTAAATGTGATTGGACGAGAACATCTTGCCTCTAACAGGATAGTTCTTTTAAACGAGTCTCAAATAAATAACAGCCGTGTAGATATAGAAGTAAGAGGGATAAGAAGCAATCACGCACTTATCCAAAGTAATAGGGCAGAAAATATTCAAGCTTCTATAGACCTGTCTACAATAGACTTTGATCAAATATTTGAAAATGCCGATGGCATAGTGTATCTGCCGTTAGATGTAAATGTTTCTATCCAGCAAGATTATATAAATTATGATGTATATCCGCAGCAAATGGATTTGCTGCTTGATCAGCTTAGCTACAGAAGTATGCCAATTAGAATAGAAGTTTTAGGAGATCCCCGCGAAGGGTACGAAAGACGCGAAACTATACTGGCTCAATCTATGGTAAGGCTTAGCGGTGCCCGTTCTGCTTTAAAAGAAGTATATGAAGTACGGGCAAGCATTAGCATAGATGATGCCTACGAAACTGTAGAAGAAATGGAACAATTGCTGGTATTCAACCGTGCAGGCGATAATATTACAACTACTGTAAGCTTAAGTGCTCCCTTAGTTCATGTGCGCGTACCTATCTTCCCATATGCGGGTGTACCGTTAAACGTTAATACCACTGGTATTGCGCTATCTAATTATATGATAACAGATACCACAATTGACCCGCCAACTATAGATTTAGTAGGAAATTTAGATGACATAACATCTATAAGCCTGGGCGATATAGATATAAGCGATGCTGAAGAAACCATAGTGCAAACTTTCGATATACGCCAAGCTTTACAAGGGACAGGCCTTACACTAAGAGCCGGGGCACCTACAGAAGCTATCGCAACAGTGGTAATTGAGAGGGTAGTAACAAGAGATTTTTCTATACCTTTAAGCAGTTTATTTGTTAGCGGTGCAACAAGGCCCTATACTTTTGTAAACTCTGCATCACTTTCTTTAAGTTTGCGGGGAAGGGAAGCTGTAATTAATGCTTTAAACCCCACTCAAATATCTGCAAGTATAAGTTTGGCTGGCCTTGGCCCTGGCAGGCACACAGTGCCTGTGACTATACGGGCAGTGCCGGGTACAACTGTAGTAAGCCCAATAACAACCCTTGTAAATATAGAAGGGGATCCAATAGAACCCCCAGAACCACCACCGCCGGAACCGTCTCCATCCCCTTCGCCAGAGCCCTCCCCATCGCCCCCACCAGAGGAGCCTTACGAGCCAAGTGACCCATACGAACCGGGGGAACCCTACGAACCAGATGATACTGAAGATGAGGATGAATAAGTCATTTATTTGCTAATCCAGCCGCCAGGTACACAGCCCCCCATTCGGGCAATGTATCTGTTGCGGCTATTTTAATATTTGGGCAGCTCTCCATAACATTCTTCCTAAACCGATTTTGGATATTTACATTGTGCAGTAAAACGCTGCCGCTTAATACTACTAAATGCTTATTTAAGCCGCTTTTGGCAATAAGCGTTTTAGCCATCAATGCTAAGTCATCGGCGGCTGTATTTTCAATAGAAATGGCTGTTTCGTCGCCTTCTTTTGCTGTGGCACTTACTAATAAAGACAGTTTGGCAATTTTTGCTTTATCAAATGGCTTTCCGTATACTTCCTGCAATACTTCATCTAAACGCTTAAATCCAAAATGACTAACTATCTTATTTGTTAAGGTAGTTTTTTTGCCTCGTCCATCAAAATCCATAAAAGCGGCCTTAAGTGCCTCCGCACCAATTTTATAGCCGGAGCCGCAATCGTCAATAAATGCTCCCCATCCTCCGCAGCGGGTGGCATTACCAGCTTCATCCACGGCATAACCTATAGAGCCTGTGCCGGATATAATGACAATCCCCGCTTTGCCTTTGGTTTGTGCCATTAAGACAATTGCTGCATCGTTCACAACTTTAAACTGCCCTTTAAAGCCCAAACCTCTAAAAATAGATTCCATTATAAAGCCATCTTTATCAGCAGATACCCCAGCTGTGCCTATGCAGATTGATTTACAGTCTTTTAACTGCATATTATACTTGGTGTTAAAATCGCACAGCAGGTTTTTTATGTTTTCAGCAACCTTTTCTTTTGATAAAGAAGCTAAGTTGGTGGCTAAGCCCTTGCTGCTTCCTATGCAGTTAAAATCTTTGTCAACAGCTAATAATCGAGAGCTAGTACCCCCGCCATCTATGCCTATATAATACATTCTCTCACCATCCTTGAATTTTTTGTCATATGTATTGTATAATGGTAGAAGAGGAGGTGCAAGTAAAATGAAAAAAGCATTAAACGCTTGGACTGTGGACAGCGCTACCAATTTTGAGGAAATGTTCCTTCAACTGAAGGAGGCAGGCTTTGATGGCGTAGAATTAAACGTAGATGAGCTTGGTCACTCTCAACATTCTCTAACATTGGAAACCAGCGACGCAGAGCTTGAAGCTATCAAAGCTATATCAGAGAAGACTCAACTGCCAGTAGTGAGTATTTCTACATCTATGCTTGGCGGCTACCGTATGGGGGCACCAGATGAAGCTGACCGCGAGCTGGCGAAACAGGTTATTCGCAAACAGCTACAGTGCGCCAAAGCCCTTGGGGCATCCGGCATTTTGATTGTCCCGGGAGGAGTACCCCAGCAGCAATCTTTTATAAAAGCCCGGGAACTATCTATGAAAACCCTGTTAGAGCTTAAGCCAGAAATAGAAGAGGCAAAAATTAATACCGGGGTAGAGAACGTTTGGAACGGCTTTTTTATGTCTCCTTTCGACATGATTTCCTTTATAGACGAAGCTGACAGCCCGTATATACGTGCTTATTACGATGTGGGTAATGTGGTTGCTTTCTCTTGGACTGAGTACTGGATAGAAGCCCTTGGAAGCCGTATCAGCCATATTCATGTTAAGGACTTTAAGCGGAGCAGTACAGCCTTTGGCGGCCTCAATAGCGGCGGTAGTTTTGTTGACTTACATGAAGGTGATGTAAATTGGGAAGCTGTTATCCCGGCCCTTAAAGCGGCAGGCTTTAATGGTTATTTAACAGCAGAAGTTTTTAAGGGTGATGACTCTATGAGTTTTACCGATTATTACAAAAAAGTAGCCGATGCGATTGATACAATAATCGCAAAATCTTAGACTAGGAGTGTTTTACTGATGAAAAACAAAGTAGCTATTATTGGATGCGGCCTTATTGGCGAATATCATCTTGACCATTTTCTTTTATTTGATGATATAGAGTTGGTAGGCTTTTGTGATGTTATAATAGATAAGGCAGAGGCCTTTGCAAAAAAAGCAGGAGTGGGGAAAGCTTTTAGTGACTTCGTTGATATGTACGACGAAGTTAGCCCAGATATGGTTTTCATTTGCGTACCACCTACTGTTCATGGTTATATTGAGTTTGAGAGTATTCGCCGCGGTATTCACTTTTTTGTAGAAAAGCCTTTGTCGCTGGATGCCCCATTGGCTAAAGAGATTATTCGCCGTGTAGAGGAAAATAACATTATAGCGGCCTCTGGCTTTCAGTGTCGTTACGACAATATCAATGTAGAGGCCAAAAACTATATCAAAAACAATGAAATCCTTCATGTATCCGGATCGCGAATCGGCGGAATTCCTGAAGTGCCTTGGTGGCGTGTTAAAGCGGTTTCCGGCGGTCAGTTAGTTGAGCAAACTATCCATAATATGGATATGCTGCGCTATCTGCTTGATGACGAGCCAGAGTTAGTTTACTCTGTTGCTACCCGCGGCCATGTAGAACAGGCAGAATGCCCGGGATATTTTACAGATGATGTATCTACAACATTGGTTACATTTAAAAGCGGCCTAACAGCTACGATAGTAACCGGCTGCTACGCCTTAGGGCCAGCCTGCTGGGAAAATAAGTTTACCTTTGGTGGACGTGACAGCCGTATGGACTATAGGCTAATCACAGACTGCACTGTTTACGGCAAAGATAGCAATAAAGATGAAGAGCTTGGCGGCGTAGTTTCCGGCGATGGAATGATTCGCAGTTCCGGCGGAGCTGGTGTAGTAGTTAAATGTAATGCCGACCCAGGCATAGAATGCGATCGTACTTTTATTGATGCTGTTATGACGGGAGATTCTTCTAAAATTCGTTCAATTTATGCAGATGCTTGGAAGAGTGTGGCCTTTTGTTTGGCTTGTAATGAGTCTATGGAGACGGGGCTGCCTGTTAAAGTTAAGTATTAATTGGGGTTGCGTAGGGGTGAACTGTGTTCGTCCCTACGCAGTACGCTGTTTTCAAAACAAACTGCCATTCCGACAAAGGCGTTTAAAGCCCGTTATTCTCCCCAAAACCCAACCTCCAAACCCCCATAAAACCCCAACAACTCATACCCATCCACCACAAAAACCTCAAACTCTCCTACCCTAATCACATCCCCTATCTCAAGCATTACAATCTCCACCCCCATTTGATCTGCTGCTACTCTCAATCGCAATCCCAGTCCCGCATCCAAATTCACATTTGGCATTACATACAAAACCCCTACCCTATCCGCCATTGCAAGTTCAATCAACCCTGTAATCCTATTCCTATCCGCACTCGTTACAAAGGCGGCCTCTGCTTGATATATGCCCCTGTAATTCAAGTATGGCATTAACGTCCTTTCACCTGTGTTCATGCCAAGCAAACGATTGTTTCCACCGCCGTCTATCACCAGGGCACGGTTATTTACTCTTATCACATAACTTTCTATATCCAGGCGCGTTATGTTAAAGCGTCTTCTTTCTATTGCCTCAAAGCCAATTGTGGCCAAAAATATTACCGCACATAGCCACAATATCTTTTTGCGCTTATGAAATACTTCGCCAAAACCTTCGTAGGTGTATGCAAAGGCCAACATTACCGCCGTAGCCGCCAGGGTTACTAGTAAGCCCCAATTGCCAACAAGTATCACAGAGCCCGGCAAGGCTAGAAAGAAGCGTATAACACCCTCGTAAAATTGCAGCAAAAAATATATGGCATACGCCATAAAGCCAGCCAATGGCATAGAAAACAACCCAACTATCCCAACTAAAATACCAACAACCACCAAAAACGTTGCCGTAGACGTTATCAACAAATTTACAATTATGCTGTAGGTGGATATAAAAGCAAAATGATAGGCAAAAATAGGCATTGTAGAAAGAGATGCCGTTATATTGTAAGCCAAAGCAGAGCGCAGCTTCCCATGCTTAAAACCGCAAAGCGATAATAACCTTTCCGTTGGAGTAGTTAGTATCACCAAGCCAAAAACTGTGCCAAACGACAGCTGAAAACCTATGCTAAACAGATAAAGGGGCTGGTACAGCAGCAGCAATATCCAGGCAAAAGAGACAGAGGCCAAGGAGTCTCTATCTTTATAAAGCAGACGGCCAAAAACCATAACACCTGCCATTGTAACGGCGCGTACCGTAGATATACTCGCCCCTGTAAGCAGTACGTAACCTATCATAATTACTAAGGCGATAATCCCAGCTGTACGTTTATTCAAAAACCGCTCCAATACCAGACAGATAGCCATCATTAAAATTGAAAGATGCAAGCCTGAAATTACTAAAAAATGAAAAATCCCGGCGGCACGATACATTTCTATTACTGTGTCGCTGGTATCTGGGCGTTCGCCCAGCACTATGGCTTGTATAATCATTGCCTCGCGATACGGCAGTACATTGTGGTATACCATCGAAAGACGATGGCGGATTAAATGAGTAGCCCTTGCAAGATTCATATGTACATCAAAGGCCTCTAAAGTGCGGGCATTAAAGCGACCGTTTATTCCGTGGGCACGCTGCACCATAAATTCGTTGTAGCCGCCGGGGTTGGCTGAGCCTTCTAAGGCAAACATATCCCCAAATAATTTTACCTCTTGCCCAATCTGCACCCTATAGTGAGGCGGCGCAAAAGCTATAAGCCGAGTTTCAGGAGAAGAAACTATAAAACGCTGCCAGCCTGCCTGGGTATATCGCATATCTTCAATAATCCCTATAAAGGTAGTGTCTTCCTGAGATTCAACAACATCGTTTAGCTGTTGCTGAACACCTATAGCCCCTGCTATCGCCAAAATTACACACAAAAATATAGGCGGATATTTTGACAGCCAATTGTACACAATGCAGCAAATTAAAACCATCACAACTGCGAAAATCACAAAAAGAACGGTATCGCCATTTGCCAGATACCGTCCCCATAAAATGCCTGTTGCTAAAAATAGCAAAGCCCAAACTATAGGCCTTTTCATCCCTATTCTCGGTCAAAAAGAGTGTCAAAATCAGGCACGCCGATAAAATTATCCACTCTTTCAGCTTCAATTAAAAATTGTATGCTTCTCACTTCACTTTGGTTTTCCATTATCGAACGAACTATAGAGCGCAATGTGAGGTCTGCCAGCTCTTGCGTTCCTCCAAAATTGCTTATAAATTCCTCGCTAAGGTTAATAGAGCATATCCCCTCCATGGTACGTATATCCAAAATCCTGGTATCGGAAGGTATGGCAGAAATAAGGCCGTACGTTTGCGGCCCTTCTTTTAATTGCTGCAACACAGCATGCTCTATTGGTACGCCGTAAGGGCGCTCTATAGTACGCATTTCATAAACAAGGCCGGTTTGTGCCTCGTTTGCAAAATAAAGCCTTAGCGGGATAGTAAATGTTCGGCGCGGAAGGATAGATTCCCCTACAACAACCGTATCCAAACCCTGCGGCCCTATAACCTGGCCAAAAGAATCTATAAGTGCCTCCCCGTTTACAAGTATTTTTACGCTGTCAATAAAAGGGAGCGCCGTCATAGTCCGCACCAAAGATGCACGAAAAAGTGCTTCTTCATAGCTAGTCATCTGGTGATAATCGGCGGAAAAAGATGCGTGCATTACTCCGCCTATAATATAAATGGACTCATCAAAAAGCAAATTATCAGGGATAGTTTGGCGCAAATTTACATCTCTTGGGTTAGTGTATAGCAGGCGAATTACCGCTTGAAGCATTTCTTCGTGGCTGGATTCTTGTATAATCCTCCGCTCTGGCACAAGTTGATGTTCTCTTATACTAAAGTAGTAGATGTAAACTTCGTAGCCAGTATTTGCACGAATATAAAACCAGGATACCATTACCACAATAAAACACAGAGCTATCATGGCTAGTATAGACAATGTTTTTATGGGCTTATCTCCAAGTTTACTTTCTAGTTTTTGTCTCATATCACAGCCCTCCTTAAAGGCAGGCGAATAATGAATGTAGAGCCTTCTTCCGGCGTACTATTAAGGCGCAAACTACCATTATGAAGCAATACTGCCGAGTGGGAAATTGCCAAACCTAAACCCGTACCGCCAGTATCTCTATCTCTGGTTTTATCCACCCTGTAGAAGCGGTTAAAAATAAGAGCCTGCTCCTCCTCTGGTATGCCTATACCTGTATCTTGTATGGTAATAAAAGCATTTTGATGGTCGGAATCCACTGTTACTTTAACTGCACCTTCGTCAGGGGTATATTTTATGCCATTCTCGACAATATTTGAAATAGCGAGGCTTAGTTTAACTTCGTCAGCATCTAAGATGACTTCACGCAAAATTTCATAAGTAAGCTCTATTTGCTTTTGCTCTGCCAAAGGCATTAGTCGTTTTATTATGTCGTCTACTAAGCGGTTAAGCTCCAGCGGTGCGGAGTTAAAGCCATGCTCCCTATTATCCAGTTTAACCAAATTAAGCAGATCGTTTACTATCACTGTCATACGATCTACCTCGGAGGTGATATCCTGCAAAAATTCTTTATGAGTCTCAATGGGAACTTCGTCTTGCAAAAGTATAGATTCAGACAGCACTTTTATCGAACTTAGCGGCGTCTTAAGCTCGTGAGATACATTTGAAACAAATTCCTCTCTGGCTTTTTCTACCCGTTCCAACTTTTTTGCCATGTCGTTAAAGGCAGTGGCAAGCTGGCTGTACTCACTTCTACCCTTAACAGGAATCCGCTGATTAAGATGCCCTTCAGACATCCTTTGCACCACACTTAAAAT
>Ga0131853_10022992_pt1 | contig 11268 bp, 9 predicted proteins | sample TergutLab28metaG_FD_92764 | JGI IMG/M metagenome (GOLD analysis project Ga0131853, IMG submission 92764) | Labiotermes labralis P1 segment gut microbial communities from Petit-Saut dam, French Guiana - Lab288 P1 (version 2) (version 2) | ecosystem: Host-associated > Arthropoda: Insects >...
GGCGCGGGCTCGGCCGGTGTGAACGTCTCGACCTGGCCGGCGCGCAGCCGCAGCGGTGCCGGGTGCCCGTTGTTGAGGATGTGCACCACCGGGGAGTCGTCGGGGACGTCGATGAGCGCGGCGGTGATGAACGCCTCCCCCGCCAGGCTGTCCTCCCGCGCCGGCTGGTCGAGCCCCCAGTCCACGATGGCCTGCAGCTCCCGTTGCAGCTCCGGCAGGCTCAGCTCGCGGTGCGCGCAGCTGCGGAACGCGCCGAGCAGCAGCGCCGCGTCGTCGACCGCCGCCAGCCCCTTGCCGCGGACGTCCCCGATCAGCAGCCGCGTCGCGTCGCGGGCCCGGACCGCCGCGTACAGGTCGCCGCCGATCCTGGCCTGGTCGGCGGCCGCCTGGTACGCGCAGGCGACCTGCAGCACGCCGATCCGCTCGGGGAGCGGGTGCAGCATCGCCTGCTGGGCCGCCTCGGCCACCGATCTGACCTGCAGCAGCTCGGCGTGGTGCCGCTCCCGCAGCCGGGCGAAGACCACCGTGAGGACGGAGATCAGGAGCAGTGACACCAGCTGCGAGATGTGGTTCGCGGTGGAGATGCTGGTGCGCACCGACGAGATCAGCACCAGCGCCGCGACGGCCAGCGCACCGATCGCGGCGGTGAGCCGGGAGCCGCCGAACGACGCGGTCAGGGCGGGGGCGACGACCAGCAGCGGGCCGAGGTGGATGTCCTCGGGGGAGAACACGTCGGCGAGCGTGATGGCCACGATGAGCACGAGGGGGATCCACACCAGGCCCCGGTTCTCTCGCCAGGACCTGTCTCCGCCGCCGGGCTCGAACCGCATTCTTCCTGGATACACCCCCCTGCCGGACCCCGCCCCTCCAGAATCCGGTGGGCCGCCCGGGCAACGCGGGTGCGATGGCGAGGCGGGCGGCCGAGCCGGCCGAGCCGTCCGGGACGAGAACGCCACGCCGGACGCGGGCCGGGGCCCGGCCGGTCCGGCCCCGGCGCCGAGCTCGGGCTGCGGCTCGGGCTCGGGCTCGGGCTCGGGCTGCGCGAGCCGGTCGCCGTGGACGGCGGGGCCCCGACCCGCGGCGGCGTCCCGGCTGCGGCTTCCGGCTCCGCGCCCGCGTCCTCCAGGACCGCCCGTGAATCCCCGCTTTCCGAGCCGGCGTCGCCCGCGCCCTCGGGCGGCGAGGGCGAGTCCGTGCCCCGGGTGGTCATGCCGGGTCGTCCTGGCGTGCGGGCGGCGGGCCCGGGGCGGCGCCCGCCTCCGCCTCGCAGCAGCGGCCCGGCGGAGTCCGGGCTTCGTGAAACGGACCGTCAATACCCGGTCGAGGCCCGGCCACTGACCATCATGCCCGGTATGATCACTCTCACGTACTCTGCGGCGTTCATCACCTTCTTCTCGGTGATCGGCCCGCCGAAGGTGCTGCTCGCGTTCGCGAGCCTGGCGCAGAACCACCCGCTTGGCCAGCTGCGGACCATCGCGCTGATCTCGTCCGGCGGCGCGGTGCTCGTCGGTGTGGTCGCCGGGTTCACCGCGCCGTGGCTGCTGGAGCTGTTCCACATCTCGACCGCCGCCCTGGCCCTGGCCGGCGGCATCATCTTCTTCCTGTACGCGGTGGGGCTGGTGCTGGGCCTGCACGTCGGCGGCGTCGAGGGCGACGACGGCCCCGATCTGACCAGCGGCGTGCGGGAGTTGCTGATGCCGTACGTGGTCAGCCCGCTGGCGCTGACCGCGGTGCTGATCGAGGCGGCCGAGCGCGACGCGTGGAGTTGGCGCTCCACGGTCGTCGGGGCGTACGTCACGGTGATCGCGATCGACCTGCTGTGCGTGATCGTGCTCGGCGTGCTGCTGCAGCGCACCCACCACACCGCCATCGAGCTGCTGGCCCGGCTGATCGGCCTGCTGCTGGCGGCCGTCGGCGTCGACCTGTTCCTCGACGGGCTGTTCGACCTCGGCATCACGGCCCTGGGCAAGCGCGGCTGAGTGCGAAGAGAATGCGGCCTGGTGCGCGAGGCGCGCCGGGGTTCGTGCTGTTCGGGGGCCTTCACCGGAAGGGAGGGGGTCCGTGCGATGCTGAACCCGGGTCCGAAAGGTGAGGAACGCGCAGCACGATGACAGGCACGACGGCGGCACGCAGACACCTCGCCGCGTTCTGGGACCGGTACGCGGCCTCCGATCCGGGGCTGCTGCGGCTGATGGCCGGGCTGCGCACGGTCGGCGCGATCGGCCTGACCCTGGTGGTGCTGTCGGTGATCGGGATCCCGGTGCCGCAGATGGTGGCCGGGGCCATGGGCGCGATGGTCTCGACGTTCGCGATCCGCGACCGGGCGGTCCGCGACCAGGCCATCACGCTGGGATTCGGGCTGGTGGCGGCGCTGGCGTCGGTGACGCTCGGCGCGCTGCTCAACCCGCACATCGTGATCGGCGACATCTTCTTCATCCTGCTGATCTTCGGCGCCGCCTACGCCCGCAGGTTCGGCGAGCGCGGCACCGCGCTCGGGGTGATCAGCTTCCAGGTGTACTTCGTCGCGCTGTTCGTGCACGCCACGCCCGCCACGCTGCCGAAGCTGTGCCTGACCGTCGTCCTCGCGTTCGCCTCCAGCGCGGTGCTGCGCTTCGTGGTCGTGCCGGCCCGGCCCGAGCACTCGCTGGCCCGGCTGCGGCAGGCGTTCCGCGCCCGCATCGCCCAGCTCTTCGGCACCCAGCTCGCCTTCCTCGACGCCGGCCCCGACGAGCGCGAGGGCGCCATCGCCGACCTGCGCCGGGACACCGCCCGGCTGCACGAGACCGCGCTGATGATCCAGGCCGGCCTGGAAGAGGGCATGGAGGACGAGCGGACCGCGGAACTGCTGCAACGGCGGGTCGCCGCGGCCGAGATCGCCGCCGAGCGCCTGGGCGTGCTGCTGCTGGGCGCCAGCAGCGCCGAGCGGTCCGACACCACGCTGACCCTGCACCTGCCGGACGCGCCGCTGCCCGCACCCGCGCCCGCGCGCCGGGACGAGGACGTGCGGAAGCTGCTGCGCTCGGAGGTCCGCGCGCTCCAGCTGCTGGTGACCCGGCTCGCCACCGACGGCCGCGGCACCGGCATCGCCCAGGTGCGCAACCGGCTGCTCGGCTACCGCGACGACGACAACCTGCCGCAGGCGTCGACCGCCGTGCAGGACGCGTTCCGCGGCGTCGGCGAGGCCGCCCGCGCGGTGCTGGGGCTGCGGCTGGCCATGGAGGGCCCGGGCGACACCTCGGACGACGCCCCGGAGACGACCAGGTCCCGCGAGGAGATCGAGGCGGAGGACGCCTCGCTGGCCGGCGAGAAGGAGGCCGCGGAGGAGCCCACCGGGCTCAAGCGCCGCACCACCCGGGCGGCCCTCCAGGTCGCGGCAGGCTCCGGACTGGCCATCGCGGGCGGCGAGTTCCTGTCCACCCAGCGCTGGTACTGGGCGGTGCTGACCTGCTGGGTGGTGTTCCTCAACACCTCCTCCACCGGCGAGATCCTGGTCCGCGGCTACCGCCGGCTGCTCGGCACGGTGGGCGGCGTGGTCGCGGGCGTGCTGCTGGCCGGGCTGGTGGGCCGGCACACCTGGACGGCGTTCGCCCTGGTGCTGGTTCTGATCTTCGCGATGTTCTTCACCGCGCCGGTGTCGTATGCGCTGATGTCTTTCTTCGTCACCGCCATGCTGGGCCTGCTCTACACGCTGCTGCACACCTACAGCGCCTCGGTGCTGGTGCTGCGGATCGAGGAGACGGCGCTGGGCACGGCGTGCGGGATCGTCGCGGCGGTGCTGGTGTTCCCTGTCCACACCGATCTACGGACGGACCAGCTGCTGTCGACGGTGCTGGCCCGGCTGCGGGACGTGGCGACGGCCGCGGTCGAGCAGCTCAGCGGCGGCCCCGCGGTGGACCTGGTCGACATGGCGCGCGACCTCGACACCGCGCTCGACGAACTGCGCCGCTCGGCGGGCCCGCTGACGCACCCGTTCACCCCGCTGCGGGTCAGGCGCCGCACCGCCCAGTACGTGGTGGCGCTGCTGGAGACCTGCGCCTACCACGTGCGCTCGCTGGCGGCGACCGCCGAACTCGTCCCGTACAGCAGGCGCGTGGCGGCCGACCCGCGGCTGGCGGCGGTCGGCCGGCGCCTGGAGCACAACCTGGACCTGCTGATCGCCGGGGTGGCCCCGGCCGAGAAGGCCGAGGCCGAGAAGGACTCCGGGAGCCGTGCGGCCGAGGACGGGACGGCCGGCGAGATCGAGACCGGGCCGAGCATCGCGTCGATGCTGGAGGGGTCCGGCTCGCCGGTGGTGCCCTCGCAGAGCGTCACCTACCGGGTGCTGCGCCATCTGCAGCGGCTCGACGAGAGCGTGGTGGCGCTGGCCCGGCCGCTGGGGGTGCCGGTGGCCACCACGCCGGGGACCGGCAGCCCGGGCGGCAGCACCCGGCTGCCGCCGGCCCGGGTGTGAACGCCGGCCCGCCGCGGCCCCGCGCAGCCGTCCGGGTCCTGCCCGCGCCCCGACGGCAGGTCACGCCGGGGCGCCGTCCGCCCGGGCTGGTTGCATGTGGGGCACACCGCCCGCCCTCTGTCCGCTGACGTCGTCGAAGGGGATCCGTGCTCAACGCGACGGCCGCCGAGGCCCTGTCCGCCGTCCTGCTGCTCCTGGTGCTCGCCTTCGCCGTGGTGCGGCCGTTCGGCTGGCCGGAGGCGGTGGTGGCGGTACCCGCGGCGGGTCTGGTGCTGGCCACCGGCGCGATCTCGCTGGGCCACGCCAAGGCGGAGGCCCAGCAGCTCGGCCCGGTCATCGGGTTCCTCGCGGCGGTCCTGGTGCTGGCCCAACTGTGCGACGAGGAAGGGCTGTTTCACACCTGCGGGGCCTGGATGGCGCGCAGCGCGGCGGGCAGCCCGCAGCGGCTGCTGGTGCAGGTGTTCACGGTCGCCTCGGTGATCACCGCGGTGCTCAGCCTGGACGCGACGATCGTGCTGCTGACCCCGGTGGTCTTCGCGACCGCGGCCCGGCTCGGCGCCCGGCCGCGCCCGCACGTGTACGCCTGCACCCACCTGTCGAACACCGCCTCGCTGCTGCTGCCGGTGTCCAACCTGACGAACCTGCTGGCGCTGGCCGCCACCGGCCTGACGTTCACCCGGTTCGCGGCGCTGATGGCGCTGCCCTGGGTGCTGGCGATCGGCACCGAGTACCTGGTGCTGCGCCGGTTCTTCGCCACCGATCTCGGCGCCGGGGCCCGGCTGCCGGACGTGGGCGAGCCGCCGCGGCCGCCGGTGTTCGCCCTGGTGACGGTCTGCTGCACCCTGGCCGGGTTCGCCGGCGCCTCGGCGGCGGGCGTCAACCCGGCGTGGGCCGCGTTCGCCGGTGCGGCCGTGCTGGCGGTCCGCGCCCTGATCCGCCGGACGACGACGCCGGTCGCGCTGGTCCGCGCGGCGGCCGTGCCGTTCCTGGCGTTCGTGCTGGCGCTGGGCATCGTGGTGCGGGCGCTGGTGGACCACGGCCTGGGCGCGGGCCTGGGGCATCTGGTGCCGGGCGGCACGGGACTCGCCGACCTGATGGCGGTGGCCGGGCTGGCCGCGGTGCTCGCCAACCTGATCAACAACCTGCCGGCCGTCCTGGTGCTGCTTCCGCTGACCGCGCCGCACGGTTCGGTGGCGGTGCTCGCCGTGCTGCTCGGCGTCAACATCGGCCCCAACCTGACCTACGCGGGATCGCTGGCCACCCTGCTGTGGCGGCGTATCGTGCGCGAACACGAAACGGACGTGGATCTCGGGGAGTTCACCCGGCTGGGGCTGCTGGCCGTGCCTGCCACCCTCGTGGTGGCGGTCCTGGCACTGTGGGTGTCGTCCACCGTGATCGGAGGCTGACCGGAGGCCACCCCGCATGACACGTGTCGTCGCCTGGATCGTCGAGGGCACCTGGCCCTCCTGTGTCGACGCCGTCCGCGCCCACGCGCCGGACGACGCCGGGATCGTCCTGCTGCACGTCCCCGACCCCGAGGTGGCCGCGGCCGCGCACGCCGCGTACGCCGGGCTGCTCGGCCGGGGCGGGCGGCAGGGCCGGGACCCCGGCACCGAACTGGAGCACGAGGCCGCCGCGCACGGCGAGCAGCTGCTGCGGGCCGCGGCCGAGCGCCTGGGCCGGCCGTGCGAGCTGCGACGGCGCACCGGCCGGGTCGAACGCGAGGTGGTCGCCGAGGCGGAGGGCGCCGACCTGCTGGTCCTCGCCCGGGACGGCGACCACAGCAGGCTCGGCCCGCACAGACTGGGCCCGCACAGCCGTTTCGTCGTCGACCACGCGCCGTGCCCGGTGCTGCTGGTGTGGCCCGACACCCCGCCGGGCACCGACACCATCCCGCCCCCGCCGCCGCACCACCCGCACCATCGCCCGCACCACGAGCCGGGCCCGCCTCCCCCGCCGCCGCACGAACCTCCGCCGCACGAGCCCCCGCCCCCGCCGCCGCACGAGCCGCGCTGACGGCGGGCGGCCGCGATGCGGGCGACGTCAGCTCCCCTGGGGCAGGCGCTCGGCGAGGAACTCCTCCCAGGTGCGCTTGCCGCGGTCGGCGCCGTCCTGCGCGAGGTTGCGGCCGGCCCGGTAGGCGCGCCCCGGCTTGCCGGGGATGCGCACCGGCAGCCGCATCCGGCGCTTGCCGCGGGCGTCGAGGTAGCTGCCGGCCAGGTCGCCGAGCCCGTACACGCGCGGCCCGGCCAGGTCCCGCACCAGCCCGGCGGGCTCGCCGAGGGTGAGGTCGGCCAGCCGGCGGGCCACGTCGCCCGCGTCGACCGGCTCGAAGCGCAGCCCGCCGGGCACGGGCAGCACCGGCAGCTTGGCCATCTTCTCCACGACCATCAGCAGCAGGTCGTGGAACTGCGCGGCGCGCAGCGTGGTGAACGGGATCCCGCTGCCGGCGATCTCCTGCTCGGCCGCGAGCTTGGTGCGGAGCCAGGCCAGCGGGACCCGGTCCGCGCCGATCACCGAGATGAAGACCAGGTGCCGCACCCCGGTCCCCGACACCGCCCGCACCAGGTTGCGCGCCACGACGTCGTCGCCCTTGGCGCCGCCGGCCAGGTGCAGCACGATGTCGGCGCCGTCCACCGCGGCTGCGACACCCTCGCCGGTGGTGAGGTCGCCGGTCAGGTACTCGATACCGCCGGCGGTGTCGCCGGGCTCGCGGCGGCCGCGGCTGAGGACCCGCAGGTCGCATCCCGCCGCGTGCAGCAGCGGGGTGACCCGCCGCCCCAGGTTGCCGGTGCCGCCGGTGATCATGATGGACGGTGCCATGGTCGTCTCCCAGGTCGTTCTCGGTTCCGTTCCGCTCTCTACTTGCACGACACCGCCCGATGCAGGAGTGTGACGGCGTGGATGATCTTGGCTGGCTGACGGCGCGATTCGCCGAGAACCGGGCCCAGTTGCACGCGGTGGCCTACCGCATGCTCGGCTCGGCGAGCGAGGCCGACGACGCCGTGCAGGACGCCTGGCTGCGCGCGGAGCAGGCCGGCACGGCCGGGATCGAGAACCCGGCGGCGTGGCTGACCACCATCGTGTCCCGGGTGTGCCTGAACATGCTGCGGTCACGGGAGCGGCGGCGCGAGGACCCGCTCGACGCCGCCGCGGCCACCCCGGCCGCCGCCCCGGAGGACGGCGGCGACCCCGAGCGCGAAGCCCTGCTGGCCGACTCGGTGGGCCTGGCGCTGCTGGTGGTGCTGGACACGCTCGCCCCCGCGGAGCGGGTGGCGTTCGTGCTGCACGACATGTTCGCGGTGCCCTTCGACGAGGTCGGCCCGCTGCTCGACCGCTCGCCCGCCGCGGCCCGGCAGCTCGCCAGCCGCGCGCGGCGCCGGGTCAGGGGCGAGCCCGCGGTGCCGGGCGAGGACCTGGCCCGGCAGCGCCGGGTCGTCGAGGCGTACCTCGCGGCCGCCCGGCAGGGCGACTTCGACGCGCTGCTCACCCTGCTCGACCCGGAGGTCGTCCTCCGCGCCGACGCGGCCGTCGGCCCCACGCGCGCGCCGGTCAGCCTGCGCGGTGCCGCGACGGTGGCCCGGGGCGCGTTCGCCTCCGCGGGCCGCGCGCGGTACACCGCCGCGGCGCTGGTCGACGGCACGGCGGGGCTGGTGATGGCCCGCGACGGCCGGGCCACGGTGGTGGTCGCCTTCACCCTCGACGAGCGCGGGGTGATCACCGCGATCGACGTGATCGCGGAGCCCGCCCGGCTGCGCGCCGTCGAGCTCGCGGTCCTCGACGCGTGACGGCCGCCCTCGTGCGCGGGCGGCGGGGTCCGGGGAGGCGGCGGGGTCCGGCGGTGCGCTGAGGCACCGTCGCCGCAGTCCCGCGGTCGCGCAGTCCCGCGGTCGCGCGGTCGTGCGGTCGTGCAGTCGTGCGGTCGCGCGCTCCCGCGGTCGTGCAGAGGTGACGCCACCGGCGCCTGCTCACCCCGCGCAGCGGGCTGCCTGGAGGCGGTAGTGCTGGACGACGGCGCCGACGGACGGCTGCACGGCCGACAGGACCAGGCCGGCGGCCGCGGCGAGGTCCTCGAAGCCCGCGGGGGTGTACCAGTGCATCACCCATGGCCGGTCCACCACCGTGCTCCGGCCCCTGACGTGCCGTTCGTAGCGCAGCACCGTCGTCTGCGTCCGCTCGGTCTCGTTCCGCTCCTCGGACACCACCGACACCCGCAGTTCCGCGCCGTCGTCCGCGGTCGCGATACGCGCCTGGCCGATCTCCTCGGGCGGCGTGGGCGACGGGACGAACAGCGACACGAGCAGCGTGCCCGCCTCGGCCAGGTGCGCGCGGACGCCGCGCAGCGCGGCCACGGCGGTGGTGTCGTCGGGCAGCAGGTTGAACGTCGGCCCGGCCAGGAAGATCGCGCGGTACCGGCGCTGCAGGTGCAGGGACTCCATCCGCTGGTGGTGGAGGACGACGCGGAGGCGCTGCTTGCGTGCCCGGCGCCGGCACCGCTCCAGCATGTTCGCCGAGGAGTCGACGCCCTCCACGTCCAGGCCGCGGCGGCGCAGGTCCAGCAGCGGATCGCCGACCCCGCAGCCGAGTTCCAGCGCCGGCGCCCCGGTCTCCTCGACGAACGCCGCGTAGGGCTCGGCATCCTGGGTGGCCGCTTTCAGCGGCCCGTACACCTCGGCCACGATGCGGGTGTAGAAGTCGGCTGCATCCACCCCTGCACCTTAACCGGGCATTTGTCCCGATATGCGCACCGCGACGGGCAGGTCGGCGCCGCCGGACCGGTCATCCGGCGAGCAGGTCGTCCACTTCCGCCGCGAACATCAGCCCGGGGTCGAAGGCCATCCCGGTGAAGTGGCCGGACAGTTCCAGCGACAGGACGCCGTGCAGCCGGGTCCAGAAGGCCAGCGCCCGGCGCAGGACCGGAGTGCCGGCGGCATGCCCGCCCGCCCAGTCGTGGTGCTCCGCCAGGTCGGCGTCGAACGGCGTCGCGGGGCGGTCGGCGAGGGGCAGCGCGGCGCAGGCGTCCAGCAGCACGGTCATGATCTCGGCGGCGATCGCCGTCACTTCGTCGGGCGCGTGGTAGCCGGGCACGGGCGTGCCGTAGATGAGCAGGTAGCGCTGCGGGTCGGCGAGGGCCCAGCGGCGCAGGGCGTAAGCGAGGACGGCCACGTCGGGACGGCGGCCGGCGTCCGCGTCGGCCCCGGCTTCTCCTCCGGCTCCGGCTTCCGCTTCTGCTTCTCCGTCGGCGGACGCGTGCGCGTCGTCGGCGACCGCGGCGTGGAAGGTGTCCGCGAGGCTGCGGTACGCGTCCCTGATCAGCTCGGTGATGAGCGCGTCGCGGCTGTCGAAGTAGCGGTAGAGGGCGGGCCCGCTCATCCCCATCTGCTTGGCGATCGCGTTGAGCGAGAGCGCCGAGGCCCCGGCCGTGCCGAGTTGACCCCAGGCGCGCTCCTTGATCTCCGCGCACACCTGGGTGCGGTAGCGCTCGCGCGGGCTCGCCGCGCCCGCCGCACCGGTCTCCGGCATGGCCGCCATCTGCCTGCCACCCTTCGCTTTGCTACACCTTCAAGGTTCAGTGAGAGGTTATCACGCAACGGCTTGACGCCGCCCATGCCCGGAGTTACAACTTATTACAGAAGCAAGAGCCAGTAATCAGCGGAGCGCGGGAGCGCGGAAAGCGTGGAGGCCGTCATGAACGCCGAAGGACTCGTCGAGGTCGTCCTGCCGGGCAAGGTCGAGCCCGAGGGGCTGGAGATCCGGAAGGGCCCGGCGCCCACCGCGGGCCCGGGGCAGGTCGTGGTGCGGATGGAGGCGACCGGCGTCTCGTTCGCCGAGCAGCAGATGCGCCGCGGCCGGTACTACGACCAGCCGCCGTTCCCCTTCGTGCCCGGTTACGACCTCGTCGGCACGGTCGCGGCGACCGGCGAGGGCGTCGACACGGAGCTGGTCGGCACCCGGGTCGCCGCCCTGGTGAAGGTGGGCGGCTGGGCGAGCTACGTCGTGGTCGACGCGGCCGACGTGGTGCCCGTGCCCGCCGGGATCGACCCGGCCGAGGCGGAGACACTGGTCGTCAACGGCATCACCGCCTGGCAGATGCTGCACCGCAAGGCGCGCGTCCGCGCCGGCCAGACCGTCCTGGTGCACGGCGCCAACGGCGGCGTCGGCTCGGTGCTGGTCCAGCTCGCACGGGCCGCGGGGGTCAAGGTGATCGGCACCGCGTCGGCCCGCCACCACGACGCGCTGCGCGCGCTGGGCGCCGTCCCCGTCGACTACCGCACCGAGGACGTCCCGGCCCGGGTCCGCGAGCTCGCCCCCGGCGGCGTGGACGCGGTGTTCGACCACATCGGCGGCCGCAGCGTCGTCGATTCCTGGCACCTGCTGGCACCAGGCGGCACGCTCGTGTCGTACGGCAGCGCCTCCACGCGCGACGACCAGGGCAGCAAGCAGTGGCCGGTGCTCAAGCTGCTCGGGCGGGTGTGGCTGTGGAACGCGCTGCCCAACGGGCGGCACGCCTACTTCTTCAACGTCTGGGCCGGGCGCGCGCTGAACAAGGACCGCTTCAGGGCCCGGCTGCGCGACGACCTCACGCAGGTCTTCGCGGCGCAGCAGCGCGGTGACGTCACCGCGCAGATCGCCGCCCGGCTCCCGCTGGTCCAGGCCGCGGACGCGCTGCGCCTCGCGGAGTCCGGCACGGTCACCGGCAAGGTGGTCCTCACCCCGTGAGGCCGCCCCCGTCCGGCCGGCCCGGCGGGCGCGGGCGCCGATTAGGAGCACGCGGCGGGAGGCACCGGGGTGCGGGCGCCGATTAGGAGCACGCCGCC
>Ga0131853_10022994_pt1 | contig 11267 bp, 5 predicted proteins | sample TergutLab28metaG_FD_92764 | JGI IMG/M metagenome (GOLD analysis project Ga0131853, IMG submission 92764) | Labiotermes labralis P1 segment gut microbial communities from Petit-Saut dam, French Guiana - Lab288 P1 (version 2) (version 2) | ecosystem: Host-associated > Arthropoda: Insects >...
TAATAATAATAATAATAATAATAATAATAATAGGGTTATAAGGGGTAGTGATGCATAATACTATAGCCTATCCTACTCAACAGTCATCCTCACCTTCTCGTGGTATACTCTGTTCTCACAAACGAGGAAATGACGACCAAGTCACAGTGGTATAACTGTTTAACCAGGAATGGTGGAAATGCCATCCCTACACATGCCGGTCCAGAGGCTAAAGGTAGCAATCCTACCACTGGACTTACCCTGCTCTGGGCCCGTAACCCATTCAGGGGATATTTTAACCACTGGCACGTCTCACAGAAAGAAGTGGGACAGATTTTCTTTAAACGACAACATGGATGTGGAAAAGGTATCATGATTTAAATATGCAACCTGGAATATTTGAGGGCTAGGAGAGAAAGAAGAAGAATTAGACAAAATTTTAAAGGAAAATTATATTAAAGTTTCAGTAATTACAGAAAGTAAAAGGAAATTGCAAGGAAAGAAAGAGGCTTAACACTATATGGTTATTTACAGTGGAGTGGACAGACACACCAGAGGCCAGTCAGGAGTTATGTTATGGATCCACAAGTCAATATCAAATAAAATAGACCACTATGAATTCTGGAATGACAGAGTTATAGAAACAAGACTGAAAACACAAAGGGGACACCTAACAATATTAGGAGTATATGCCCCAACAGAAGTCAGGGATGAATTAAATGAATTTTATGAAACACTACAGAAGATACTGGATAAAGTGGACAAAAACGATTACATAATGTTGATAGGAGATATGAATGCTAGAGTCGGAAATAATAGTTTGTAACATAGCGGGTACAAATGGAGAAGCTACACTAAATAGCAATGGTAGAAAATTGATAATTTCTACACATTTAATAACTTAAAAATAATGAACACTTTTTTAGCCACAAATAAATTCATAAATTTACTTGGGAAGCAAGAGGACACAAATAAATTATTGATTACTTTATAACAAATATGAAAACTTCAAAGGTAATCCAAGACATTAAAGTCTACAGAAGCAATGAAACAGGTAGTGACCATTACTTATTATGTGCAAAAGTAAATTTTCCACCACAATGGTTAAACTAGAGTAACAAAAAGACCCCATTGAAGCAGGATGAATTTTTTAAAGTAAGGCTGCTAAATGATGAAAGCATAAGATGGCTGTACACCCAAAGAGTGAAACTCCACTTAAGCAATACAAAGGAAGGTTAAATAGACATTGAGAAAGAATGGAAAAATGTACAAAACATATTAAAATCAGCAGCAAATGAAAGTTTAGGAACAATAAAGAGATGAAACAGGAGAAAGTATTTAAAAATATGGGATGACCAAATAAAACAATTAATAGAAACAAAGAAAAAAAATCATACAAAAAAATGGCTGAATTCAAAGAAACTAGAAGATAAACTGAAATACAAAAGAAACACAGCACTGGCTAAACGAGAAGTAAGAAGAAGGCAAAGACTTTCTTGGGACAAATTTGTTACAAATTTAGAACATGACACATATAGGACCCAACCCAAAGTATATAAAACTTTAAAACAAATTAGTAAGGATGTAAAACAAACAGCACGTATTCAAGGAAACATAGACGAAAATGTATTCCTTCAATACTAAGAAAATTTATGGAACACAACAAACATAAATGAATTACAATTAGAATACAACTCAGCTGATTACTCACATGCTTCTGTAACTAGAAAAGGTGTTAAAATTAACAAAAAATGGTAAAGCTCCAGGACAAGATAACATTAACTCAGAGCTATACAAGTATGCACCAGTAGAGTTTAAATTGAGATTACTACAATTTTTAAACAATATATACAGAGAAAAATGCATTCCAAATGAGTGGAGAAATGCTGTTATTAACCCCCATATTTAAGAAAGGTGACAGAAGGGAACCCAAAAACTACAGAGGAATTAGTATTCTCAACACCTGCTATAAGTTATACTCTAAAATCCTTAATATGAAGCTGCAGAAGTACACAGAAGTATTTATGACAGAAACACAAAATGGATTCCGAAAGGGACGGTCACGCACGGATCCAACATTTTGCCTTAAATTACTAATTGAATAAAAGGGAATTAACTTGGAAACACACTTGCTGTTTATAGATTATGAGAAAGCATTTGATAACATACAAAGACAGATTTTATTTAACATGTTGAAATCTAGACATATCCCAGACACATTGCTAAAGGCAATAGTGGATATTTACGCACAATACTGATAAAATTTAACAACAAACTATCAGAACTGGTAGAAATTAATAAAGGAGTACGCCAAGGTTGCCCTTTTTCACCTACACTGTTTAATATGTATTTAGATGAAATAATAACTAAATGGCAAAATCAAGACATAACCAGAATCAAACTTTCAAAAAACCAGCAACTGTGAACGCTGTTATTTGCTGACGACCAAGTCATAATAGGAGACACAGAAGATAACCTACAGAAAGCTGAGCATAAATTAAATCAAATAATAACAGAATATGGTTTAACTATATCTGTACAGAAAACAAAAATCGATGGCATTTAAAGGGCGAGATCCAGTGAGAACTAAAATTGTAATAGATAATAAAATTATATAACAAGTAAAATTGTTTAACTATTTAGGATATATGATATCTTGTGAAGGAGAATTGGACATTGATAACAAATTAAATAACTTTTTGAAAATTACAGTTATTTTCAATAATGTGTTTAGACCACAAAAAACCCTTAAGAAAACAAGAATAAAACTATACAATACACTAGCCCTTCCAGTCTTGTTATATGGCAGCAAAACTTGGACTATTAAAGCAAGTGACGCCAGAAGAATAACAGCAGCAGAGATGAAATACATGAGAAGAACAGCAGGATAAACTTGAACAGATTACAAAACAAATGCACAAATTGCAAAAGAGTTAAAAATAACACCAATTTTGGACAAATTACTGGAATACAAGAGAAGATGGATACAACATGTAAATAGAATGCCTCGAAATAAATTACCCAGGGTAATGAAATACTACTCCCCAACTGGCAGAAGGAATCATGGTAGACCTTTGAAGAGACTTCTGGATACGTGAGACTGGAACGGGCCAACAAGTGGCCCAACTCCATGAAAGATATATGATGATGATGATGATGATGATAACAACAACAACAACAACAACAATAATAATAATAATAAAGGAACCGTTATGTGACCATAGGACATATTTATCAAACAAGAACACACAATACGCACACTGATTCCCCTCCTGAGCACCAAATGTCACCAGCATCTTTGCAAGCTGCCGGTTATTGTTCAGAACAGCCACATCCAGTAGTGACAGACCATCACTGTTCACACTGAAAATGGACAAATTATTTGAGATTAGAGGTATGTAGAGCATAAGGACTTACAGTGTGGTGTCAGCTGTTTGACACCGCTAGCCTGGCACGTGGGTGATGAATGTTTGAGAGAAAAACACTGCATAGTTGAAGAACATGGCGTCTATAGAAATCTGTGAAGGTATAGCTCTTGCGGACATCAAAGATGGTTGATAATTTTGCCAATTGCAACAGTTTAACTGCTTGCAACTATGTTACCAGGATGAGTTGGGTAAGGCATGTGGCACATGTAGGTGACAGGACAAATATAAAGTGCTTTGGTTAAAAAATTCTGAAGGGAAGAAACTACTTGGAAGACCTAGGCACAGATGGGAGGATAATATTAAAGTGGATCTTAGAGAAATAGGACGGATTGCTGTGAAAGAATGCTTGTTCCCCTACAGGGACAACATAAATTAAGAGTGCTTTGGTAAACAAGAGAGAAGTAACAGAGAGGAGGGATGAAATTGTATAACAACAATGTTCGTACTTGGTCAAAATATTTCTAGACTGATCAAATATGGGGGAATGAGATGAACCAGCAAGTAGTGCATGTGCAAAAAATGAGAAATCCATAGACAGTTTTATGTTATTCACATTGTGCATGTTCTTACAATGAACATATCATCCAACAAATGCACTCTGTGATACACCATTCATGACATGTAGCAACTCCTACACATAACAAAGGTATGTAAGCCAATGTGCCAATCTGATGTTCTGTTCCTCTTGATAGGAATGACTAAAAACTTAACAGTGCTACAATGCACACCACTGATGACCATAAATTGCAGTATTGTGATACTAAATATTAAAATGTAACATATTTTAATTCTCTGTTAGGTCCACAGTAGTTAACAGGTAACTGACAAGACAAAAACACATTTGGGTACACACATTAAACTATGATACCTCCATGCTTATGTGGCTGATAAGTTACGAGTTATGATGAAAATCATTTACCTGTTGACATCAACATCTGTGGACTCAAGGATGGTGCGAGCTTTGTCGACATGGCCGTGTTCCACAGCAGCGAACAATGCTGCAAAAAACATAAACAGTCTTTTGCTTATACAAGTTTGGTAATTTGCATTAGGTACACCCTCAGCTCCATACACCAAAACATCAAACTGAATTTAAAATATGTAAATAAATATTAAAGAATTAAAACATAAAAACATAAATAATTACCTGCATTCAATTTTTCATTGACCAGTATAGTATTCAGATTGAAGCAATCAATGTTTTGTTAATGTGCATACACAGTAGCCCACAATCTCAGTCTGCCTAATGTGCATACACAGTAGCCCATGATCTCAGTCTGCCTGATGTGCATACACAGTAGCCCACAATCTCAGTCTGCCTAATGTGCATACACATTAGCCCATGATCTCAGTCTGCCTAATGTGTATACACAGTAGCCCATGATCTCAGTCTGCCTGGTGTGCATACACAGTAGCCCACAATCTCAGTCTGCCTAATGTGCATACACATTAGCCTATGATCTCAGTCTGCCTGATGTGCATACACAGTAGCCCACAATCTCAGTCTGCCTAATGTGCATACACAGTTACCCACGATCTCAGTCTGCCTAATGTGCATACAAAGTAGCCCACAATCTCATTCTGCCTAATGTACATACACAGTAGCCCACAATCTCAGTCTGTCTTGTGCTATGCATTTATGTTCTGATGCTTCCACATTCCCAATCATTTTACGCACTTCTACCTTAAACCTGTGTTCACATTTCGTAAGGTTTTACTTCTACATAATCTCTTAGTAAATTAACCGAGAATTTTCAATCCTTCTCAGTGGGTCACTTCATATGTTCTCTGTAAGTCAGTATCTCAGATTCTAAACTGTCAATGGGAGGGTGACTGGTGGATCATAAATTGGAAAAACAACGTACTTTGGAAAGAAGTGACAATTGTCTAATCGAGATGATGTCACAGAATTGGTCTGGGGGGACTGAGAAAAACCATAAAAACCTCAGTTATGATGAAGATCTTTAGGTGCATAACGCTATGTCATTGAGCCAGTGGTTCGTAACTGATGCGTCTTGTACCTGAAGAATGGAATCGTCAACCACACGGCCATGAGAACTCCATATCTTGCAACTTCACTCAGGAAAGCTGGTTTTTGGGATCGAATTCAAATTGGGCATCTCCAAAACAAGTGTACAGCACTACCCCTAAACAAACCTGTTCAGTCTGTATTAAGGAAACAGGGGGCAGCCATTGTGATTCTTACCATGTAAGTGGATATTGATTTTATTTAGCTTATCTAATTTCTTCTTTGTTGTTTTTGTCAGATTCAGCCCATCAACCAGAAACTCCATCCCTCCCTCCTGAGCCTCTGAAAATAGAAATGGTAACTTAAAATGAAATTACAGAACATAACAAACAGAAATAATACAACTAAAAGCAACATGGAAAGAAACTTCATCATTTTGACAGCACAAAAACTGGTATTCACTAAAATGTCATTAATAAAAGGAATTCATAAAAAATTATAAAGAAAGTTAATGTACAAACACATTCATGCAGAACTGAAAGTATAAATCAAGACACTACGTACTGCAATACACTGATTACACTGCTGAAGATTTGTGACATACCAATAATGGAGTCAATCAAGCAAATTACTGGAGGTTACTCTATGCTGGAAGGTGACACCATGTAGTCTGGTCTCCATCTTTAAGGGAAGATGGAAACATCAGGTTTCTCCAAAATTCTGATCCCTGTCCATCAAACTACACGGTCTCACACCCCATTAGCCATTGCCATAAGAGATTGAAGGCTAACATCAGAATGAATACTCAACGGACCATAAATTGGCAGTGACAACTACCACACACTAGTAACATTAACTGATATGTCAACTGCAAGCACCACTGTTATATGTAGATATATAGGTGACTCAAATGAAAATTTTAAAACATCTTAATGCACTAATTTATTGGAGAAAAGTTTGATACAGCTCTGTCATGTTTCAACATACTACAAATCAACCATACACAGGACATGCTTCTAATGCATACTTGCTGTGCCTACAGCTGAACAGAGCAGCCTTGATTCTTTTCAACACTTCAAAGGTTTTCATTTGAGTCACCCTCATGTCTACTGATGTGCACCAGCCATAAAAATGTGCTTACAAGACGCAAATGGATCTCAACGTACTGGATTTAGAGGAGCCCAGAGCCCACATAGAATTCCGCCGCTTAGTGCCCACACTTGAGCTCATGGGCAGAAACTCTTGTCGTTGTAGAAGCTCTTGTTGCTGCAGAAACTCTTGTTGCTGTAGAAACTCTTGTTGCTGCAGCAACTGTTCTAGCAGTGAAGAACATCTTGACATTGAATTAGATTTCTGTCGCATGTACATCCTCTGTGGACTGCTCAGTCTTTCTGCAGATGTCTGCCAATGCTGCTCCTGTTGTTCTACTAGAACCTGTGAAGCAGTGCATTGTGTTTGCTGTTCCTGTCTTTCTTTTATATCTAAAATCCATGTAGCTTTTGATGGTTGATTTTCTTCTACTGTTTCTTCATTTTTTGGTGACTCACTGCACACTGTTTTGCTCTTACCCTTTTTATTCTTCTGATATGTAAAGCGAAGTATCCAGGTTGCTTTGGATTTATGTTCTTTCTGTTTTCCCACACCAGCAGAAGTTGATTTCAAACTCTTTCTGTTTTGTTTAGAGAAAACTGCTAACCACGAGGCTTGTGAACTTGTTTGCTTTTGTTGCTGTTTGTGTTGTTCTTGCTGAGGTTGGACAAGGGGCAGGGATTGATGTACTGTAGGGTCAGCACTGGCAGGCACTCTCGCAGTCTCAACTGTGGGCTGTAGATTCACATCCTCATTCCCAGAAGAACTTGTAATACTGTTGATGCCAGCACTAGCAGCTGCTGTACAGCATGTAACACTGTTGCTGGCAGCAGATACACTTGAGGTATGCCATCGAGCTCCAATAAGCCTTAGTGAAGATCGAACTGATCTTGAACGACGCACACCACTAGAGGACCGTCGGCGTTCAACTACACTGGCGTCTTGCATTTTCTGTGTGTATGCACTGTATATGGACCTTTAGAAGTATGCACTTTACAGAACCATAACACTTTTCTGTTTGCAAGCCACAATTTGTTCACACAGTTTTTGAATATTTTGTTTTTGTTTGAATTGGTAATGCCAACAATATCCACATTGGCCTTAGTTGTTTTTCCCATCATCCTGAAGGCAATATATAAAGTGTCCACTGATATATGATGCCGTGACAACTGGTCATTAGTTACAGCCATTTTGAAGGAGTTTGCTACCTCCATCTTCAGGGTAGTCTAAGGAGAGTAAATTTCATGGAACAATGGCTGCATTAGATAGAGAAAAAGCAGTTTAGATGATTGTTGTAGCAAGCCAATCAGAGAAGAGGTGTTGTGGTGGGGTGGAGTCATGGGTAGAACACACCTGAGAAAGACAGTGTAAAAGTGAAGCGACAAGAAAAAGGAATTGAATGAAGAAACTGAAGAAGAAGGGCATCCAAACGAAAAATCTGAGGAGAAAGGGAATCCAAATGAAGAAAGAAATATTAATGTAACCAGTCTGCCATGCCAATTAATCGCCTTGGGTCATCCTTAAAATGGAGGAGGCAAGCTGCTTAATGTCAGTAATTACCCATCAACACGGCGTCATATCCCATCTTCATCAAAAGTGCCGACACTTACGACACATATTTCTAACTGCCCTGCATTTCTTAATAAATCCACATATTTTGTTGAACTTGATCAAAATGTGTAAATACAAACACAATGACTGAATGACTGGTGTTAAACCTTTACAGCACAGTTGTAACTATGCGTACCAATTCCATCCAGTTCAGGAACTCCATATTCTGCCCACATAGTGTATTTATATTTTTGTGCAGATCTGAGAACAAACAGTGATTATTGCCCTATACAGCATTAACTGATTGGTTTTTAGAACTGAGATATAGAGTGTTTACTGTCCGGTATGGACTGGATATCTACATGTAATGTATATTAAACCTCAAAGCCCAGTGGTACCACTAGTTTAACATTCAACAGTTCTACATTCTGTCCACACAGTATATTTATGTGTTTTGTGTGGATATGAGAACAAACAGTGATTGTTGCCCTATACAGCATTAACTGATTGGTTTTTAGAACTGAGATATAGTGTTTACTGTCCGGTATGGACTGGATATCTACATGTAATGTATATTAAACCTCAAAGCCCAGTGGTCACTATATGTACCACTAGTTTAACATTCAACAATTCTACGTTCTGCCCACACAGTGTATTTATGTGTTTTGTATGGATCTGAGAACAAACAGCGATTATTTCCCTATTAAGCATAAACACGTGGTCTTTAGAACAGAGACGCAGTATACTCTGGGTAAATGACCAACTTGATGCACAATTATGTTATATAAAACGTTTATTATTATTATTTATTATTATAATAAACGTTTTACATAACATAATGAATAATAATAAACGTTTTATATAACGTAATTGTGCACCAAGTTGGTCATTTACCCAGAGCTGTACCACGGTGCACAGTCAGCAAAACATAAATTTCAAAAGAGATGCACTATGTTTTCTGTGAGGTAGGAACTAAATTTTTAAGGTGCTGCATCCCAGAAAACAGAAATCTCCACCATCGACATAACCTCTGATCTCACTCAATATTTAAATATTATTTAGACGAAATTCGGGTTCAAAGGCTTAAGAGACGTCAGTCAGTCTGTCAGTCAGTCAGTCTTGTCTATCATGCTTTGGTCTAGGGTAGAGGACGTGAATCTGAAGGCAGGACGTTCCCCATCTACCAGACTGCACCACGCCACAGATCTAATCTGTACATTAAACTATCTTACTTATTGGTGGCTGTTTCCTAACCATTGTGTAGCTGGGTCTCTCTTTCTGGGTGATAGAGCGGCCGAAGCTTGATGCTGCCTACCCACCTCTACCTAGTACCGCAGCTAAGAATGAGTGGAGCCATACCTCCACTCCCCATACGCCATCAGGATGTGAGGCTTAAATAATGCACTGGGACAATCGAGGAAAAATGCTTAAGTTTTCGGTCCAACACAACACATATTTTCAGGTACAGGGACAAGTTTACCTTTACCTTACTTCTAACTGAAAACGATACAAATACATTAGTTTATGTAAAAATGCTGTGTTGATAATTTTATAACCGGTGGGAACAATTATTTGGTTATAAGGTCCAAAATTATTTTCTGAAATGTAGGAATACATATGTTTCCGAATGAAGGAGGTCAGAAGCATCTGGTATGGGATACAAGAGGTCAGTGGGATAGCAAAGACAAGGATAGTTACAGGGCATAGACTGAAAGTCATGTGTGAAGTAGAACGGACAGATAACTGAAGAAAGAGACAAGTAGAGGTTAGAATAGGATAGAAGTGCGGTAAGCATTTACGAAAGAGAATTCTAGTTGTTATGTACTTGTCAACGTCAAGTTTAATGGGGTTTTGAAGTCTGCTGGGACAGCCAAAATTCAAGGGTTTGACACTTTTTCGAAATGTAAATCACGAGGGGGTGGATACCATGTTATTCCCGGTAGCCCATCCAGTAGAACATGTTTATACGGGGATTACATCTGTTTAGTTAAAAGATACGCGCCAGTCATTAGGAACCAATGGGGAGAAAGAAAAAATTTTAAAGTTTTAGGCCTATTACGAGATTGGTAAATTTACGGAGGACCAATCAGACTAGTAGGCAAATGAAAGTAAGGGGAATTTTGAAACAAGGAAAGTAACTTCGCATATTGTAGCGTACGAGACACAAGTTTTTCGATTGTCGTAGGTGGAGAACGCGCGTGTGCAACGCTCCGGTTTTAGGCCAGATTAACAGAATAAATTAGATAATTAGAAATTTATAAGTGTTCTACGGGGGTACAGTTTTAAAACAAATAATGTTAAATTGGACATACTTGGTATTACCAAGTTTCGGACAATATAAATTTATTATTCCTTAAAGGTTAAATGCAATGAATACGCTACGTGAGAGAGTGATCCTTGCTACATTTATCGTATGCAATAAAAACCTGTACAAAATTAGCGCCCAGTGACTGAAAATAAAATCACAACAGATTCTCCAGATTGTCAATTCAGCAAAATTGTATCAATAGTTCATCTTCACCAAGCCCATCACACTTAAACCATGGTAATCCCTGAAAATTACGTCTCATGCGAACCGAATGAGCAAGAAAGGTGAGCCGGACGTTTATAATTTTCTGCTGACCCTTGTTACTCCATTTTGTTCAGCTGTCGCTACTCCATTTTGTCGCTCTCTGTCGCTCGCTACACAAAGTAGTCCTGGTGCTCCGCATCGCAAGATAAAGGCTGACAGTAGAGGGGGGAGGGGGAATTCTGCGTGATAATTAGAAAGCATTTGACTGCATAATGTGACAGGAACAAGAATTTTACACAAAAGAAGCGGACTTCTTTGTTCATTACAGCGCCACGCTGTGTCGCACTATAATAAAACCGGCGTATCCATTTTGCCACAGATATTTGGTTTCGTTCCTGTGCCAAGCGTGAATCACACTCGGATCTGCACACCTCAGCATAATGTGGCGTTGTCAAAGGCTGGGGAAAGTCAGATTGTACTGTCCATATATATGAACGTGCTATCCTTTACACAGCTGTTCGTTACACTATCGCTCATACATAGGATCCCAATAAATTAAAAACTGTTACACATAATTAAATTTACGTGGCAGGGAAAGGGGGGGGGGGTTAAGAAGACAAACTCCTAAACCTGTCACGCGACAAAAATGCAGAGTACTTTATTACAATTACGACCAAGAGATAATGCAGATAAAAATTATTACGTGCAGGCGCAATAATAATAATAATAATAATAATAA
>Ga0131853_10022995_pt1 | contig 11267 bp, 5 predicted proteins | sample TergutLab28metaG_FD_92764 | JGI IMG/M metagenome (GOLD analysis project Ga0131853, IMG submission 92764) | Labiotermes labralis P1 segment gut microbial communities from Petit-Saut dam, French Guiana - Lab288 P1 (version 2) (version 2) | ecosystem: Host-associated > Arthropoda: Insects >...
ACTGCACACACCAGCACATTACTGCAGGCACTGCACACACCAGCACATTACTGCAGGCACTGCACACACCAGCACATTACTGCAGGCACTGCACACACCAGCACATTACTGCAGGCACTGCACGCAACAGCACATTACTGCAGGCACCGCAAGCACCAGCACATTACTGCAGGCACTGCACACACCAGCACATTACTGCAGGCACTGCAAGCACCAGCACATTACTGCAGCACGCCTGTATTTTCTTTCCACCATACTCTCATTACGCCACCCATACATTTTTCCCGCTTATGCAATCCCCAATTCAGATTGCCGGCTACAACGCACTGCTTTCTGTGAGAGTAAATGTGTAAATGGAGTAACGGCAAGCAAATGACACAACAGTAAAGCGACAAATTGTACTGCGACTGCGCAATAAAACAGTAACTTCTAGGTTTGGAAGTGAAACTTGGGCTATGTGGAAAAGAGGGGGAAAAGGTAATGTAATGTGCACATACGAGACTGCTGGAAGTGACGTCACGAGACGGACAGATGAATGGAGTAATGAGAGACACACGGCAAAATGAAAACTTGGTATAAGGGAGAGAGAAATATAAAATTAGCACTTTAAATTCGGATATAAACCTGAAATATAATTAAACACCCAGTCCGTACCGCGCAGTAAACGCACTCCGTCTCTGTTATACAAACCAGTCAGTTAATGTTGTATAGGGAAATAATCGCTGTTTGTTCTCAGATCCACACAAAACACATAAATACACTGTGTGGGCTGAACGTGGAATTGTTGAATGTTAAACTGGCGGTACATATAGTGACCACTGTGCGGTACATATAGTGACCATTTGGCTGTAAATGTTTACATAAATTTATATTATACATCTATTTGGTTTATTTGATGCATTTAAAGATATGTTTCTGAGAGGGGGTCCGGACCACTCACCAGGCCTTCAAAGGGGTCCATGGCACGAAAAAATTCACAGCTCTGATGTAAACGTATTTTCAGCCGCGCCGTGCTGGAAATGCAACGCAGCGGAGGGTTGCACGAGATGGGCTACCCCAAGTGGCAGCTGGTGCTCTGCCTGCTGGTCGTCTACAGCATGCTCTACTTGTCCCTTTTCAAGGGTGTCAAGTCCTCAGGTACGTAGCGTAGACTCGCGGTGCTCATTTAAATAGTCGACTATATTCAAGTGGCATATACTGTGACACTCTTAAACGCCTGAAGCTCTTCACACCAAGACACTGCGTCACTACTTGAGTCCAAACGCTGCGATAACCTAGAATCTCGCAATATCCTAAACCTAAGATTTTGGTCTTCCAAGGTGTGATGCCATGTTCCTTGGTAAGAGGTTTCCCACGTGTCAGAGAACCTTATCGACATCTTCAGCTGTTCAAGGTACATTTTTTGACCTCGAACACCTGAACACTACGCACACAGTCAGTTAATTACCGACGATGATCTTGAACACCAAACATGTCGTGCGATGCATTTGTTCCTCAGGTAAAGTGGTATGGGCGACGGCGACGCTACCGTATGTCGTGCTGACCATCCTTCTCATCAGAGGCCTCATGCTGCCCGGGGCTTATGGAGGTATAGAGTACTACCTGAAGCCGGAGATGGATCGCCTGTCCGATACTCAGGTAACCCCTTCTTCCTGCTCCTGTGGCACACGTCAGCACCTGACTACCTTAGCTGTGCTTCCAATCCGAGTGGCTTGCGTCCGGCAGACACAGTCGACAGGCTTCTACATCTCAGGGAATTTTTTACCGGTTGACGTCTTTAGCTCCAACCCCCAAACTGGAGGACCTATAGGGTTTGGGTGGCTCTGACATATCGTTCGAGGCTCAGTGCTGTTTTTCCAGAGACGATAGTATCGATACCATCGATAGTATCGACAGTATCCGTAATGGCTGGCAAGGATAGACTGACGAGCACGTTTTTTAGAATAACATGTGCGTCAGTATGATTTTTGGCTTTGTACTGTTTGCACCCATTTTACTTCAATCCCAAGTACTGACCTGGTATAAAGGTTCACTCACGAGAGCAGCTATAACCTTGGTCACCTTAAGGTGAGACCGTTCGGTGTTGATGGCCCTGAGCTGCGGATGCCTCCTACAGTAAAAGGTACAGGTAAAGCAGTCCTGTTACAGGCCTGGAGTGGCCCAGAGGTTTCCAGGAAGTCAAGGTTCCCAGATTACATGACAACGGCACAGGATGGTGATAAGGTTGTCAGCCTTACGCACCGGCTGCCTTTACCCCCAGGAAATGATCTTGGTACCCATTTCTGTTAGAGGTTGAGTCGACCCCAGGGCCATAGTGCGATCGGAAGGATTATGTCAATGAAAAATTCGCTGACACCAGATGGGATCGAACCAGCGGCCTTCCGATTTGTAACACAACACTTTAACCACTGAGCTACCGCGGTCCCCGCCTCCTACAGTACAGTTCGCTTATGTTCAGTGTTCTTCAAAATATGATCACAAATTGAAATTGTCACTGATCACAAACATATTCTGGCGGGTAGGAGACTCTCTCACATGTACTATGTATTGAATTGGTAGCCAAGTGCTGCACTGCTTCCTATTTGTGCACGTGCTACATAACATATGTAAAACGGAAGAAGTGCAACGGAAAAAAAAAGAGAGACCAGTTCTAGTTTGATTGTAGCAAGCAGCAGGCTATTTCAGAACAACACAAAAATCAGTGACCACTCACACTACTAAATTGTCGTCCATTAATACGCTATAAGAGTTAATTAATCCTCTAAGCCCCAGCGGTCACTATATGTACCGCACAGCGGTCACTACACGTACCACCAGTTTAACATACAACAATTCTACGTTCTGCCCACACGGTGTATTTATGTGTTTTGTGTGGAACTCAGAACAAACAGCGATTATTTCCCAGTACAGCATTAACTGACTGTTTTGTATAACAGAGACGGAGAGTGTTTACTGCGCAGTACGGAACGAATATTTGAATTGAGATAATTTTTTGCTTTGAATTAGTGCTGAGAAAATTCTCTAAATTCCAAATGGCTGCTCCATGTATTTCACGCAGCCCTCCAGTTTCAATTTTTGACAATTAATCCTCCTGCTTTAAAATAAAACAAACGAATTTCCAAATTGTGCTCTTTAGCTTCCATCTTGAACAGGTTATGTAGTTACTCCATCCCCTCCCCACGATGGTAGTCATTATGGCAACATTTATCCGTCCCAGTCATTTCAGTTCCGCACCAGACCAACGGTTGCACACTGCGCACTGGTTGTACTGTCAATTTCTCATAAACCAGAAGGAATTCCAGCCTCGGCTCCTGACACGCCTTCCGCCCAGTGATGAAATAGCGCTAAGCAATAAAGCGGGGTCGAAAGAAGAGAAGCATGTAAAACGGAGACCAATAAAGACCGTGAAGAGAACTTCAACTGAAGATATGTGCGTCTGAGTCCGCCGTCTTCTGAGACACGCTTCATACCCCGACCGGAATGAAACTAAGTAAAATGAAGGGCTTTTGTTCAATATATTTTGATCAATTATTGATTCTGAAATCTTTAACGACACCATTTCACACAATACAGGTTATAATGCGTCGGATTATGTGTATGGTAAACCTCTCCTTGTGAAAGACGTAAAGGCGTATGAGGGAGTAGAGCTATAAATCCGTGTATTCTGAACCTTGACACTAGGTCAAGGCGAATGCAGAATTTCATATTCCGGCCGTTTGGCTTGGGGAAAGGCACTACCGAATAGGACGCTGTGTGGGCTCCAGTGCCGGTCTAGACTTCTCAGAGAAGAGGAAATCTGTCATCCATGCCGGGAATCAAGCTTCGATTCCTCGGTCGTCCATGCTGTGGACCTATCGTCATATCGAGTGATAGGGATGTTGGCGAGTGTTTGGCAGGAAGCGTAAGCAGTCGGTTTTAAGGGGCTAACAGGAAAAAAGCCACTTTCATTCAGGAAAGCAAATTTCACTATTAAATTTTATTTGTGATTTATTTAGTGACACTGGAGGTAGGTCAGATTACACAATGTCGGATAATTGGATGACTAGTGAGTGACGAATTGGAAGGGGCCTAGAACGAAACGGTTTAAGTTTAAAATCTATAATTTACCATGAAGTAGTAGCTAAGTAAAACCATGAAAAATATCAGCCGACGTAACAAATATCCCTTCTAAAATTTGCCCGCGGGACCTCCCGATCATCTTGTTATCAGTTCTTCAGATAGTCAAGCAATTTTCTGCAATTTATATAACACGGAGGTTCACACCCGTACTAACAACAGTCCCCCTCACTTACCCCTATATGGGACCATTCCATACCACCCATTCTGTTCAGTGAAGATTCATTTTAATATTATCCTTACCTCTACGACTGCGTCTTCCAAGCTCTCTCCCTCAGACAGCCTCACTAGAACCCTGTAAGCACCTGTTCCCTACCCCATACCTGCTACGTGACCCGCCCATCTCAATCTCCCCTTTATGTATTCAACTGAATAATATTTGGTGAGGAGTAAAAATCACGAATCTCTTCATTATGCAGTTTTCTCTCGTCTCCGGTTCCTATTTCCTCCAAGTCCCTAATATCTCTCTTCGCACCCAATCTTCCAAAAAAATGTAGCCTACGTTCTACCCTTAACGTGACAGATCAAGTTTTGCACCCATACAAAACAACATGCAAAATTATATTTCTCCGTATTTCAGTCTGTATATTCTTAACCCTTCAGTGTAGAGTGTCTGATTTATTTATCGTTTGGTGAAGACTAAGTGAAATCCTTCAGCGACTTCACTGCTAATGCCGTCATGAAACAGTACACTACAGTACAACAGTGACAGTAACCCTGGTACTGCAGTGAGAATTCTGACAGGGTCAAAGGGAGAGAAGTCTGACCAGCAGGACAACGGACATCCCGTTCTGCTTGGAACTTTCTTCAAGAGGTGTCCGTCATGTGATGTTAAGCGACATACTTCTGTTCTGCAGGTGTGGGTGGATGCAGCTGTCCAGATATTCTATTCTGTGGGTGCAGGATTTGGTGTTCATCTGTCCTACGCCAGTTACAACACCTTCCACAATAACTGTCTGCGGTAAGTACAGCGACGTCATTCGGTTCGAAGATTCGCTTAACAATACAATTCCTGCCAGACTTTGGCACACTTGGGGTTGTGCCATGGCTCGGACTGTCAGTCGATCGCCTCTTACCGCGGAGGACCAGGTTCGACCCTTGGTGGGTCCATTTGGGATTTTCGGTGCAAAAGGTGGGACTGGGACAGATTTTTCTCCCAGTACGTCACCTTTCCCCTGTCAGTGTCATTCCACCAATGCTCCATATTCATACATTCCTCTACCACCGACGCTATATAACCTTAGCAGTTGACAGCATCGTTAAATAAAACCCTTCTGTCTGCCGGTATGCGAGATTTAAGGTCCTTGCAGAGTTGACCTCTTCGCTCTTCTGAGATGTTACGCAGCACAGGTTGATAGTTACCGACGCTTTGGGATAACCCATCAGTCCAATATTCAAGAGTCAAGCAGTCCTCCTGCTTGACTCTTGAAGATTGGACTGATAGGTTGTCACAAAACGTCTGTAACTATCAACCTACGCTAAGTAACATCATAGAAGAGCGAAGATCTCATGTGCATTGCGGCGGAATCCTGAAATCACAGTACCGCAGTTTCTGGCATGGGACGACGTGTTGTTGGGTTAGTGGTTACGGAAGTTTGGAGGGAAATGATTACTTCATTATCTATGGACAGAGGTCACAGACCGGAGCACAGTTACGGCAATATGTACAGTTTAAGTTCCTTAAACGCTAGAAAGAGAAACATGAAATACCTTGTCAACAGAATTAGCGGCCTGGTAATTGGCCAGGTTAGGTGGTGGGTGGGAGGATCATTTGAGGTAATGTCCTTTGCGGATGTTTTAAAGAGAAATTCATGGACTGAAAAAGTTGGGGCGGGCAGGAAATTGCAAGGTGGCGCAGGTTACTCGTGTATAGAGCGAGCAGGTTTGTTAATGATGGGTTGTAGAAAAGCCGACGAGAATCCTGCTCTTTGTGCTTAGAAAGAGCAACGGCAGAAGTCATTCTTAGACTAAAAGTGTAGAAAGGATAAGAAACTTCTACTTTTTGGGGGGTTTTTCCATAATTTTTGTTGTTTCACTTAACGAAATATCAAAATAAAAGCAAAGTGTGGCACAACCCCAAGGTGCTGCTAGTGCACCAACTGGCGTCTTGCTGCCGGCGTCCATGACTGACAACATTTCGAGAATACATGCGCAGAATGACAGAACCCTTCTCTTGCGTCTTCCAACAGGGACTGTCTCGTTACTACTGCCGTCAACTGCTTCACCAGCTTCTTCTCTGGTTTCGTCATCTTCACGTACCTGGGCTTCATGTCACACAAGCAAGGCATCCATATCAGCAACGTGGCCACGGAAGGTACGTACCTGGCAATGCTCCGTCGCTTTGCGGGTCCAGGAACCCCCGTGACGGACGACACTCATGAACTTGTGCCAGCTAAATCCTCTGTTCCCAGATCTATGCTGAGTTTGAGTTTATTAATTTTGAACAGTCCGAGTGAACTGGATCGAAAAAAATCAGGTGTCGTTTGCAAACCTTAGCAAATTATCATTTTTATTTTGATCAGCGAGAATTCAGTAACTATTGATAGCCGTACCACCATTCTGACGGTCAGTTGCCGGTCTCTCACCGCGGAGTTTCCGGTTCGATCCCATATCAGTTCACGTGAGCCTTGTGGTGGACAAAGTGGCACTCTCCCAACACTTCGATTTCCCCAGTCAGTGTCATTCCACCGACACTCCGTACTCATTCATTCATCCACCACCGACGCTGTTTAACCTTAATAGCTAACAGCGTCTTTAAATAAAACATAAAAAACTAACTTCTACTCTTCGGACCGCGTATTATGGCGTTTCTGAGTGTGAATGTTGGCAGGAATAACGTGAAACTAGCGTATAATCCTGTGAGTACAATATTGTAAGATCCTGTTAATTTTCACTGTAATTTTGTACTTTGGCATAAGAGTGCCAGCGACGTGTCACGTGACTGCAGTGAGGGTAAAAATGTTAGGTAATTTGTATGCATTGCAACGTTTGATGTAAGGTAACACCTGTTCCTGTCTGCTTGCAAGTGATATCAAACGCCTAAGGTGTCCGAATTAAATTATAAGTAACTACGTATTTAAATGTAGATGACGTCACTATTCAATACAACGCCCGAGCGCATTAACACATTTTCCCATCCTGGAACGTTCTGCATTAATGAGGAAGTGGCAGTGGCTGTTCATGAATGTTTGCGAATACACCGGCCAGTATTCGGCTGTGACGGGAAAGCTTAAACTTACTTCAGAAGTGACAAATGCATCAATGTACCCGCGAATTGGGTTAGAAAAGTAATGTTACTTCTGTGGAATAAATGAAAAGTAATGTTACTTCTGTGGAATAAATGAAAAGTAATGTTACTTCCGTGGAATAAATGAAAAGTAATGTTACGTCTGTGGAATAAATGAAAAGTAATGTTACTTCTGTGGAATAAATGAAAAGTAATGTTACTTCTGTGGAATAAATGAAAAGCAATTGATGCTGTAATGTCTTCTGTTTTAATTTTAATGACCTAGTTGAGAGCCATCTTAACGTAGAGCACAGACGTTCGGGTTAATTGTGCTTAACAATGTAAAGGGTTGTATGAGGGGTTACCAAAATGCGGCTCACGAGCCATATACGGCTCGTTCACATCCCTGGTGCGTCTGGCGCAAGTTTCCTGTAAAGATAACATTCAGACAGTTCACAAGTACACCAGGCTGACTGCGAACGGCGATTTGAGTGATTTTATACAGAAAGGAGACCGACCTGTTGTGTTTCGAGGACCGGAAATGTAAATTTTATTAATGCATGGCTCTCACCTAAGTTGCCCTCTAAGATGCGTCTCCTGAAGTGTGTCTAGCTGCCATTTCAGGCTTCCGCCGCAGTGCAAATGAGATCTTCTCTCTTCTGGGATGTTATGCAGCCCAGATCATTCTTCGTGGACTTATTGACCCTTGAAGATGGAGCCGATAGGTTGTAGTGAAACGTCTGAAAGTAGCTGGATAGCCCAATTTTATGTGACGATTGAGGTTATGTCTGACCATGCAAGCAACCGAAACGTTAAACATTTGCTTCGCGGCAGGCCCAGGCCTGGTGTTTCAGGTGTACCCTGAAGCTGTGGCAACGTTGCCGGGCTCCAACTTCTGGTCGATGCTGTTCTTCTTCATGCTGATCATGCTGGGTGTGGACAGTGCTGTGAGTATCAGAGAACAGTTTGTGGGACAGAACTTGCAAATTGTGGAGCTGTTAACGTCATCGGCATATTTAATTTGTGAGTCTGCACACTGCAACGTAACTGCCATTAGCGGCAATCAAAATATACTCCAAATGACATCTCAGATAGCGGAGAGCGTGTGACATTAAGTTACATACACATTTCGTACAATGTGCATGCTTTCACTTTGCATATTTTCAATGAAACATAAAAGGAAACGCTATAAAATGCGTCGTTTTAATCGGCGTCCTACTGAGTGCAGTTGCAGGCGTCACGATATGGCACTGAGGGTGCAGAACTTGTGTACGAAAAATCCGCATTGTTCCGCGAAACGACTGAAAGGAGCCATGTTGTGAGACAGCATGAAATAGCAATGACTGCAACATTGCAAGGGCTTTCTCAGTTAGTAGGCACACGTGGCTTCAGGTGGCGTGTCCCTTGTTGCCTCCAAAGTATACATTGAAACCAAATTATCAAACAATATTGTCACTATACTTGGTATAAATGCGCAGACTCCCAATATTATCATCATAAGATAAAGTGACTAATAAAAACGGAGGAAGATTAATGGAAATTTCACTGTAATGCAATAGCTCTTATTTCTTAACTAATACGTTACCTATCAAATATTTCGCTTGGACATAAATGCACTCTAATATAGAGCGATTCATATGTTCTGTAGTCTATTATTATTATTATTGATATTGTTATAATTACTAATCAAATATTTTGTTTCTTTCAAAGAACTAGCTACAGTTACTCAAACTTATATGACAAACAATTCCTCTTTGTGACAAATAATATGTTGGTTGCATGTTAACCAGGGTTGTTCTGGTTGTCTCAGTTTGGGAGTCCATGTCATGTTTGATTTCGTAACGTTTTGCTTTCTTTCCTTTCTGTACTCTAAAACAACACCAGTATACGTGCTTACATCGCTTCTAGTAACACTCGGACGGGATTTAAGCCCACGCCTTTGTTGTTAACGAATTACACGGGGAAAAAATGGATGAATTATTGTAGCCCTTTGGCACAAAAATTACAGAAACACTGATAAAGGCACCTGTTCTAAGAGGCGAAAACATTTATTGTCGCTGATGTAGGATACAGCCTTCAGATACGGGAGGTAGTTGGGAAAATATTGAATAAGCAATTGCGAATAACAGACAAAGTGTGGTCCTCCATGTTAGGGGTTGGACCAGGAGCTAACAGTCCTCTTCGTAATGAACGAACACTTCATGAAATATTACGCAGCACCTCGGACTTCGATAGAGCCCTTGGTGTTATATATGGGTGTGGAACTTGGTATTTAATAGTAATAGGTGGTAGATAACAGTACTGAGGTTGATATGTGGGTCTATGAGGAAGGGAGAAAGAGGTGCCTGAAGAAAACTGTACTCTATGCCAAATATTATTCGGATGATGAAAGGAAGGGGAGTGAGAGGGGCGGGGGCATGTTTCGCGAATACAAACAAAGAGAAATGTGTTTTGGTGGAGAAACATACAGGAAAGGGATTAATTGGAAAAACCTAGGCGTACATGGGAAGATAATATTGAAAAGAATTTGTAAGTAACAGGGTCGAAGGGTGTGGACTGGACTGGTCTGATTCAGGATAAAGGAGAGGTATTGGACTCTTGTGTACACAGTCATAAACCTCCTGGTTGCGTAAAATATGGGGAATTTCTTGACTAGTTGAGTAACTGTTAGCTTCTCAAGAAAGGCTATGCTCCTTGGATTATTTAGAAATTCTTATTTACATGAGAGTGAAAGGTTAAACCGGATTTAGTGCAATTCGCGGGTTTCTATTTTGGATTATAAGCTGTCATCTTCATGAAGGCAATTTACTGAATTTCTTTAGCCTCAAAACTGTGTCACTTTTCTTTGCAGATGGGCGGGATGGAGTGCGTCATCACCGGTCTTATGGACGAGTTCCATTCCTTCTTTCAAGGTCGCCGCTTCGCTCGTGAGCTGTTCACCCTCGGAGCAGCTGCAGTTTCATTTTCCGTTGCTCTAATCAATGTCACACCGGTAGGTACAGTACACCTGTCTGTCACGTGATACAGTTGTCACACCGGTAGGTACAGTACACCTGTCTGTCACGTGATACAGTTGTCACACCGGTAGGTACAGTACAGCTGTCTGACACGTGATACAGTTGTCACACCGGTAGGTACAGTACAGCTGTCTGACAGGTGATACAGTTGTCACACCGGTAGGTAGAGTACAGCTGTCTGACACGTGATACAGTTGTCACACTGGTAGGTACAGTGCAGCTGTCTGACACGTGATACAGTTGTCACACCGGTAGGTACAGTGCAGCTGTCTGACACGTGATACAGTTGTCACACCGGTAGGTACAGTACAGTGTCTGACACGTGATACAGTTGTCACACCGGTAGGTACAGTACAGCTGTCTGACACGTGATACAGTTGTCACACCGGTAGGTACAGTACAGCTCTCTGACACGTGATACAATTGTCACACCGGTAGGTACAGTACAGCTGTCTGACAGGTGATACAGTTGTCACACCGGTAGGTACAGTACAGCTGTCTGACACGTGATACAGTTGTCACACCGGTAGGTACAGTACAGCTGTCTGACACGTGATACAATTGTCACACCGGTAGGTACAGTACAGCTCTCTGACACGTGATACAATTGTCACACCGGTAGGTACAGTACAGCTGTCTGACACGTGATACAGTTGTCACACTGGTAGGTACAGTACAGCTGTCAGACACGTGATACAGTTGTCACACCGGTAGGTACAGTACAGCTGTCTGACACGTGATACAGTTGTCACACCGGTAGGTACAGTACAGCTGTCTGACACGTAATACAGTTGTCACACTGGTAGGTACAGTACAGCTGTCTGACACGTGATACAGTTGTCACACCGGTAGGTACAGTACAGCTGTCTGACACGTGATACAGTTGTCACACCGGTAGGTACAGTGCA
>Ga0131853_10022996_pt1 | contig 11267 bp, 7 predicted proteins | sample TergutLab28metaG_FD_92764 | JGI IMG/M metagenome (GOLD analysis project Ga0131853, IMG submission 92764) | Labiotermes labralis P1 segment gut microbial communities from Petit-Saut dam, French Guiana - Lab288 P1 (version 2) (version 2) | ecosystem: Host-associated > Arthropoda: Insects >...
AACTATATTGCATCTAGGCTGGTACCCCTTCTTAAAGTCATTGATGCCCCTATACAAATCCCTAATGTTGTTAATCTTGCTGTTAGCTTCAAGTTCCTCAATTTTAGCTCTCAAATATTCCTTATTTTTATTCCTGAAATGTCTGCTAACTTCTCGTCTTACACTGTTCAAATGATCTACATTACTTTGGCATGGATCCTGTACCCACTGCATTTTTGCCTGCTTCCTTTGATCTACAGCCACACACTAAGCATAATAGAAAAAAGCAGCCATTTAACATAAAAAGGATGTGCATCCCTACCTTAGAGCAAGTAGAAGGTTTAAATATTTCACACATATCAACAGTGACAATTCCTTAATAAATCGATCTCACCCAGCGATGTCTCATAAGGTTTGTCATCACCACTGTGTTTATAATAAACTATAATGGAGTAAATTTACTCCATTACAGAGATGTCTGTATTGACCTAAATTTTAAGGAAAAGTATTACTTAAATACATATAAAAACCCGATCAAAATAAAATAACTAAATCACACATTACGACATCAACCTTTCAGGAAACACATGTATTCCCTGTGGGTGAAATACTGTTAAGGTGAAAGGTAAACAGTTACCACTGCAATTCAACCCTTTAAAGGACAATGGTTCCTACATGTACCACCTCATATAACATACAAAAACTCTGCATTTTGTCCACATAGTGTACTTACATGTTTTGTAGGATTCGCAGAATAAACGTCATTAACTGGTTGGTCTTCATTACAGAATATGTGTATTTATAAGTGGGTAAGAACTAAATTATATATTATTTAGCTTTAATTAATGCTTCAAAGGGCTAAGCAGGTAAACTGTAATGCTAATCGAAGATGGAAGGACAATATGAAAGGTGATCCTGCAGAAAGACAAGGTATGGACTGGTATCACCTAGCCCAGTATAGGCTCCTGTGAACATGGAACGAATCTTCAGGTTCCATGAAAGAGGAAAATTTCTTGACTTGCTAAGGACCTACTCTTTTGTCACAAAGGGCTATTACTCAAGTAATTAGATATTCAGGCGTAACAACATCTGAGAAATAAAACGAGATTTCCTACTGTACACAATACGAACTATACATTTCAATTTGTCATTTCAAAATAACCTGTCATTTCTCATAGGCATTAAAATAGTAACTGAAACAAAGTAATATTTCGTTCATTAATAAAACTTACAAAAAAAAAGTCTAGTAATATATAGTTCATACTACAATTGTGTATTCGGCCTTAAGATGGCTTACAAAACCGAAACATGTCTGACGATAAATTGTTAATAAGTTGTTTCTAGACTTGTTTTTTATAAGTTTTATTATCAGCACTTTCAAATACAACGGGGCTGCCTTGCTTAAAAATAATAATTCGTTCAGTTTATCAGTTGATGGCCAATATCCGTAATTGTGAAAATACGACGTCGAAAACTTTACAACAGAGCAAAGTAGAGAACATTCTTCTTGGATCGCTACACCCTGAAGATAAACGTCAGGAAACACTAGCCAACCGACAGAGTGTCAGGACTCGGACGTTTTGAATCAAAAGCACCGCTGAATAACCTCAAATCTCACAACCATAACCTCAAACCCCACACACGATATAACAGTATAGCACTTACCCATGACCTGGACTCTGCAAATTGCGCACGTATCACATTCCACGTCCCAGCTCCACATTGCAACAGCATTCCACTTCTTTAAGGTGAACATTTTATCAGACTTCTGCGATTCTGGATCACCACGGTCAACACCATCACTGTCATCCGCCATTTTTGTTGTGTCCACAAATCAAACAGGCCCTTACATTGTGGCCAACACAAACGTCGTCGCGACTTGTGGAGGGAAACGTGCTTATCTGGATTGTTGTACTCAGTAGCAGTCACTGGCTTCCATTGGCTGAATGATTAAATCAAATTTCAGTGTTATCTGTCGGCCGGTTACAGGTGAAAGGGGGCAATAGAAATCATTTATCTCAGTAATTAACCAACTTGATGCACAAAATTTTTGTTTTACAATAAGTTTATTTCATGCCTCCACATATTTCGAGCACATGCTCATCATGAGGTCAAAATTGCATTACACAGCCTCTGGTATCATCACACTGAAACAAGAGTGATGATACAAGAGACTGTGTAATGCAATTTTTACCTCCTGATGATGAGCACATATGCTCGAAACATGCAGAGGCATGAAACAAACTTATTGTAAAACAAAAATTTTGTGCATCAAGTTGGTTAATTACTGAGATAAATATACTGAGATGCACGGTCAGCAAAATGTCAAAAAAAAAAAAGTCACAATATGCTAAGCTGGAGCCTAAGAAAGCAACAAAAATTCTTCCAAACAAGTTTCTAGAATTTTCCACAAAGTGCCTGGAAATGTGCATTATTGTCATTTCCTAAGTAGGAAGAAAACTCTTGTACTTCTTTTAAAACAGTACGATTCAATTTCATCGGTTAACACTTGGAAAATTTCAGCAGGTCAGATGCCCTAAAATACTCCACACACTGAACAAACACATTTACCACATTTCATGCTGTGAAACTGAGAACCAACAAGTGGAACATTTAAAAGATGAAATTAATCAGCTTGAAGCAGACAGTGTGAACTAAAATATTACACCTCTGTAGAGGCTTTAATAAACATACAAAGGATTTCCACCCCACCCATATGGTGTGTCACTTCTGCTTTCAGGGTTTACCCCTGTACTATTTACAAGCTGCTCCATGTTGGCATGCACAGTCATAACACAGAACATCAGAACAGATTGAACATTATGTTAGGATAGATAAAAATGGATATATGTATGTGAAAACATAATACCTAGTAAAAACAGGTCATTAACACAACCAACAAGTGTCAAGAAAGTTGTCTTGGATGTGACACACTGATGTTTGGTAGATGGGTAAAAGTTCATCCTAGAACAGGCCATGAAGGCCCAACGAGGGAGTAGAGGTATGGCTGTACTCTTTCCTTAACCTTGAGAAAGAGAGACAGAACCCATTTTACAGGAGACTGGGTGGGCCCCAGGGCCGGTCTGGATGGGTGTGGAAGATCTCGCCCCCACCAGGATTCAATCCCCAGACCATTCAGCCAGTAGCGAGTCACTATACCCACTGCGCTATCCTGGCCTAATACATGGGTACCAGCTAAAAATGGAGGCAGTCGTCTCCACTGTAATGGTACCCATCTAATTGTCGCATAAAAACAGTGACTTTGTTACCAATTTTGTGTCCAATAGGTTTTTCAGCTACTCAGGGTTTTATAGAATGTATAAGAAAAATAATTAATAGAGCGCTTCTACAAGGAAACTCCATGGGCCTTCAAATAAATACACAGTTTAATTGTATTTGGAACATGTATTTATATATATATATGTGTGTATATATATATATATATATAACATACTGACATTCAAAAAAATGTACATTTGGAATGGCGACATTACCTCTGTCTTGTATTTTCATTATCTACTTTTTAAATAAAGAACACATGGCATGAAATGGCTAAGAGTCAACTACTCCAATGAACTGCAAATATATATTTTTGTGTTTTTATTATTTTCTTTTCCAACAATGTAAATAAAAAATGAAAGCTTATCTACAGATAAAAAGACAATACTGAAGAGGCCCTCATGAAATATCCAATCTTGAAAAGTTCACCAGAAATATCCTGTGTTTTAAAAGACTGTAACTACAATATTCATTATGCAGTTGCTCTCATAGCACAGTTAAAGAGGAACTAAAATTAACAGGAAGAAATGATAAAAGCATGTGTCACATGACATTTTAACAAAGTCAGTAATACTGAATTTAAACAAACCAGAGAAATAAGTTAAGTACAAACACAGAGAAATGCACACATACTTTAAAGCCGCAGCATTCAGTTATCAGCTTCATATACACCACAGAGTAATTAAATATGTACAACTAACTGCCAATGTATTCACGTTTCCTTAATATGGTTCAAGAGTAATCACAAAAAACTTAAGAATCTATAATACTATATGTGCTGCACCCCCAACACTTTTTACTAATTAACTTTCATATCAGTTACTGCAGTTCCATTTCACCTTTTGAAGCACCATATTATTTTTCAATTAGTTCCAAAATTCCAACTTGGTAAATCTTCTTATGCTCTGCCAAAGATGATGAACCCTGAAGCAGGTTTGTGGTTCACAAAGTGGTAACTAAGGAGATATCAACTTACAAGATGTAATGTAGCATAGCAAGGCAGAAGTTTTCCAACATTTTGGAGGGACCTGTTGCCTCCAATTTCATGTCAAAAGAATGAAGACTGAAGCTACAGGTTTCTTTCAAATAGTGGTAAATTAATACTAGAATCAATCTTCCATGTTTCATAGTTAGGATCATTCCATAAGTGTAATTAACTGTTCATCAGCTGCGAATTCTTAGAAAATTTCTTTAAAAAATAAGTTGCCGTAACAAACCATTTCAAGAATTGGGACTGTTGCATGTACGATGCTCTAAAGCTCAGTGGTTACTATACGCACCACCTGCTCTTAACATTAACAGAATTATATTCAAAGACACAGTGACATGCTTACAAAAACTTATAACCTAATTCACTGGCATAATCCATGGCAGAGTCTGCCAGTCCCTTTGATGCAATTACAGAACTACCGGGCCTGATCAGAAAGTATATGGACTGAGTTCAGGAGGTATGATGCACCATAATGACATTCCACATGGCCAAGCTGTAAACCAGCGTTTTTATAAGTACTACAATATCTCAGTGATAATAAAAAAGAAGGGCAGTCTGGTGCATGGCAAATTCATAGTAACAATGCACGGGTGCACTTGGCACAAGTTGTGCAGCTGTTTTTATTCACACGAAACATAACACAGATGCCTCAACCCTTGCACTCCCCATACATGGGCCTAAGTGAGTTCTCCATTTTCTGCTGAATAAAGAACACCTTGAAAGCTAAACAATTTTAAGATGTGGAAATGATCAAACTTAACATGACACAGTAACTTCTAGAGATGCCTCAGAATGCAGTATGCACTGGACTGGGAAGAGCTGTTGGAACAAACATGTCCAAGCAAAAGGGGATTTGGTCTGTCATCAAGGCACTTTTAGTATTAGAAGTTTCCAGTGACAGCCTGGATACTTTTTGATCAGGACTCATGTTTAGTTAAAGAATTCTCTGTGTAACTGTGAGCCAGGATGGCATAGTCGGTACAGAGACTTGCTATGGGCTGGACAGTCCGGGAATTGAACGCCGATGTGGGCGAGACCTTCCACACCCATCCAGACCAGCCCTCAGACCCACCCGGTCCCATGGAAGAGTACAAGTTCTCCTTCCTGGGGGTAAAGCGGCAAAGCACAGCATTGGCTACACACCCCTGTCTAGTGCCAAAAAAGAGCACAACTATACCTCCAGTCCCATTATAGGCCTTCATGGCTTGTTCTTGGGTGAACTTTGACTTATTATTCTCTATGTAATTAACACCCAAGGGCTACAAATAACAAACTACACAGTTAAGAAAAAGTGTTGAATGCACACAATTTGCAGAATATGCCGGTACTACAAAACTGCTTGTGTAGTGATAACAGAATCCTACGCTTTTAAGTACATGTGCATTCAATAACAAATATTTTAACAACATAACATTACACAGTAACATGTCTGGACTGATCTGAAAAAATAACAACATATTTGCACTTTCCTGAGCTATAAATTCCCTACATCCTTTTCTTTTTTTAAAACTTAGATGTTTAGATACATAAAGAACATTACAGATTTTAGATATCAGAACTTGGGTATTACATTATTAAATAAAACCAACACTTGTACCAAAGACAAGAAGGTCTCAGCAAATTCAATACAACAGTTCCATGTCTCACGAAAAAAATTTGAGTTAACTGAGCTCATTTCACTGAATGTGTGACATTAACAATCAATAACAATTTAATATATTCCACCATTCTGAAGAAATTATGATTATGCTTCAAATTATTAAAATGTTAAATAAAAGTGACTGTAAAGGGCTTAGGTCAAATATGACACAAATCTACAAATTTGTATTGTTCTTAATTTTGAACATACATCTGGATCGTTCACTATAGACAGACTTTCTATCTACTACACACATACGAAAAACAACAGGAAGTCTGTATTTACAAATTAAAATTAATTTTATAACCACTGTAACACATTGCATTGTTAGTGCAACCTTCTACACAGCAAAAAACAGAGACATAAAAAAGTAATTTTCTCTTGCAATAAAATATTGAATTAGCATTTATGTCCATTTGTCACCATTGCTCATATCTACATATTCACTTTTCAATGCTCTGCACCTAGTGGGAGGGGTATCTGACTTCAACGGAAACATTTAAACACACCAATACACACACCCAAGTATAACGTTACTGCACTGTCTAAAACGCTACTAATGCATGGCAAACATTTTGGACTGAGAAGTTAAAAAATTCTTCTCTATGATTTAATAATAAATTTTGGACTGGAATGACTTTATATTTTTAACACTTACAGAATAATGTGGCATGATTATCATTCTAAAAGTGGAGCGGTTTGACTCACTTGGACAAAATTTCTAGGATGGATTGTGGTTAAATATCATTATTGTTTTAATTAGAGCACACATAGTAGTTTTAATCCTAATGTTACAATTCTGGACAGTTTGACAGTGTGATAAAATAATTACATAAAATGTTTCTGGACAGCTGTTTTGGAAGTTGGCTATTTAAAAATATACACAAGTGAAAGCTAAAATATAGAATTTTAAAAGTATTTTTTGCTTATGTCAGGTATTTAGTTCAGCTCAGATATGTAGACCTTTGAAAGCAAGAACCAACGTTTTCGCTTCACTACAATTGCAAAATTCGCATCCCTCTAAGTTTAACGCAAAAGGAAAAAATTATATAATACTAGTATTACCGGCCTACCCACACACAAATACTTATATACACACACAAACATTTGTTCCAACAATATGCATCACCCCATGGCAAAAGTCATCCATTACATAACTAAAGCACTGTTAACAGTAATTACTCAACACTTAGTCATTTGTAAATTCAGCTGACTCTACAGTACCCTTATACAAAACCATTCATTGTTTATTTGGACTTGGGAACAGTTAGGTGGTGTGGCTGCCCTGGGTGGCAGAGTCCAGAGGGCAGCAAAATAAATATTTTAAATAAAAAAAAAAAAATAGTTTTCTGCGCTCATCAAATTTTAAATTACTGAGACAAAAGCTTTTTTTTTTAAGTTAACAATTTGTGTCACAGGCAGCCACTGCCCCAGGCATCAACATACCCTAGCTATGACACTGTTTGCACTCATCACGTTTAGGGAAAAATAACAATTGAATACTAATCACTGCAAGTGTACTATATTGATAAAACTGAATGATTTCCCAGCAGGTGGATGCATATTCATGGCACTTGAATGACTACAAGAAATACTAACCATAAAACTATGCTATTATGGGATTTGATGCTGTACAGTGTGGTACAAAGTTACCAATGTTTCAGAGAGAAATGTTGCTTCCATCTTCAGGGTACAATGAAGACAGATTCAAGACATTAGCACCTACCACATTACAGTGTCACATCCCATATGATCATGACTGTAACACTCAGTACTCTGACAACAAAAGTGTGTGTAGATGAGCTGTGAAAACCAGGGCATTGTATCACATAAGACAGGAAAAATCACCAACAAAATTGGATAAAACACAATTACTTTAATTCTAATAACCACATACTTTCATCCGCATAAAGCATTATGAAAACTGGCATCTGCACTCACGAATATCGGAACAGCAATAAAAGTGACAGTTTCATTATTCAACAATGATTTTAAATGTAACATCTCCAACAGCCTAGTTAAAAAATGTGAAGTTTGCATGTCATATCATCCTTAAAAATATAATGAAGAAACTGCTTCATAAACAGACACACTTTCCAGTCACTATTTAGACAATTTTCGGCACTGCTCTAAGCGAAAAATGGCCATACAATATTTCGTGACTGACCAGTTTTTTTTATTATGTAACAAAGGTTTAACTACACAGATTATAGTGTTAAATGAGATAAAAGATGATAGTATTTGATGGGCATATAAAAATGTGTAAAGAGATGGTTTTGTGTGTCTCACAGCAGTGTCAGTATTACAATCATCTGGGAGATGTGACACCATGTGGCAAAGAAGTGGGCATGGTTACTGAGGAACCTGTTGCTGCCAACTGCAATGCTGAACACAAAGACAGCAGGTGCCTCTGAAACACTGTAGGTACCAAATCACATGGTATCACAGCCCAGAAGAATGTAACGTTAAAGGAACTTAACATCATGCATGATTTTGATATTTCAACAGTTGTCATAAATTAACAATTACTTACATTATTTGGAATTAATTATAAGGTCTATTAATAGGAAAAAAGGAACAAAATGTGTGCATTGTGTAACTAGCACAGTGTCTTTGCTCCTGTACAAATCTGGTCCGCAAGGCAGTTTGTGGCTTCCATATAACCTACCAATAGTATGACAGGAATCGTGCATGTGTACAGAGCACGGGTGTGAATACATATACATACAGCAAGAGATGAAGGTCCATACTTAAAGTGGTTGTTAAAAATTATCCACTTCACATGAAAATCCCAATGTCCTGACAACTTTTTCAAACAACTTTCCAAAATCAAATTTATTGCACATCCATTCTATGGTTTTCAAGTTGTTGTATGCACAAAGATGGGCAGATGGACACATGGCACAGTTATTTTATTAGCCACTTCACAGGGATGCAAACATGTCTAAAACAAGTCTGACAAATACGATCGCATGTAACGAAATGGAAATACTTCAACACTACTGGTGTGTTATGTGCTACCATTTTCAATTTGAAGAATTTTTTATTTTATACAAATACTGAGGAAAGCAAGATGAGATCATTAGGATGCCAATACCACAGATGACAGACAGATGCACCTCTCTGTAATAAAAAACCCATATACAGGGGTTATCAAACACAATCATCCACTCATCTGTGATGAGGAAAAGAATCAAGGCTGTGTGGAAAAATATTAGATAATAGTTCATGGTAAAATGTAATATAAAGTATGGGACAGTACTTAAATGTCCTTGATTGTACAGGTGATGATTTCAATGTCTGACCAGGAAAATACACACAAATATCTGACCTCAGACTGAAATGAAGACCCTTAGAGTGAGGATCCAGAGATGTATCCCATGATGACAAGGTAAAAAACGTAAAAGGTAAAGTGCACCCGTGTACAGGCACTGAGGCTCTGTACAGGCCGTATGGCCCATAGGGGAAGTAGAGGTATAGCTCTACTCTTTCTTGACCACAGAACTAGAAGGGGTGAGGGGTCAGTGTCACGCCCCAGCCACTCTTTACCCCCAGGAAAGACCCAGTACCCTTTGTACAGAAGGTTGGGTGGGCCCCAGGGCCGGTCTGGACAGGTGTGGAAAATCTCACCCCCACTGGGATTTGATCCCTAGACCGTCCAGCCCGTAGCCAGTTGCTATACCAACCATGCAACATGGCCCACCATGATGACAAAGCCCGTAAAGAATGAATGATGAACACACACAATTTTCTAGTAGGGTGAAGTTGCCCCTGCACTTTATGAAGCACCACATCATGAAGGTATATGCTGGATCAACGCATACCTCTATACATTCTTACATCTTTGTGCAAGATGAAAAAGAGATGTCAGTTTCATGTTCTGGCATGTTCAGCCCTGGTACCCATTGAAAAACAGGCTTGTGGGGGGCACCAGAGTTGGTCTGGATGGTTTACACAGCTAAAAAAAATCTCTTGCCCCCCCCATCAAGAAAAGATCTCCGATTCATTGGCCATCCTGCCTGTGGCCTGCTGTGCTGAGCTCCTCCCAACTCCTACAAACTTGAATATTTGTTATTATCAGAGACAGTGAACCGTGTTGTGTTCCAGTGACTGGCGTTTCATGTTCATGTGTAAACTGTAACACACCACCACACTTGACAATAATATGTTTCATGAAACAAGTGGGCTCTGCATAAACTTACTTTCTGATGCTTTATGTTAAACATTAGCATTTACCTAAATTACAAAGGGTTATAAAGTGGAATTTCGAACTCAACACCAGAACTGGTGAAGAACAGCACTACTAGCTACCTCTGGTAGCAGTATGGAACAGTACCATCCTAATTTTCTTGTTTAATAAAACAGTTTCTTCACAGCACACTGGAGGTTTCTCACAAACATTTCTTGCATACTGCAGACATCTGCAAAGTATATGCATTTCCTAACTAACAAACAGCTTTCGGTGATGCTTGCTTGCTTGCTTGCTGTGTTCCTATTTTAGCTTTCAATTGCATCTTTGGAAAGTTCACTGTTCCAACAAATGAATGCTAGAGGCAATGGCCCTGTTCCTGTTCCAAAAAGGTATTCAGATTACTCATGCGAAATTAATCCAGCTTGCCTACAAAGTACCACCCTTCCACACCACCACCTTCCGGGAACATTTTCATCCCTTTACCGAAGTCTCCAAATTATGAAAGGGCTGCATTTCAAATGTCTGTTCGAAGGCCTAGTGCTCAAAATTTCAACTTCCCACAGACATAATTTAATAAAAAGCACTCACGTCCCCAGATCATTCCATGGTTGATGGTAACGAAGCTGACATACAGTACACTTGGAATGAATACTTACAGAAAGCAAAGCTGTTGTAACACAGACAATGGACCAAAACAGAAAAGAAGGATTACTGTCTTCTGAGGTGTGACACCATGTAGTCTGGTAAATATGTGGAGGAACCTGTCATCGCCATCTTCATGGCAAAGGGGTAAGACAAGGAAGGAAATGAGACTACAAATTTGTTGAACAGAAGGCTATGAACAGTCCAACTGGAGGCAGTGGCCCTGAAGAGTGTGGGGCCATACAGCTTATGGTGCTACCTGGCACACATGGTCGGCAGGTGCCCCGCAGAGTTGGCACCTTGTCAGGCTACAACTGTCACATCCATGAGGATACCAGCAGTCTTCTTATTTACTGACATGGCAATCTCAAATCTTACAAGAACAATCAGACTGAACAAACAATCTTAGGTTTAATGGACCGTGCATCATTGTGATAGCTGAAGAATAAAAGACCAACTTGATGTCACTTGCTATTTTATTTCACTTCTTATGTGCTCAACATGTTTCAGACATTAATATATCCATCATCAGGAGCTTGCGACTA
>Ga0131853_10022997_pt1 | contig 11266 bp, 1 predicted proteins | sample TergutLab28metaG_FD_92764 | JGI IMG/M metagenome (GOLD analysis project Ga0131853, IMG submission 92764) | Labiotermes labralis P1 segment gut microbial communities from Petit-Saut dam, French Guiana - Lab288 P1 (version 2) (version 2) | ecosystem: Host-associated > Arthropoda: Insects >...
GGTTTGGTGTTTTGTTTTTTTTTTTTTGGGTCCATGCTGTGGGTGTCTCTGGGGGGGGGGGTGGGTGGCGAAAGGTAGAAAGAAAGGAGGGGGGTGGGGTTTGGGGGGGGGGGGGGGGGGGGGGGCAAATGGCGGCCGGTGCGTAGGGCTGACAACCTTACCACCTTAATGTGCCGATTGTCTTGAAATCTGGGAGCCTCAACCTCCTGGAATCCTCAAGGCCTGTCCAGGCCTGTAATGGGATTGCTTTTTACTCTACCACACACAAACACATACACACAAAGAGTGTTATATCATGTGTGGAGGGATGCTTACATTTTCATCACAGAAAGTGACAGTAAATGGGGAGGTAATAGTGCTTCATAGGAATATACTATCAACATTGCTACAGTACTGTGATGAATTATGAAAATTATGGTCATCACTTTGAAAATGGAATTAATTTGTTTTGTTCCAGTAAATATTTGACTATATGCTACCTTATTGTATAGTTTAATCTTACTTGCTCTTGCTAAAATTTTTGTATGTGCCTTCCTCAACTTTTGTGTATAGGTGAACTACAGTGCCTAGATGTGGGTCGGGTAGCGCAGTCAGTATAGCGACTGACTACGGGCTGGACGGTTCAGGATCGAATCCCGGTGGGGAAGACATTTTCCGCCTGTCCAGAACAGCCCTGGGGCCCACCCAGCCTCCTGTAAAATGGGTACCGGGTCTTTCCCAGTGGTAAAGTATGGCCGGTGCGTGCTGCTGACCACTCACCCCCTTCTAGTGTCGCGGTCATGGAAGAGTAGAGCTATACCTCTACCCACCCTCTGGGCCACACCGGGCCTATAACGGGATCACTTTACCTTTACCTTTTTACAGTGCCAAGATACTGAGTCCTGGCTGTTTTTGTGTTTTAAATTTGTTTATATGTTTTGCACTTTTTAGATTTTGAAGCTGCCAAAACAATTCAAACGTCGTGAACCTCTACAAGATTTGAATATAAGGTTATACAGTGCTGAAGATACATCATCTACTGGTCACTTGTGCACAAAGAAAGTTAGCTTTCACAGAGCTATACAGACTAAGTGAGTGTATATTCTTTGTGTTGGTGTTTAATTTTAATCCTAGCACAAAACCTTGTTTCAATTTCAACAGCAAAAGATCAAAGGGAACTCACTGTTGCATTTCCATGGCAACACTGAGCACTTCTATATTGTTGACAGCTGCATGTATATCAATACGAAGAGAACCGCTGTGTTTCCATGGCAAAGATGGTTACATGAACATGCCATAATGTTACATTATTACGTTTACATTGCCTGTATTGTTATTTTTAGGCTGTCCGCTATGACTTGTGTTTTATGAAACTGTATTTGGTACTATATTACCTGTACGTCGCAAGTTTCACTTTTAATATACAGGGTGTTTCAGGAGAAATCTGCTGTATTTCAAGAGAATGTTCCTTAGATTAATTTACATTGATATAATCAACCATATCAATGTCCAAAGTCAAACAGTTATGAAGATAACAATGTGAGAAAAATTGTGGTGTGCTTGTAGTTCCACATACTGTACCTGTTTAACATGATGTGTTAGGCTGTGTTTGAAATATGATGGCACATGCGCAGAAACCACATATTGTCTTTCAGCGAAACACATGAATCCATTTAGATTGGCAGGGGGTGTCAGTTCAGTCGGCTACTGGCAGCCGAGGTGTGCGCATCAGCGGTAATAATGCTGGATACACCATGTTCCAAGGTAGTGTGAAGGGTACTGGCTACACACTCCATTTGCCAGTTTCCCCTTCACTTCCCCTCCTGTGTGTCACCACGTGCCGTCACATTTCAACAGGAGTCTACCCATACACTGCACAGATCTGTCCTTGAGCTGATAGCCATGCCTAGTCATATGGAAGCAGATGTGTTATATAGAGTACCTGGAATAATAAAGATGATATCTATGAAATGATTGCGAGAGCTTTTGTTGCTTAATCAATGTGTTTATGTCATTCAGTGGTTAATTAGCTGTTATGTATAGGCATTAACATTACAGAAACTACATATTCCTCCTTGTTTTTATATGCATTTGCTAATCAGTAATGATAATATCTCTCATTTTGTAAAACGTATCTTGCCATTATCTCCATGACCAACTTCAGGCATAGGTTTTATTGGTTATATCGCTGAAACTTAACCCAAGGAACATACTCCTTCAGTACAGCAGATACCTTCTAAAACAACCTGTAGGTTTTTTTACCTTTGCAGTTGAAATATCATGAAATAGCTGCTTGGTATCAAAATACAAATTTGCGTCCAAAAGTTAACCTAATTTTTACATTTCCCATGTAAGGAGATAACCTCTTTAATAAATTACTTATTTTTCACTGGTCGATTCAAAACTTCTTATTCAGGAAACAGTATACTGTGTGTTTTTAGTAAACTCTCATTAATTTTGCACTGAGACTATGTTCTGGTATGACATAGTATTCCTTGATCCTTTCTCCCATCACCGTGGTTATAACGTACAGTATGGTCTCGTTTTGCGTCGGTTCGTTTTACGACAGTTCACTTTTACGACCTTTGTTGAGTCGGACCGAGCACCCCCAACTTATGGTGCAGTACTGTCGCATATCAAGCATCCTTTCTCTACTTTGTGCACTTCTAGCTCTTTTCCAGTGCACATGCGTTTTTTCTTTTTCTATTTTACGTATTTCTTTTAAGTTGATTGTGATTTTTCCACCTGTGACATCCATCAAAAAGATAGAAATGAAAAAGAATCCAAAACAGTTGACATTAACATTCTCTCTTGATGTATTCTGAAGCACGGCCTGGGCCTTCTCAACAAAATAAAAAGTGATTTGATTGATATTTTTTCAATTATCTGTGTTATTTTCTATATACCTAATTCATTAAATTAAAATTGTATGTCATAATGTAAAGAAATATAGTAAATTATAAAATTGTTTGACTAATTTGTTTGGGCCATGAACCTATCTCAATTTAAACCATTTAAATATTACTCTTTTACGACAATTCGATTTACAACCAAAAATTTGAGAACATAACCCCGTCATAAAACGAGACCCCACTGTAATTCATTTTTGCAGTAGAGCTAACATATGTAACAACCAAGAGAACACAGTAACTTAAAATGGATCGAAAACTTACAGGCAGTAATTTTCTTTAAATTATTGATATGCGGTAATTACTGTATTTACTAATGAAGGAATGCCTTGTGTAACATATCATAACATATTGACTTTCTGCTGAGGAGTTGTTTGTCTTCATCCAACCCACAAGCCAGAGGACCATCCCTTGTCCATTGTCTATGACTGCTTTTTAAGTATCTTCACAGCTGTCCTACATATCTGGAGCCTGCCTCTTCGGTCTGCACTCTGAGCCTGTGCCGTGCCATGGTGACAGAGACCCACTTATCTTGACATTTGGTCTTTCACATTAAGGGAAGGGAATAGTTTGAGAACATTTGTCAATAGGGTGCTAAGGAAGATCGTTGTGCCTAAGGGGGGTGAAGTAACAGGAGACGTAGAAAACTGTATAATGAGGAGCTCCGTAATTCATATTCCTTATCAAATACTGTTCAAGTGATTATTTTGACTTTGGGCATATTATAAATTGAAAAGTTAAATCCTGTGTTTAAAATACACAATTTCATATAGGAATAGTGACTGATGTTTTGGATGGGACCTTATAGGCTTTCATCCAAAGCCTATAGCAGGACAAAACACCTACCCATTCTCTGCAGGTCATTAGTGGTCATACCAGGACCAAATACACAGTGCTGCTGTTTAGGGAGAGAAAATATATATGTAGTGACTAGTGATGTATTTCACGTATCTGACGTTCAGTGAGATTTGCATAGCCGTATTTTCTAAACTGTTGCTTAATTACATTGCATTGACTAATCTGCCTATAATCCATGCTTAATCACAGTGTAAATAATTATTATGTATTAATATTTCTTTTGGAAGGAGCAACCTGAACACTGGGATTGATCCTGTCTGCAGAACTTGGCATGTTAAACGTCGTTACATATGATGGGAAAAGTCCATACATTCAAATAGTTCAGATCAGAAGTTCTGTTTATATATGCCTGAAAACCACTGTAATGTGCTATTCTTTCCCAAGTTTGCATAAACATCATATAAATTCTGTTATTATTTAGGGAGTTCCATATGGAGGAAGCTACAACAAGTTGGGCTTCAACTTATGAAGAAACTTTCAAAAGTTCTGATGGATCAAGTGATAATGACAGTGGCTGGTAAGCAGATTGTACTGTTGCTGTGTAGTTAGATGTTTGTAATGTTGAACGTTTTTGGATACGGACTCAAATTAACCTAAGAGTTTGAAAAAACAATTTTAGAAAGGCTACAAGGGTTAGGCAAAGAAACACACAAATGTAATGCAGTTGTAATAGTCTATGCCAGCATACCTGAAGATGAGAACCAAACGCAAAACATCACAGTATGAATGGTGAAAAGGGTATGATGTAGAGTTAATTCAAGTTTATGAATCACAGGTTGGCTGCACTGGTATAGGAAACATAATAGTAGGAGTTAGGTATGTTAACACTTACAGTTGAACGCAACTATATTTGTTTTTAAATATATAGGAGTTTACAACAACGATATGTTTTGGCCCTATATGTGGGCCATCATCAGGTTGTGGTTGGACTTACTGCTTAGGCTATACTAGCAAGCTGTAAGTCCGACCACAACCTGATGATGGCCCACATATAGGGCCGAAACATGTCGTTGTTGTAAACTCCTATAATATAATAACAAATATAGTTGTGTTCGACTGTAAGTGTTAACATACCTAACTCCTACTATTGTACAAAACGGAATGGGGATGACGAACAATAGAATTAGGAAACATCAGTTTTTATAAGATCTGGACAGGAGACATGGTATGAAGAATGGGGTAGTATAATGCTGAAGTGAGACAGGGCAGTAGACTATATAAAATTGTGATGGGAACAAACGGCACAGGAGAAACATTGTATGAGAAAGTCTCCTACTCATATGTATTATAAATGAAATGATAATGGGAAAATTGTGAAGGGCTGGGGTGAAAGCATGAGTACAATATGTGTGGGGAAAAAATACTAGAAACTATATATAGAACTTTCTCATCTAGGTGTTGTTTACCTTTTGTACATGTTGTACTTTAACATGTCTTGTGTGTATTGTTGTTAGTTGTCTTGTGTGTGTTGTTGTAGTTGTCTTGTGCGTATTGTTGTCATCTTATGTGTATTTGCTGTACTATGTGTGAATTGCTGTTTTTACTTTAGATGCCGGACTACTGACTAGAAGTCAGTACTTGGAAGGTCCTGCGACCGGCCACCTCAACACAGGTTTTTCTTGGTTTCCCTGTGTCTATAAGCAAATGCTGAGATGGTTCCCAAGATTCCAAGTTGCCACTACATGCCTCTCATGTAGCCCTCCCGACTTAAATTTATTAATAACCAATTTCATATTTTGTATACATGTAAAATAACCACTGCCATCGAGTGACAACCCAATTGCAGTTAATAAATATTGTTGTTATTATTATTATTATTATGGTGTAGAGCAGGAGGAGCCACAAAAATCACATGGAAAGATGGTAACAATGTAGAAATTATACTAAGTCTAGGCAGCCATCTATTACCACTGGCAAATTTTAGAATAACAAAAGATACAGCAAACTTACTGTGCATAATTAAATTAGGGATATTAAATTATAATAATACAGAAAATTTCTTTATTATTGGAACAATGCGGGGAATTTCTTGACTAGCTGCAAGCCAGTTTAGCTTCTCAAGAAGGACTCTGCACCATGGAGTAAGTAAGTAAGTATTATTGGAACAAGAATCTGCCCCTGGATTAAGGAAAATCTGGTGAAGACAAGCGGTCAAATTTTAAGTAAACTTGTATTTCATAAATATTCTGTACAGAAAGCAACAAGACACAATGGTGGAACAATGGAATTACAACAGCAGTCAGAAAGAAGATGAGGCAGGGCAGATGTAGTGCAAGAATAAAAGTCACGAAAACAGATAAAAATGCAAATCATTATGAATAGCAACCAAAAAGAGTCTTGGAATGAATTTTCTACAGACTAAGAGGAAGATCACAAGATAGTGAAATATTTGCAATGATGAAGAATAAATAGAAAACTGTTACAGATGACAGTAGAGACAATAATTGATAAGAACAGGACTTCAATATGGTAGAAATAATCACTAGAAACAGCAAACGCTTACTTTGAAGAATACGCGATGCCAGTCCTGCATGTGTTACCAAAGTAACTGCAAGAGAAGAGGCAAGTACAGTTAAACAAAAATGGAAAATTCACATGTAGTCGATAGCAAAATTGTTATTTAAAATGTTACAAATAACTGGCCGAAAAAGGAACCACACTTCAAAACAAACAAACACCACTTAACTTTGAAACAATTACGAGACTCGTAAAACAAAAAAACACAAGAAAAATTCTCCCAGGAATCCATTGCCTCATCCAACAAGACACAGTGGCAAAACATTAAAACTACAAGGGAAAACAACAAAAACAAACCCAGAAAACAAGCAGTCGCAAATTTCCGGCTCAGCACAGTTCATGACTGTCTCGCAGCACACCTCCACCGCATCAAAATCTTCAGCTATAACTACTGCACACTATGCAAACTGAAGAACATGATCATGGACAAAGATCACCTCCTTGTGTGCTCAAAACTGGACCATGCTTCTAAAGAATTACCAAAGCTGTATTGGGATGCCAGAAGATTAATGGAATAAATCCAAGATCTGCCATTAGCCAACAACAACAACAAAAATGTTACAAATAACACAGCCCCAGCAAATGAAGTGCAAAAAGATATAAAGAGAGCGGTAGGACTGTTGGGAATCCATTAGATGTATAGAATAGTGTACTGATTACTTCTACTGTGAACATGGAGGCAGGAGGCTCCTTTGAAATTGTTGGTATCCATCTACCAAACTACATAGTGTCACATCCCAAAGGAATGTAATATTGGTACTCACTGCCATGAGAACTCAACTGTCATAAGGGAACTCTGGTAACATTTATTCAATCTAAAAAATCATGATATGGTGCTCATCTTGTCCAATGTATGGGGTTATGGGGAGTGATTGTGGCATGTTGAGCAAAATCATGTTGTGCAAAGTTATGGGAATAATAGGGTTACATAAATACGAGCACTCTGGGACCTGTCCACTGTTGAAAGTACATATATTTTTGGACATTAAACATGTGTACAGTGCTTGTGTAGCTGATTCTCTCAGCTTCGGCACTTGTTGAGTGAGTAACCGCCTGTGTGTATTTAAATTTGTCTGGGTTTAGCCAATCATTTTCCCATATACTGTACTTAATTATTTTCAACTGCACTGGATAAAACTGCAGTGGGTAAGGGGTTACTGTACTAAAATGAATTTCTATACACTGAAACTCTAAGGAATAGCAAATATATTCTGTAACACTGAAATTTGGTTTCACTGTCTATCACTGTTTTGTGAAGCTGAGTAACTGATTGTGGACATCTGGTTCTAATGTGTGACTGGAAGTGAACACATTTTGGAAATATGCAGCCATGTACATTTCACAGTGGTGCCTGTTAGAAGGCAAAATGTGGTATGCATTGTGTGAAGAATATAAATAATTTATCAGGAATGAATTTTTGGTGGTTCTTCATGTATAACATGCATTGTGAACTGTAACATTAGTCTATTTGTAATGTTGATAGATATCATTCATTTGGAAATATTTACAGTAGAATTCCTTCAATCTGGCACCAATAGGACTGGACAGGTGCTGGATTTTCAAATGGTAACCATACTGATCTATGTTCTTGCAGGTACTGCTCCTATATTTTGGTTACAAAACTAATTGGAGGACATTCCATTTGGATGTCTCCTTCAGTTGCTCGTTCAGGGACATAAGGGTCACCTCCTATGTTTTCTGGTGTCTATTCTCTTTCTATCAGGGATTCTAAAGACCAAGAGACCGTGGATCAGGAGCCTTCATAGCTGAAAAATTTTGACTAGGAGAAAACGAACACGAGGTATAGGCTGTTCGGAACCTGATGGCACACGGTGGCGCATGGGAGGGGAAGTTAAGGGGAAGGATGCAAATGGAGTGGGTAGCCAGCAGCCTTGCACTGTACGTTGGAACATGGTCTATTCGCTGATCTGCACTCCTCGACTGCCAGTAATCGACTGAACTGACCCCCCCCCCCCCCCCCATTGAAAGGGCTCCGTCCGTTTTTCTGAAAGACCAAATCTGGTTTCTGCGCATGTGCCATCACGTTTCGAACATGCTCTACTGCAATGGTCAATGCAGGGATGCTTTTTTTGGAGGACTTGTGGAATTAAGAATATTTTCTTCAACTGGCAAAGTGTCAGGTTTTTCCAGAGTCTCAGGTTCCAGATTAAAGGAATTCTACTGTAGTTATTTAAGGAATTACAAGCTGCAATGGTGGCAATTTCTAATGCTGTCTTGTTATAGTCTCATTACATTGCATGCTAAATTTATTTTGCAGTTTGCCAGGTTTTCACATACAACACAACAACATAAAAACATCACACCCGTTGAAATCACGTACAACACGAGATGACCGAATAGGAAGGAAAGAAATGGAACACTATGGGGACTGTCTTGCTTTTTGTGCAGTAAACAGTGACGAAAGTGACAATGAAGATAAGATGTGCTTGTGTCAGAGCAATATGCACATCTGTAATCAGTCAAATGACATGGACTGCACAGAACTACATCATGGTACTCTTCTCAATTTCCAACAAACAGGTTTGTTAGCTAATGAAACTGGTGTCACAGAACTGTCAAAAAGCGATATTGGCCTTCAACAGAACTGGAATTCTAAATTATCGTCAGCTTTTTATCAGAAACTGGACAAAACAGAACAAATAGATATGACGTGTACAGGAACTTTACCCCATGTACATATAAAAGCAAATGAGAAATCAGAGGAAAACTTCAGAAGCTGTGTTACTAAACCAGTCTTTCCAGTGCCAGTGTCAAGCAGAAAGGAAGTGGATGAAGTAAATCAAAACCAGACTCGTAATGCCAAAATTTCCAGCCAAAGTCACACGGAATTACTATACAGGTTAAATCATAAGGACATCGGTATTCCACTTGGAATGAATGATAAACTTTCAGATCCGGTACAGGTATACAGTAAAACTGTTGATGTTGATCAAACAGGATTCATACACAGAAAACAACAGACTCATACCCCCAAATTTCAAGAGGAAACAAATCCTGTTTGCGATGATGTTGATATGGAATTGACAGGTGACATTAAATGGAATGAAATTTATTATCCAGAAGTGGTGAACAGGTTTGTTGGAAATACCAAATTATCAAGGAAAATGCCTCAGATACAAACCTCCAATCCCATACAGATATACAGCCATAATGGTTCTGTTCGTGACACGCAATTAACAAGTGGAATAAAGCAGAATGAACTCTGTAGTGCAGTACACATGAGCAAGGACATCAGTGATGAGGAACTAACATGCCAATGGCCCCAGAAGCAAATCTTCAATGCAATAGAGGTGCCCAGTCATACTGGCAACAAAACGGATATGGAATTAACAAGCGGAATAAAGCAGACAGGAACGTGTAATGAAGTAGGAGTGGAGAGGTATGTCATTGACATGGGGCAAAGAGGTGGAAGGCCTCAGATGCAAATGGTCCATCAGATTTATTTGTCCAGCGATGGTAATGCCAGTGATATGGAACTGACAAATACAATAAAGCAGACAGGAATGTCAAGTGAAGTAGAAGTGAAAAAGTTTGTTAATGACATGGAATTGACAAGGGAAATGACGAAGGAAATGTCCTGTCCAATTGACCTATCCAGCCATGGTGATATCACTGATATGGAATTAATGACTGAAACAAAGTTGAAAACGTGTAATGCAGTAGAAGTGAACAGGTGTGTCAGTGACTTGGAATTAACAAAGGAGAGGCCACAGAAGCGAGTGTTCAAACCAGTAGGGATGTCCAGGCATGCTGATGATGTCAGTAACATGGAATTAATATGTGGAAGAAAGCAGAAAGAAATATGTAATGCAGTACAAATGAAATATTATGTCAGTGACTTGGATTTAACAAATACAAGACTGCAGAATTCAACTGAGTTGTCCGGAAACAGTAACGTTGGTGATACAGAGTTGACAAATCAAATAAAGCAGAAACAGGTTTGTGGAGGAGAAGAAGTGAGAAAGTATGTCAATAACATGGAATTAACAAGTGAAATGACACAGAAAGAAATGTCCTGTCCGGTCGACTTATCCACCCGTGGTGATGTCAGTGTTAGGGAATTAAGAAGTGGAATGAAGCGGAAGGAAATACACAATGCAGTTGAAATGAACAGATATGTAAATGTCAAGGAACTACCTTGTGAAAGGCCCCAGAAGGAGTTGTCCAGCCTTAACCACAGTGACACTGGTATGAAGATAACACATACAATGAATTGGAAAGAAATACATAAAGCAGAAGAAGTGACAAGGTATGTCAGTGACATGTCACTAACGAGTTTACAGTCACGGAGAGAAATCTTAAACCCAATGGATGCGTCCAACCGTGCTAATGTAAGTGATATGGAATTAACAAGTGGAGTGAAGTGGAAAAGCACACACAATGCTGTAGAAATGAACCGACATGTCAGTGACATATCACTAACAAGTGAAGGGCCACGGAAAGAATTCCTCAAACCATTGGATGCATCCAAAGATGGTAATGTTGGTGATATGGAATTAACAAGTGGAGTGAAGTGGAAAAAAATGTGCAATGCCGTAGAAATGAACCGACATGTCAGTGACATGTCACTAACGAGTGTACGGCCACAGAAAGAAATCTTCAACCCACTGGATGCGTCCAACCATGCTAATGTAAGTGATATTGAATTAACAAGTGGAGTGAAATGGAAAAAAATGCACAACGGAGTGGAATTGAGCAGGAATGTCAGTGACAGGGCATTAACGAGTGAAGGACCACAGAAAGAATTCTTCAATCCCTTGGATGCGTCCAACCATACTAATGTAAGTGATATGGAATTAACAAATGGAATGCAGTGGAAAAAAGCACACAACACAGTGGAAATGAACTGGAATATCAGTGACAGGTTATTAACGAGTGAAGGGCCACAGAAAGAATTCTTCAATCCCTTGGATGCGTCCAACAGTGCTAATGTAAGTGATATGGAATTAACAAGTGGAATGCAGTGGAAAAAAGCACACAAC
>Ga0131853_10022999_pt1 | contig 11266 bp, 12 predicted proteins | sample TergutLab28metaG_FD_92764 | JGI IMG/M metagenome (GOLD analysis project Ga0131853, IMG submission 92764) | Labiotermes labralis P1 segment gut microbial communities from Petit-Saut dam, French Guiana - Lab288 P1 (version 2) (version 2) | ecosystem: Host-associated > Arthropoda: Insects >...
ACGGGTGTTAACTCAACTAACCATTTGCGGGAAGGGCACCCGCAAACGGAAGTTTCGTAGTATGTCGTTGAACAAAAAGAAGCAAAAAGTCAACACAGGGGCTGCGCCCCTATGTACCCGCTAGGGTCAAGGGCAAAGGTAGAGACCGTTTTCATGTTATACTCCGCACTGGCGACAATACTCCCCTACCAGAAGTCCGGTTGCCTCGGAACCTACAAGGGCGGTTTTTGCTGCCAGTAGGGTGTTCTATTGGATAATATGCAACGCAATTGTAGAGGATGTGCGTAAGCGTACAAAACCGGTCGGTAAGTGTAGCATCTTACCGACCGGTTTTGCGCAAGGACGTCAATTATTCAACTAGCGCCGCATATACCAGCACTCGGTCTGGGCGGTTAGAGGCGGGGGGGCAGGTGGATAAGACCAAAAACTGCTGGGCACCAGTTGGGGCGGTGGGGGCAAAGTGGGCCGCTACGGTTGCGGGGTCGTCAAAGTCTAGAGAATACACATCGTCCCACGCATCGGTCATGCGGGCGTGGAATATTTCATAGGTTAGCATTTCGCCTTGTCCGGTGATGATGGTGATATGGGGCCGGGCGGCAGTTAGGTTCATTTCTAAATACGCAGTCAAAGGGGCGAACATCGATCCATCCCGCATGTTGTGCCCGAATAAAACCGTCAGGGGCGCATCAAATCCATTGACAGCCCGGTAATCCATAAAAATCGCACCGGCGGGATTTGGCTCACCTAAAAAGGTGGTGTGGAGATAATGGTCGTTATCCGCACCCCGGACAATGGGATAATGGATGCCCGTGTCATCTATGATAATCCAGCCTGCAAAGTCGGGATTTAGGCGTGCAAATCGGCTCATATCCAACCGAGCGGTGTCGGACTCGGCAACGAGAAGTTCACTCATATCTTGCTGCAACTCTGTATACTCTGCCTGTGCGGCGGCATCGTCTCTGGAATCTGTCCAAAGCCCCCAAATCGCAAAGCCTGCCAGCGAGAGACCCACTGTGAATAACACAACAAAGAGCAACCGCTCTTTCCGTGACGCTCGTGTGTTTGATTTGCGTGTTGCCATGCTACTATACCTCAAACCACAGTATTTTTGGGGATGAAATGATTATATCAGCCCCGGGGAAGCATGTCAATTTTGTTGCCGATACCGCCCCAATATATCCTGTGCCGCCGCCTGCACTGCCTCCGCAACCTCTAGCGGCTCTATTACCCGTACCCGACCGCCGAAGCCTAAAATCCAGTGGACGGCATAGCCGATGTTGGTAAAGCCGATTTCTGTCAGTAGCCCATCCTCCGTCTCACGGAAACAGCCGGGGCCGTAGGCATCGATGAGTTGATATTTCTCTGATGGATCGAATAGTGCCACTAGCTTGATATCGTCGGTGAAGTGTGAATTGAAATCCCGCTTTTCCGGCGGAGTTTCTCGTGGTGTATAACGGTCATCGCCCAGTTCGATATTCCATAATCGGGTCAGTTTGAACATGCGGAAGTCTTGCCGCTCTAAACAAAACCCAAACACGTACCAAGCACCCCATTGGAAGATGATGTGGTAGGGTTCAATATGGCGGTGGGATTCGCCTTTTTCATAGAAGTAATCGAATTGGATAAGCTGCCGCTCTAATATGGCCCGCTTAATCAGCTCAATCTTTCCGGTCAACTGTCCTTTGTAGTGAGAGGCGAGGTCGATGATAATCGGTTCGGCTAGAGACACCACCCCGGTTTCCCCTGAATGGAATTTGTCCAATGTCCGTTCTATTTGGGACGGCTCGGACACACTGCCGATGCCCTTTAGGGCGGCGATGATGCCGGAAAGTTCGTCTGTGGTCAGTACACTTTTGTCCAGCTTAAACCCCTCAGCGATAGAGATGCCGCCACCGGCACCCGGATGGGTCACAACCGGAATCCCGGCTTGGCAGAGGGCATCAATATCCCGGCCGATGGTGCGGCGGTTGACCTCAAATTTCTCTGCAAGCTGGGGTGCTGTGACGCGCTCGGTTTGGAGCAAGGTGGTCAGGATGCCCAGTAGGCGGTCTAGTTTCATGGGGTATTCTCCTTTTCTGCTATGATTCTCGTGCTTTCGTCCACAAAAGGGAATACTGGATAAAAACCAGTGGTGCAGTGGACGGTCGGCTGTGGGTGTGGTAGAATTGTTTTGTTCGTTGCCTGTTTTTTTGGCGAATGGTGTAGGTAACTTATATATTATGCTAAATGAAATGAGCATGGTGATGTTAATTGCAATAAGTCAGCAGGGGGTATTTATGGAAAGCAAAGGTAAATTTGATCTTTGGATTTCTCGATGGAAGAATATTGTTACTCTTATACTTGGTATTGCTGCTATTATAGGTGGTATTTCCGCTTTTCTCCGATCCGAAGAAGGTACATCTTTCGTTGCAACTATAGCTGAAAACTTTGCAGCTATTACAAGTCGATGGTTTGGAGATGCTAACCACGCGCTTGTTGGTACATGGAGATACGCTGATACTGCTACTGATTTTACAATAACCTTCAATAATGACGGAACTGGGCATAGCAATTGGGGTAAAGTCGGGAACAGTCCACCAAGAGAAGTTCGTTTCACTTGGCGGATATCAGAAGACGATATTTTGGTGACAGCAACTTCCTATGATTCCGAGGAGATATTTGATTTTTTTGACTTTTCCATTGATGACAATATACTTATGCTAACATCTCTTAGTAACCATATCGGAAGAAACTATATACGAGAATAGACGAGGTTGCTGTATGTGTAAACTTTATAAATACCCTAAGAAAGCCTACACGATTCAATCCATAAATTCCGTCAACTGCGACCAATAGCGTTTCGGCATATGGCCCATACGCCGCTTTGGGTTGATGCGGCCTTCGATGGCGATGGTGTTGTAGAACTGCTTCCATAAAACCCGATGCTGGGCTTCCGTAGCATCTACTTCCGGCAGTTCCAGATGCTCTAGAGGAATCAGGTTTTTCTCGCCGTTTTGGTAGACGAAGGCGTGTTTGTGGGTCTTATCATAAATCAAAAACTGTTCACTGGGGAACCGGTCGCAAAAATGGCCGCTCATGATGGGCAGGACGAAGTTTTTCGGCTCAATGATTGCCACTAAGGCACCGTTGTATTCGGAAAAGCGCAAAAATTCTCGATAAAAATGGGCCTCACCCTGCACATTTTGGGCGCCTTTCGTAATCGCCCGAACGGTGTCATGGGCCAGCATATTGGTGACGGAAGAGCCGATTTTATAACCCATGCGTAAGAAACGAAGAATAGTAAGCTCCCGGTCTTCCATGTGGGAAAGGTAGCACAAGCGCACGAGGCTAAGAGCCTCTTTCGAGATGGATTTGCCGATAGAACGCTCCACTTTTTCGGCGGATTCCGGGTCTGTGGCGATTTCTTTCACGGGGAACAACGTCTCTTGCGCCTCGCCGTAATGGAAAATCAGGGACGGCAATTCCTTTTGATAATAGCTCTCATGTACGCAACAGAGAAGCCCCTCGAAGGAACCGTCGTATAGATAGGCTATATCTGTCCGGTAAGGCATTTTATCAGTTCCTCTTTCGTGCTGGTGGTGTTGTCAAATAGGGAAAATTGCTCCATGTCCGGCTGTGCCAAGGCCGCCCCTTGCTCGGATAAGAGACCCCGCAGCACAGCGTCCGGGTGGGTGGGAATCCCCATGGCGGTTTTCCCTCGGCAGGTGATGAAATATTGCGCCCGCTTGAGTACCACGTTCATTTTTTTCAGGTCAAGGAAATCCAAAGACCCCATCCGTCGGGCACGAATAATCTTCTGGGCACTTTTCACACCCACGCCGGGGATGCGGAGCAAAACCTCATAAGGGGCGGTGTTGACCTCTACAGGGAAGAAGTCATAGTGGTTTAAGGCCCAGTTGCATTTTGGGTCGATGAGGGGGTTAAAGTTGGGGTTTTGCTCGTCTAATAACTCTGCGGCTTCAAACTCATAGAACCGCAGTAACCAGTCCGCTTGGTATAGCCGATGTTCACGGAGCAGTTGGGGCTTGGTGTCTAAAGACGGCAGGTTCCGCCCGGTCACAACCGGCATGTAGGCGGAATAGAACACGCGCTTTAACTCATATTTCTTATATAGCGCAGCGGAAAGGTTGATGATTTGATAATCCGTCTCCGGCGTTGCGCCGACAATCATCTGGGTACTCTGTCCCGCCGGGACAAATTTGGGGGTGTTTCTGTATTTTGCCAAGTCTGTCCGGTTCTCATGGATACCGGCCTTGATGTTTCCCATGGGTACTAGGATGCTCTCCCGGCTTTTGTCCGGCGCTAATAGCTTTAGACTGTCGTGAGAGGGTAGCTCTAGGTTAATGCTCATCCGGTCGGCCAGCAGTCCTAGTGTGGTGAGCAGTTTATCATCCGCCCCTGGGATGGCCTTGACATGGATATAGCCCCGGAACCGATAGGTGTTGCGGATGAGAGATAGCACCTCAATCATCTGTTCGCAAGTATAGTCCGGGTTCCGCACCACGGCAGAGCTGAGAAACAGCCCTTCAATATAATTGCGCCGGTAGAACTGGATCATGAGTTCTGCCAGTTCTTTCGGTTCAAAGGTCGTCCGCCGGACATCGTTTGACCTTCGGTTGACGCAGTAGCTGCAATCGTAGACGCAATCGTTACTGAGGAGGACTTTTAACAGGGCAATACACCTGCCGTCAGCGGAAAAGCTATGACAAATTCCGCCAGCCACGGCGTTACCGATTGAGCCGGGCTCGCCCTTGCGATCCACGCCAGAGGACGTACAGGCCACGTCGTATTTTGCGGCATCGGATAGGATGGTTAGTTTGTCGAAGATGTCCATGAGGGGTGTTTCCTTTTGGTGTTGGGTGGGGAGTGTTTCCTTTATTATAACATAGGAAACATGACAGCAGTGTGTCATGTTTGAAATTTTGTTTTTTGTAGGGGGTTCGCCTCTGCGCATCCCGTGTCCTTGGCCTTCGCCCTTCGTAGGGGATGCCGCCCTCGGTGTTGCGTCACCTCTTGCCCTTTTCCCGGCTTGGCGTGTTACGCTTGCCACCTTGTAGGGGACGTGCCCCTGCGCGTCCCGGCCCTTGACCTTTCCTTTCGGCGTTGCCGCCGAGGGTTTTCTTGGCGGGTACCGCCAACGTGTGTGTCCTGCCGGACGGGCCTTCTTTGCGGTTTCGCAAAGAAGCAAAAGAAACACAGGGGCTACGCCCCTATGCACCCGCTAAGGCCAAGAGCAAAGGTAGAGACCGTTTTCATGTTATACTCTGTACTGGCGACAATACTCCCCTACCAGAAGTCCAATTGCCTCGGAACCTAGAAGGGCGGTTTTCGCCGCCAGTAGGGTGTTCTATTGGAATGCGCTCAAAAACGGCAGTCATATACTACCCATTCATGAGTACATTTCAATAGAACACCCTGCTGGCGATGCCACCGTCCTTGACCATTGGAGTTTCGAGTACTATTACATCTGGCGTGAGGGTTTTAGCACCAGTACGGAGTATAAGGTGCAAAACCGTCGTTACTCTGCCCTTGACCTTAGCGGGTACATAGGGGCGCAGCCTCTGTGTTTCTTTTGCTTCTTTGCGAAACGGCAAAGATGGCCCGTCCGGCAGGACAAAAGCCCTCGGCCTGCGCCGAGATAGAATCGGCGGCAACGCCGACAGGAAAGGTCAAGGGCCGGGATGCGCAGGGGCACGTCCCCTACAAGGGGGAAAATAAAACCCACCCGGCAGGATAAACGCCCTCGGCCTGCGCCGAGATAGAATCGGCGCAAACCGAAAGAAAAGGTCAAGGACCGGGACGCACAGGAGCACGCCCCCTACAAAGGAAAGAAGCCTAGAGCAAGAGACAGACGACCAAAAGCCACCCCTACACCCCCCTTCATCACAAAAAGTTTACAAAAAATTGAAAAACTGTTGATAATTCCCGCAGGATGGTGTATACTACCGTTGGGAAAGTATCTGTGCAAGTAGCATTATTTTTTCATGCCCAACTAATAAAGAGGAAAGTAGTGTGAGGGAATGTACAGGATTGGAGATCGTATCGCGCACCCGCTTCACGGCGCTGGTGTGATTGATCGGATCGAGGCGAAGAAGATAAACGGCACATTGCGAGAATACTACGTGGTGAAAATGCCAGTGGGGGACATGGTGGTCATGATCCCGAAAGAGACCTCTGATACCATCGGGGTGCGGCCCATTATTTGCCCGAAAGAAGCGGATCATATTATTGCGTCCATCGGCGAGTTAGAGGTCAACATGACCACCAACTGGAGCCGACGGTACCGGGAGAATATGATACGCATCAAAAGCGGTAACCTCATGGAAGTGGCCGCTGTGATTAAGGGCCTTGTAAGCCGAGAGTCGGACAAGGGACTCTCTACCGGCGAGCGGAAAATGCTCCACTCGGCGAAGCAGATTTTGATTTCTGAAATTGTTCTCAGCCAGCAGGCCACTTATGAAGAAGTGGAAGAGCGGCTCTCCACCGCGCTTGCATAATCTTGGAGTATCGGAATTAAATGGATAATGAAAACCAAAAAGGGGCTGTAAGGCCCCTTTTTACTTGAAATAGGGGGTGGATGATTTGCTTGGAAGAGCCAAACGGAGCCAACACATGGAAAAAACAGCTACCGGGTCAGGTTTAAGCGTGGTCGTACCGGCGGCATTAGAGGAGACGCAGGGGGCTTTGCTTTATGAACGGTTAGAGGGTATTCCCCTCGTGGCTCGGACACTGATGGCCTTAGACCGGGCCGCCGTTGTGGACGAAGTGATTGTGGTGGTCTGGGAACAAGACTTAACCCAGATGGCTGACCTATGCACAACCTACGCACTGGAACGTGTACGGAAGATTGTTTGTACGAAACAAGCGGGAACAGCGGCCCTCGCCGCTGGGATATATGAGTGTGACCCGACGGCAGAATTTATCGCAATCCATGACCCCCTACGGCCCTTTGTGACGGCGGAACTGATAGAGAAGGCCCTCAAAGCGGCCAAACGAATCGGCGTTGCGGCCCCGGCGTTGCCCGTGCGGGATACGATTAAGATTGTAGAGCACGGCACCATCCAAAGCACCCCAGATCGCCGAACTCTGTATACGCTGCAAAGCCCCAGCGTGGTGGAAAGTAGTCTGCTCAAAGCCGCTCTTCAGCGGGCCGACGAGCAAGGGGTTCTGGAGGCAGACTTGGCGATTCTTTTAGAGGGACTGGATGTTTCCCACGGGCTATCCCAAGGGGCGGATGAGAATATCCGCATATCAGACCGGAGCGCCCTTCCCGCGGCAGCGGCAATACTTACATGGGAGGGGTAGCCATGCGAATCGGACATGGATACGATGTACATCGCCTTGTGCCCGGGCGGCGGCTTATCCTCGGCGGGGTAGATATCCCCTATGAGCGGGGGTTGGATGGGCACTCTGACGCTGATGTGCTGACCCATGCGGTGATGGATGCAATCTTGGGGGCGTTGGCCCTAGGCGATATCGGTCAACACTTCCCTGACACAGACGAGCAGTGGCGGGGCGCCGATAGTGTGAACATGCTTTGCCATGTGGCAGGGCTGATGCGAAACGCCGGATACGCCCTTGGCAACCTAGATACCACAATCGTGGCCCAACGACCGAAACTAGCACCATTTTTGCCAGAGATGCGAGAGATTTTGGCAAAGGCGTTGGGCGCGGAGGTGTCGCAAGTAAACGTGAAAGCAACAACGGAAGAAGGCTTGGGGTTTAGCGGCGATGGCTCCGGCATGGCGGCCCATGGAGTGGTGTTGCTGCGGGCCGTGGATGCACTGTAGAAAAAGGATATAGACCGCCATGATTCAAATGCAAGAAATAATGAACCCCGATGAAAAAAGCGAAATTTGCAACACCATCCTACGAGCACTGCCAAGCTGGTTTGGTGTGGAAGCTTCTATTGTCGATTACACCAATCAAGTAAAAAACATGCCCTTCTATACCGCTCTCAGCGATGGGAGTCCGGTTGGGTTTGTTGCGCTAAAAACCCATAGCTCTGTTTCATCGGAAATATACGTGATGGGGATATTACATGCATACCATCGACAGGGCATTGGGAAACGGTTGATTGCGGTTTGTGAGCAATATTGCAAAGAGAACAACATAGAGTTTTTGACAGTGAAAACACTGGATGAATCAAGAGAGAGCAAAAGCTATCAAAAAACCAGATTATTTTATTTGGATGCAGGATTTAAGCCATTAGAAGTATTTCCGTTGTATTGGGATGCAGATAATCCTTGTTTGTTTATGGTAAAGCCTATTGCACCTGGATAACATGCAACAGGCAACCATTTTCGAGCACAAGGCTCTCCGTCACTTAGGAGAGCCAGTCGGTATGGCCTCTTGGCCTTGACCCAGACCTAACTCTCTCGACCCTATGACTGCCGTTTTTGAGCGTCTTTCAATAGAACATCAATCTGGCAGCAAAAAACGCCCTTCTAGGTTCCGAGGCAACCGGACTTCTGGTAGGGGAGTATTGTCACCAGTGCGGAGTATAACATGAAAACGGTCTCTACATTTGCCCTTGACCTTAGCAGGTTCTTAGGGGCGCAGCCCTTAAGTTGACTTTTTGCTTCTTTTTGTTCAACGACAAAAAGAAGGCCCGTCCGGCAGGACATAACCAGCCGGCGGCTTGCGCCAAAATAGAATCGGCGGCAACGCCGAACAGGAAAGGTCAAAGGCCGGGACACCGAGAGCGGCGTTCCCTACGAAGGGTGAGAGGGCAAAAACCGAAAGCAAATAGAACGATGATTGTCGAACCCACCATAGATGTGGTATAATAACCCCAGATTGTAGTTTAAACACAATCCCTAACATAACTTTCTCTGACCAAAAGGAGTACCACCGCCATGCAAACCATCCCACGTCGTATCGCCGTCAAGGTCGGCACCTCTACCCTCACTCACCCCAACGGCACCCTGAATTTACGAAATATGGAACATCTGGTTCGTGTCCTCTCTGACCTGAAAAACAAAGGTCACGATATCATCCTCGTGTCCTCCGGTGCTATTGCCGTGGGGGTGCAGAAACTTCGGATGAGCAGCCGCCCGCAAGAGCTTCGCTTGAAACAGGCCGCCGCCGCTGTGGGCCAGTGTGAGTTGATGCACCTTTATGACAAGTTCTTTGGTGAATACAGCGTCATCGTGGGCCAAATCTTACTTACCCGAGACGATGTAGAACGGCCCACAGTGCGGGAAAATTTACTCAGCACCCTCCACGCCATGTTAGAGCTGGGGGCCATCCCCGTTATCAACGAAAACGACTCTGTCAGCCATGAAGAGATTGAGTCCAAAGACCATATTTTCGGCGACAATGACACCCTGTCTGCCATCGTGGCAGAGCTGTGTGACGCTGATTTATTGGTGTTGCTCAGTGACATTGAGGGACTATACGATGCAGACCCGCGGGAAAATCCGGCGGCAAAGCTTATCCCGGAAATCCGCACCATTGACGACAGCATCCGTGCCGTTGCCAAGGGTGCTGGCTCCAACCGGGGCACCGGCGGGATGATCACGAAACTGCAAGCGGCAGAGATTTGCCAAAATGCGGGCATCGACATGGTAATCACCCACGGCGCACGGCCCGAAACCCTCTATAAAATTGCAGAAGGTACCCCTGTGGGTACATTGTTCATCGGAACGAGAGGAGCATGACGTATGACAGTAAAAGAGCAAGCCATTCATGCCAAAGAAGCCGCCGTTACCCTAGCTGCGGCGAGTACGAACGCCAAAAACGAGGCCCTTGCCGCCATCGCAACGGCCTTGGACGAAAACCGGGCCAACATCCTCGCTGCTAACGCCAAAGATGTAGATGCGGCGAAGGCAAGCGGCATGGGCCGTGCCATGTTAGACCGCTTAACCCTCACAGATGCTCGTATTTCCGGCATGATTGCGGGTATTCATGAGGTCATCGCCTTAGACGACCCCATCGGCGAGTTTCTCAGCATGTCCCGGCGGCCAAACGGTCTGCAAATCGGTCAAAAGCGAGTGCCCCTCGGTGTGATTGCCATCATTTACGAGTCCCGGCCCAATGTGACGGTGGATGCCGCTGTCCTCTGCTTAAAAGCGGGCAACGCCGTGGTGCTTCGTGGCGGGAAAGAGGCGTTTTACTCCAACTCCGCCTTAATGGAAACCATGCGGGCCGCCTTAGGAGACACGGAAATTCCCGCAGATGCCCTCCATCTGGTGGGCGACACCAGCCGGGAAAGTGCGACTGCCTTGATGGGTCTCACCGGCCTAATCGACGTGCTCATCCCTCGTGGCGGGGCGGGGTTGATTCGCAGTGTGGTGGAACATGCCAAGGTGCCTGTGATTGAGACCGGTGTGGGCATCTGCCATGTCTATGTGGACGAGACCGCTGACCTCCAAATGGCGGCGGAGATTGTGGAAAACGCCAAATGCTCTCGCCCATCGGTCTGTAACGCTATCGAAACTCTATTGGTTCACCGCAGTGTGGCGGCGGACTTTTTGCCTTTGGTCAAGCCGCTGTTGGATCGTTCTAACGTAGAACTCCGAGGCGATGCCGAGACAAGGCAAATCCTCGGCGACTGTGTGGTGCCCGCCACAGACGCAGACTACGGCACCGAGTTTTTAGACTATATTCTAGCCATCAAAGTCGTGGCTAGCTTAGACGAGGCATTGGCCCACATCCACCAGCACGGTTCCGGCCACTCGGAATGTATCGTCACAGAACGTTACACCCACGCCCAGAAATTCCTAGACACCGTGGACGCCGCCGCCGTCTATGTCAATGCCTCCACCCGGTTCACCGACGGTGGCGTGTTCGGACTAGGGGCAGAAATCGGCATCTCGACCCAAAAAATGCACGCCCGCGGGCCGATGGGATTGAAGGAACTGACTTGTACAAAGTTCGTAATCTACGGGAGTGGGCAAGTACGGTAAGCGCGTCGCCTACTACGCCCATTTCTTTCAATTTTCTCTTGCAACTCCAACGATTCCATGATATAATGCGCATAAGTCGAAATAAAAATGCGATGGCACTGGGCAGACTGCAATCTCCCAGCGTCATAAGGTGTCTAACGCACCCCATGCATGACCCTCATCAGGCCCCATCGCCCCCTTAGTATAGCACATCTTCGCTATCAGGACAAGGCATGTATGGCATATGAGGTTTTACTGTATTCTCGTGCAGTATGGGTGTAAACACCCATACTGCATTTTCTATTTCGGCCCGCGATGGGGCCTAATAATAGAAAAGGAGAACATGCCATGGAAGAACAAAAGTCCCAAACCCCAAG
>Ga0131853_10023000_pt1 | contig 11266 bp, 9 predicted proteins | sample TergutLab28metaG_FD_92764 | JGI IMG/M metagenome (GOLD analysis project Ga0131853, IMG submission 92764) | Labiotermes labralis P1 segment gut microbial communities from Petit-Saut dam, French Guiana - Lab288 P1 (version 2) (version 2) | ecosystem: Host-associated > Arthropoda: Insects >...
AATTCGCGGCGCGGCTCGCGCGCGTGCAGATCGACCTCGAAAACATGCAGACGACGAATCTGCGCGTGATCGCAGCGGTTGCGGGCGGCGGTGTGCCCGGCGCGGAAAGCTCGATGCTGAAGATTCGCGGCACCGAGATCCGCCAGGAGATTTCGTCGCTGCTGCGCCGGGCGATGGGACCGTATGCGGCACCGCTGGTCGAGGAAGCGTTCGATGCGGACTACGCGGGCGAGACGATCGGACCCGACGACGCCGCGGGCGCCGCATCGCACTACTTCAACAACCGCAAGCTGTCGATCTTCGGCGGTTCCAACGAAATCCAGAAGAACATCATCTCGAAGATGATCCTCGGTTTGTAAGGAGACCAGAACATGAACTTCGAACACACCGAAGATCGCAAGATGCTCGCGGATTCGCTCAACCGTTTCATCTCCGAACAATACGGCTTTCCCATGCGCGACAAGATCGCACTGTCGGCCGAGGGCTTCAGCCGCGACATGTGGAATCGCTTCGCCGAACTCGGCGTGATCGGCGCGCTGTTCGACGAAGCACATGGCGGCTTCGGCGGCCAGGGCTTCGACATCTCCGTCGTGTTCGAGTCGCTCGGACGCGGCCTCGTGGTCGAGCCGTTCCTCGATACGCTGATCGTCGGCCGCGCGCTTGCGCATGCGGGCAGCGCCGCGCAGCAGGAAAAAATCGCCTCGCTCGTGGATGGCTCGCTCGTCGTCGCGCTCGCGCACGACGAACCGGGTTCGCACTATGAGGCATCGCGCGTGACGACGCGTGCGACGAAACAGAGCGACGGCTGGGTGCTGCAAGGCGCCAAGGGCGTCGTGCAGCACGGCGAGCACGCGGATCTGCTGCTCGTTTCCGCGCGCACGGCGTTCGATCTGCCCGGCGGCGAATTCGACGAAGGCGGCATCGCGCTGTTCCTCGTGCCACGCAACGCAGCGGGCGTGAGCGTGCGCGGCTATCGCAAAGTCGACGGCGGACGTGCCGCCGAAATCAAGCTGAACAACGTGACGCTCGGCGCCGATGCGCTCGTCGGCGCTGCGGGCAGCGGCTTCGCCACGCTCGAACACGCAACCGGCTTTGGTCTGCTCGCGCTAACCGCCGAGGCCGTCGGCGCGATGGAAGTCACGCGCGACCACACGCTCGAATACCTGCGCACGCGCAAGCAGTTCGGTGTGCCGATCGGCAGCTTCCAGGCGCTGCAGCATCGCATGGCGGACCTGCTGCTCGAAATCGAGCAGGCCCGTTCGGCGCTCATCAACGCGGCTGCCGCGATCGACGCCCCGCGCCTGGAACGCGAGCGCGCGCTCTCGGCGGCGAAATATTCGACGGGGCGCATCGGCACGCGCGTGGCCGAAGAGGCGATCCAGTTGCATGGCGGCATCGGCATGACGTGGGAACTCCCGCTCGCGCACTACGCGAAGCGGCTCGTCATGATCGATCACCAGCTCGGCGACGAGGATCATCACCTCGCCCGCTATATCGCGCTCGGCAGCCTGGAGGCCTGAAGCGCCCTGGCCCGCCCGCAGTCTGTATGATGCTCACCCCGGCGGGCCGCGTGCCCGCCCACGCATGAGGCACATGGATCGATGCAGACCGATAACAGGACATACGGGACCTTGCCGCTCGCGGGCGTGCGCGTACTCGACTTTTCGCGCATTCTCGCGGGGCCGTGGAGCGCGATGGTGCTCGGCGACCTCGGCGCCGAAGTCATCAAGGTGGAGCATCCGGGCCGCGGCGACGACACACGCGACTGGGGCCTGCGCGTGGGCCAAACCGAAACCGCGTATTTCAACAGCGTGAACCGCAACAAGCGTTCGATCACGCTCGATCTGCAAACGCCCGAGGGCCAGCGCATCGCGCACGATCTCGCGAAAACCTGCGACGTCGTCGTGCAGAACTTCAAGGCGGGCGGCGCCGAGAAACTCGGGCTCGGCTACGACGCGCTGAGCCGCGAGAATCCGCGCCTCATCTACTGTTCGATTTCCGGCTACGACCGCAGCGGCCCCGAGGCGGCACGCCCCGGCTACGACCTCGTCGTGCAGGGCGAAGCGGGCCTCATGGCGATGAACGGCGAGGCGAACCAGGCGCCGCTGAAGTTCGGCGTCGCGGCCGTCGATCTGTTCACCGGCATGTATTCCGCGCAGGCGATGCTCGCTGCGCTGTTCGAGCGCGAGCGCACCGGACGCGGTCGCCACATCGAAATGGCGCTGTTCGACTGCGGGCTCATGATCACGGCCTACTACGGCCTCGAAGCGCTGATTGCAGGCGAAGACCCGCCGCGTTACGGCAACGCGCATCCGTCGATCGTGCCTTACGGCGTGTTCGATGCGGCGGATGGACCGCTCGTGATCACGGTCGGCAACAACGGCCAGTTCGACAAGTTTTGCCGCGAGGTGATCGAACGGCCCGATCTCGCCGACGATGAGCGCTTCAAGACCAATATCCTGCGGTCGCGCCATCGTGCGGTGCTGCTGCCCGAAATCATGCGTGAACTGGCTAGCCGGCCGCGCGCCTTGCTGCTCGAACGGCTCTCGCGTGCAGGGATTCCGTGCGGGGAAGTAGCGGGCCTGCGCGAAGCGCTGCTCTCGCAACGCGCGACCGAAGCCGGACTCGTGACCGAGCAGCCGCACCCGCACACGGAAAGCGGCACGACACCGGTGCTCGCACCGCCGTGGCGGTTCGACGGCGAGCGCATGCCGGTGCGCAGGACTCCGCCGCAACTCGGCGAAGGCACGCGCGATGTGTTGCAGTCCTTACTAGGACTATCGGCAGACGAACTCCACACGCTGAAGAACAAAGGCGTGATCTAACCTACTGCCCCGAGCGAAACTGATTCGGTGTCTGCCCGGTGAGCCGCTTGAAGAACCGCGTAAAGTAAGCCGGTTCCGAGAAACCGAGCAGATGCGCAATCTGGCTCACATTCAGCGTCGTGTAGATCAGATTGCGTCGCGCTTCGAGCAACACGCGCTGATGCACGACCGCCAGCGCGCTTTGCTGCGCAAGCCGCTGACACACGGTATTCAGATAAACAGGCGTCACACCGAGCCATGCCGCGTACTGGCTCACCGGCAGATGCTCGCGATAATGCTTCTCGACGAGCTTAGAAAACGAAGACAAGTAAATCTGCCCACGCTCCGTACGCTCGCCTACGACGTGATGTTCCTGATCGCGCCGGCTCACCCACACGGCCAGCGCGCTAACCAGCGAGCGCAGCAACAGATCGCGTGACGGCGCCGCATTCGCGTATTCGTGATTGAGCGTCGTACAGAGCGCATCGAGCCACGGCTGATCGTCCCCCACCGCGTGGCAGCCCGGATGCTGCAACACGCGCTGCCGCGCATCGCTGTGCTCGCGCAGCCACGCGATCAGCGGCGCGGCGACCGTGATCACGAACCCATCCACTTCCGGACTGAAGCGGAATCCGTGCACGCACATCGGCGGCACGACCACGATCATCGGCTCCTCGACGCGGATCTGTTCGCCTTCGACATCGAGTTGCGCCACGCCTTTGCGTACATAAAGAATCTGCGCCAGATCGCCATGCCGGTGACGGCGGATTTCCCAGTCGTGCAGACGGCTGCGCTCGGGAATCGATTCGCAGTGCAGCAAATCGGGCGTGCGCCACTCGCCGCCCTCCCCGTACAGCTTGAAGACGGGAATATCGGGCCGCCTCGCCTGCTTCGACCCCGATCCCGTCCGGGTTTTTCCGCGCATTCCTGCCATCCCGTCAAAAATATTGGAAAAGTCCAATTCTAGTTCTTATATTTGCCTTATCAAACCGTTTTTATTGACCAAAAATACAAGCTCGCCTGACGTTTGACGCCGCTGCCACAAGGTAATCGCTGCACCGGAGGGCCCATAACAAGGAGGAGCACATGAAAAAAACCTGCGTCGCCATCATCGGCGCCGGTCCGTCCGGCCTTTTACTCGGCCAGTTGCTGCAGCAGGCGGGCATCGATAACGTCATTCTCGAACGCCAAACCGGCGACTACGTGCTGGGCCGAATCCGCGCGGGCGTGCTGGAGCAAGGCACCGTCGACCTGATGCGCGAACTCGGTGTCAGCGCGCGCATGGACGCCGAAGGCCTCGTGCACGACGGCATCGAACTCGTGTACGGCGGCCGGCGCGATCGCATCGATCTGAAGAAATACAGCGGCGGTGCGTCGGTGCTCGTGTATGGCCAGACCGAGGTCACGCGCGATCTGATGGCGGCTCGCGCCGCCAGCGGGGCGACGACGATCTACGAAGCCGCCAACGTCGAACTGCACGACGTGAAAGGCGAAACGCCTTACGTCACGTTCGAGAAGGATGGCGAACCATTTCGACTCGACTGCGACTACATCGCCGGTTGCGACGGCGCGCACGGCGTGTCGCGCAAAACCATTCCCGAGGAAGTGCTCACGCATTACGAGCGCATCTTCCCGTTCGGCTGGCTCGGTCTGCTCTCCGACACGCCGCCCGTCAATCACGAACTGATCTACGCGCATCACGAACGCGGTTTCGTGCTGTGCAGCCAGCGTTCGACGACGCGCAGCCGCTACTATCTCCAGGTGCCGCTGACCGAGAAAGTCGAGAACTGGTCCGACGATCGCTTCTGGGAAGAACTGCAACGGCGTCTGCCAGACGATGTGGCCGGCAACATCGTCACCGGTCCTTCGCTCGAGAAGAGCATCGCGCCGCTGCGCAGCTACGTGGTCGAGCCGATGCAATACGGCCGGCTGTTCCTCGTCGGCGATGCCGCGCACATCGTGCCGCCTACGGGTGCAAAGGGCCTCAATCTCGCAGCCAGCGACGTGAGCACCTTGTTCCGCATCCTGCGGCGCGTCTATCACGAGGGCCGTGTCGACCTGCTCGGCAAGTATTCGGAGATCGCACTGCGGCGCATCTGGAAGGCCGAGCGTTTCTCGTGGTTCATGACCAATCTGCTGCACGAATACCCGGAGCGCGACGCGTTCGACAAGCGCATGCAGCGCACCGAATACGACTACTTCACTACGTCGGAAGCGGGCCTCAGAACCATCGCCGAGAATTACGTCGGCCTGCCCTACGATCCCATCGAGTAAGGCTCGCTGTCGGGATTCGCGCTCTCGCGCAGGCAGTCGAGTGCGAGGGCGACGGCCTGGCGGCCCACGCTGTCGCGCCGCCAGTACATCGCCACCGCGCCGGAACTGCCGAGCGACATCGGCATGGCCAGCACGCGCAGCACGTTGATCCGTTCGAGGCGCACCGCCGCGCGATGCGAGGCCGCGCCAATCAACGTCGAATTGTTGAGCAGCGTGACGTTGAGCGTCGACGAGTTCGATTCGACGCAGTGGCGCGGCATGCCGTGCCCCGCCGCCGCGAGCGCCGATTCGAGCGCCGTGCGGATCGGCGTGCCCGAGGGCCAGACGATCCACGGGTACTCGAACAGATCGGACCAGTCCACCGAATGCCGCTGCGCCAGCGGATGCCCGAGCCCGACGACGAAGTTCACCGGATCGCGATAGAGCGTTTCCGTCGCGAGCGTGGCATCGAGCTGCGCACTGGCCGCGCGGCCCACGACGATATCGAGTTCGCCGCGCACGAGCTGCGGCATCATCAGATTCATCGTACTTTCCACGAGACGCACCTGCGCACGCGGCATCTGCCGCACGAAGCTCGCGACCGCGAGCGGCACCGTATCCCCCGCCGACACGCCCGATGTGCCGATGGCAATGAGCCCGCTGCCGCCTTCGCGCAGGGCAGCCATGTCGTCGCGCGCGCTGTCGAGATGCCCCTCGATGCGCCGCACGTGATCGATCAGCGCTTCGCCATAAGGCGTCGGCCGCAGGCCGCGCGCGTGGCGCTCGAACAGCGGCAGGCCGATGTCCGCCTCCAGATCCTTGATCCATTTCGAAAGCGCCGGCTGCGTGGTATTCAGCGCCTCGGCCGACTGGCTCAGATTGCCGGTCTGGGCCACGGACAGCAGCATCTGCAGATGCCGCAGCCGCAAACGATGAGTCCAGTCCATCATGGCCGAGCTCCCGATATATCCAAAAACGTATGGATGAGAAGAATATTTTATTTTACCGATATAGCGTGCGCAGATATAAATTCATCCACACACCGGCCGCCTCCGCCTGAAGCCAAACGCTACGAGGCCACGCGGCACGGATCCATGACAAGGAGACATCGATGACCAGTTCGGCGCCCAATTCCGCCCGCGCGGCCTATTACGGCCAGATTGCCCGCCACAACATGGCGCCGCTGTGGGAATCGCTGCATGCCCTCGTGACGCCCTCGCCGCAGCCGAAAGCGGCTCCCGCGATCTGGAAGTACGCGCAACTGCGCGAACTCGTGATGGAGGCCGGCTCGGTCATCAGCGCTGCGGAAGCGATCCGCCGCGTGCTCGTGCTCGAAAACCCTGCGTTGCCCGGCCAGTCCGCCATCACGCCGAATCTCTACGCCGGCCTGCAACTGATCATGCCCGGCGAGATCGCGCCGAGCCACCGTCACACGCAATCGGCGATGCGCTTCATCGTCGAAGGCAAGGGCGCCTGGACCGCCGTGAACGGCGAGCGCACGACGATGCACCCCGGCGACTTCATCATCACGCCCTCGTGGACCTGGCATGATCACGGCAATCCGTCGGTCGAGGAAGGCGGCGAGCCGGTCGTCTGGCTCGACGGTCTCGACATTCCGCTGGTCCGCCAGTTCGACGCGGGCTTCGCGGAAAACTTCCCGGAAGCCACGCAGCCGATTTCGCGTCCCGAAGGCGACAGCCTCGCGCGCTACGGCAACAACATGGTGCCGGTGCGCCACAAGGTGACCGACCCGACCTCGCCCATTTTCAGCTACCCGTATGCGCGCAGCCGCGAGGCGCTCGACACGCTCTACCGCAACGGCGAACTCGACGCATGGGACGGCGTGAAGCTGCGCTACGTAAACCCGGCGACCGGCGGCTGGCCGATGCCGACGATGGCTACGTTCATGCAGTTCCTGCCGAAGGGCTTCAAGGGCAAGACGTATCGCAGCACCGATTCGACCGTGTATTCGGTCGTCGAAGGCAGCGGCCGGGTGCGCATCGGCGACCAGAGCTTCACGTTCGATCCGCGCGACGTATTCGTGGCGCCGTCGTGGACGCCGGTGCAGCTCGAAGCCGATAGCGACGCGGTGCTGTTCAGCTATTCCGATCGCCCCGTGCTCGCGGCGGTGAACCTGCTGCGCGAAGAGCGTATCGCCTAATACTCGCCAAGAGCGGCGCGGCGGCGCAAGACGCCGCTGCTCTTTGCTATTTTATCTGCACTCCGAATTAGTACCCATTCACCACGTATCAGGCAACCCGACATCATGGCATTCGTTTTCGCCCCCGAGGCGCCCATCGCCCTCCCCGTCGCCGGATCGAACGACCAGTTCGCCGTGCGCCGTGTCTACTGTGTCGGCCGCAACTACGCCGCCCATGCCCGCGAAATGGGCTTCGATCCGGACCGCGAGCCGCCGTTCTTCTTCTGCAAGCCCGATAACGCGGTCGTGCCCGTCGCCTATGGCGAAACGCTCGAACTGCCGTATCCGGCGCAGACGCAGAACTATCACTACGAAGCCGAACTCGTCGCCGTCATCGGCAAGAGCGGCGCCGACATCGCGCTCGAAGACGCACTCGGCTACGTCTGGGGCTACGCGGTCGGCCTCGACATGACGCGCCGCGATCTGCAGATGAAAATGCGCGAAATGGGCCGCCCGTGGGAAATCGGCAAGGCGTTCGATCTCTCGGCGCCGGTGGGTCCGGTTCACCCGGTCAGCGCGGTCGGTCACTTCGAGCAGGCCGGCCTGTGGCTCACGGTCAACGGCGAAACGAAGCAGAAAAGCGACGTCTCGCATCTGATCTGGTCGGTAGCGGAAACGGTCTCGTATCTCTCGAAGTTCTTCCGCCTCGAACCCGGCGATCTGATTTTCACGGGCACGCCCGAAGGCGTCGGCCCCGTGAAGGCGGGCGACACGATGAAGGTCGGCGTCGAGCGTCTCGGCGAACTGAACGTCAAGGTCGTCTAACAGGAGCGGACCTCACCGTGCAGCTTTATAGCTTCTTCAATAGCTCGACCTCGTACCGCGTGCGTATCGCGCTGGCGCTCAAGGGCATCGACTACACCTACGAAGGCGTGAACATTCGCGTCGGCGAGCATCGCGACGCGCAGTACGTCGCCGGCATCAATCCTTCGGCAAGCGTGCCCGCGATCGTCGAAGGCGACTTTCACCTCGGCCAGTCGCTCGCGATCATCGACTGGCTCGATGCACGCCATCCCGAGCCGCGCCTCATTCCCACGGAGTCCGAAGCACGTGCTCGCGTACTCGAACTCGCGTATGTGATCGGCTGCGACATGCACGCGATCAACAACACGCGCGTGCTCAAGTATCTGCAAGGCGAGCTGAAGATCAGCAACGAGCAGAAAGACACGTGGTATCGCCACTGGATCGACGAAGGCATGGCGTCGGTCGAGCGTCTGCTCGCGCGAGCGCCGTCGCAGGGCCCGTGGTGTTTCGGCCACGCGCCGACGCTCGCCGATTGCTGCCTCGTGCCGCAGATGGCGAACGCCCAGCGCATGGGCTGCGACCTGAGCGCTTACCCGCGCAGTCTCGCGGTCTACCGGCATGCCATTGAACATCCGGCATTCGTCGCGGCCGCACCGCAGAACCAACCCGATTACATGACCTGAGCGCCATCCGGCACCGCCGCTCTTCCTGAAAGCAAGCAGCACTGGAGACACAACATGAACACACGCAATCCTTCAAGCCGCGCGATCGTCGTCGGCGGCGGTATCGGTGGACTCGCTGCGGCGCTCGCGCTCGCGCAACAAAACGTGCAGGTGCTGCTGCTCGAACAGGCCGCGCAGATCGGCGAAATCGGCGCCGGTATCCAGCTCGGACCGAATGCGTTCAACGCACTCGACGCGCTCGGCGCAGGCGCGGCGGCCCGCGGCCGCGCGGTGTACACCGATTCGCTCACGCTCATGGACGCGACCGACGGCAAGCAGGTCGTGCGTGTCGAAACGGGCGAGCCGTTTCGCCAGCGCTTCGGCAACCCGTATGGCGTGATCCATCGCGCGGACATCCATCTGTCGATTCTCGAAGCGGTGGAAGGCAATCCGCTGATCCAGTTCCGCACGAACACGCAGGTGAAGACGCTCGAACAGAGCGAGCACAGCATCACGGTCATCGACCAGCACGGCGAGCGCTACACGGCCGACGCGCTGATCGGCGCGGACGGCGTGAACTCGGCCGTACGTAGCACGCTGATCGGCGATGCGGCCACGCCGACCGGACACGTGGTGTACCGCGCGGTCGTCGACGTCGAGAATATGCCGAAGGATCTGCAGATCAACTCGCCGGTCGTGTGGGCCGGTCCGCGTTGCCACCTCGTGCACTACCCGCTGCGCGGCGGCCGCCAGTACAACCTCGTGGTCACGTTCCACAGCCGCGACAAGGAAGTCTGGAGCGTACGCGAAGGCAGCAAGGAAGAAGTCCTTTCGTACTTCGAAGGGATCCATCCGCTGCCGCATCAGATGCTCGACCGCCCGACGTCGTGGCGCCGCTGGGCCACGGCCGACCGCGATCCCGTCGAGCACTGGAGCTTCGGCCGCGCGACGATTCTCGGCGACGCCGCGCATCCGATGACGCAATACCTCGCGCAAGGCGCCTGCCAGGCGCTCGAAGATGCGGTCACGCTCGGCGAGGCCGTCAAGGCCGCTGACGGCGATTTTGTGGCCGCGTTCAAGCTCTACGAAGCGGCGCGCATTCCGCGCACAGCGCGCGTGCTGTGGTCGGCGCGCGAGATGGGCCGCGTCTATCACGCGAAGGGCGTCGAGCGCCTCGTGCGCAATGCGCTGTGGGAAGGCCGCACGCAGGAGCAGTTCTACGACTCGCTGCAGTGGCTGTACGGTTGGCGCGCGGAAACGGCGCTCAAAGGCGTCGTCTGACGAACTCACCCCACTACAAATACACGCTGCATTCAAGGAGACAATTGTGGCTACTCAACCTGTGATCGACGTGTCGGCGTTCATCGACCGCCATCGCGTTTCGCCGTTCCAGACGATGATCATCGTGCTGTGCTTCCTGATCGTCGCGATCGACGGCTTCGATACGGCAGCGATCGGCTTCATCGCGCCCGTGATCCGCGCGCATTGGAATCTCGTGCCCTCGCAGCTCGGCTCCGTGTTCGGGGCCGGGCTAGCGGGCCTCATGGCCGGTGCGCTGCTGTTCGGGCCATTCGGCGACCGTATCGGGCGCAAACGTCTGTTGCTGCTGTGCGTTGCATGCTTCGGCGCGGCGAGCGTGGTTTCGGCGTTTTCGCCATCGCTGTCCTGGCTCATCGCGCTGCGTTTTCTGACCGGCCTCGGTCTCGGCGGCGCGATGCCGAACGCGATCACGCTGACGTCGGAGTTCTGCCCGTCGTCGCGCCGCTCGTTCCTCGTCACGACGATGTTCTGCGGCTTCACGATGGGCTCGGCGCTCGGCGGTTTCGCGGCTGCGGCGCTGATCGAAACGTTCGGCTGGCGCTCGGTGCTGCTCACGGGCGGCGTCGTGCCGCTCGTCATGGCGGTGCTGTTCGCGTGGAAGCTGCCCGAGTCCGTGCGCTACCTCGTGACGCGCAGCGGCGCACGCGATCGCATCGCGGCGACGCTGGCCCGCATCGCCGATGTGCCCGAACTGAAGACGGCGACCTTCGACACGCCGCACAAAGCCGCGAGCGGCATGCCGGTGGCCGCGTTGTTCCGCACGGACCTCGTGCGCGGCACGCTGTTGCTGTGGTTCGCGTTCTTCATGAGCCTCTTGATCATCTATCTGCTGTCGAGCTGGCTGCCGACCCTGCTGCGCACGACCGGCGTTTCGCTGCGCACGGCCGCACTCGTCACGGCGATGTTCCAGGTCGGCGGCACGGTCGGCGCCATCGTGCTCGGCTGGCTCATGGACCGGCTCAATCCGCACTACGTGCTTGCCATCAGCTACGCGGCCGCCGGTGTGTTCGTCGCGGCGATCGGCAGCCTTGCGGCCTCGCCGTGGCTCGCATCGGTCGCGGTGTTCGCCGCCGGGTTCTGCGTGTCGGGCGGCCAGGTGGGCGCGAACGCGCTATCCGCCGACTTCTATCCGACCGACTGCCGTGCTACGGGCGTCAGTTGGGCCAACGGCGTGGGGCGGCTCGGTTCGGTGTTCGGCTCGGTGGCGGGCGGCGCGATGCTGACGATGGGCCTGACGATGCCGGTGCTGTTCGTGATCGTCGGCGTGCCGGGGCTTCTGGCAG
>Ga0131853_10023002_pt1 | contig 11265 bp, 7 predicted proteins | sample TergutLab28metaG_FD_92764 | JGI IMG/M metagenome (GOLD analysis project Ga0131853, IMG submission 92764) | Labiotermes labralis P1 segment gut microbial communities from Petit-Saut dam, French Guiana - Lab288 P1 (version 2) (version 2) | ecosystem: Host-associated > Arthropoda: Insects >...
CCCCACAGCCGTTAATCTCTGTTTTCTAGACCTGAAGCCGCTACTTTTTTCATTCAAGTAGCTCCTCAATTGACCTCACGAGGCTCACGAGGCTGAGTGGACCCCGTTCCAGACCCACTACTATTCAGAAGATCTGGTAGCGTCGGGGATCGAACCCGGGACCTCTGTATCTGTAGCCAGAAACTCTGACCACTAGACCACAGAGGCGGTCACTCACGAAAGGCAAACATGTTATAATTTTAGAAATTTTGTAAAGGCGTTCCTGTATGGTTATGGGGGGAAGAAAAGAACGCAAGAGTAGTGAGAGAGGCGGTGTTCGTATAACGTAACATTCGGGCGCGTTCGTATAAACACTGCTGCAGTGGAAAAGTAATAAGTATTACATATTCTGAGTATGTGTTTGTAGCCTTAGGTACCCAGCATCCAATGCGCCTGCGCTAGATTGTCATCTGTGGCTTGTACGGCTCTACATATTTATCCCACATTATCTCACAAACGAAACGATTTTCGGAAGAAAAAAAGCCAGTGAACCCACAAAATATGATTTGATTTCCTCCACAATTTCTGCCTGAAACATTTCTCATTCCAAGAAGAAATGAGCGAGATATGACCAAAAATGTGTATTGGTCATCATGTAACGTGCCGGTCGTTATGATATGATGTGATATATTTGTTAACTGTAATTGGGTTGACAGCCGGTGGCAGTATTACAGTACACATTTACACACAGTCAAGTACACATATACACACAGACAAGAACAACACAACTAACAACAGAACAACACAAATAACAACTAATTTGGGAAGAGTGCGGGCCGTGCCCCGTCTTTGCGAATTTTACCCTGGCATTTGCCTTACAACTGAGGAAAAGCACGGGAAAAAAACCTCTTGTCCGACCTTAAGAAAACTTGAATTTTCACGACAGTTTTTTTTTTCGAAATAAAAACTCAAATATCAAATTTCATGAAAAATCCGTCCAGCGGGAAAAGAGTTGTTACTGACGGACAGACAGGTCGAAGCTAAGAGTCGCTTTTCGCAATTTTGCGGACGCGCCCTAAATACGACAGTTCTGTACTGAAAATGAAATAACCTAACAACACCCTGTTGAAAGGACTGGACAACCCGAGCAGGCGGACGTAGCAGTATCGATCTACAACAGCCACGTTCCAAAACGCGGCCAAAACACCTGCTATACAAGATGCCGCAGAAGTCATTTAACAGTCCAGTTCAAGATAAAAATCCTTACGTGGGATAATTTGGCCGTGCTGTCGTCTGCCAACCTTTCAAAGATGACGATTTCTTCTTGGCAAAGGTTGGCAACAGTGTATTTGTACGATTTAGTGTAGGCTTGTTGACATCACGCTTTCAATGACATAAATGTCAAGAGTGCGCTCTGTAAGACAGGAAGTGCCAGTGTTCCGGAGAACTTCGAAAATACGTCAATGAGGAATGAATACAATTTGTACACTTCCAACGAATATTAAATGTACACACCGCGTCAATCAAATCCAATGAACATGTTTCCTCTAGTTATCTAGTGATTCTAGGTATTCCATACCGATCGACTTTTCTTAATAAATACCTCTGTATGAACCACTTTGTGGGCTGGGTAGCTCAGTCGGTATAGCGACTGAGCTACGGGCTGGACGGTCCGGGATCGAATCCCGGTGGGGACGAGATTTTCCTCCCGTCCAGACCGGCCCTTGAGCCCACCCAGTCTCCTGTAAAATGGGTACCGGATCTTTCCCAGGGGGGAAAAGTGCGGCCGGGGCGTGCTGCTGACCACTCACCCCCTTCTAGTGTCGCGGTCATGGAAAAGTAGAGCTATAACTCTACCCACCCTCTGGGCCACATCGGGCCTGTAACGGGATCACTTTACCTTTTATAAACCACTTTCAGAATTAGCCCAGCCTAAAATTGCCCCATAAAATTCAGTTTTTCTCAAAGAACACACAGTGTATCAATTACAAAGGTCAACCAGTTAATGCTGTATGGGGAAATTATCACATTTTATTCTGAGAATTATATGGAGCAAATAAAGGCGAGTAAGAATGAAAAGATTCTGTGTGCTATAGAGAAGGCGGTATATATATATCACTCATTTGCCACAACAGTGTCACAACTCAAAATCTGTGATTTTACAGGACAAAATTTTAAAGGTTTTGAAGTGCTACAATTTTCTATGAGTGCAACGACGACACAACTGCTCTCCAGCGGCGAGTTTTGCAATCTGCGTTATGACACTACACCTGTTAAAAGTGCATATGCAAACGTTTCTTTCTATACCAATAACTCAAAAAATGCCAAACTTTGGGTTGTGACACTCTTGTCGCAAACGAGCGATACAGTAAACACAAGGCTGTGAATGTAAAGGTACCGTCGGCCCTGAGCTGCCACTCGAGTTGTCTCAGAGCTGCAGACCCGCACAACAGCGTGTGCTAGACCATTATATTAACAATGGGATGCTTCGAGTGTTTACGTAAGACGCTAAAAGCAAGGTAGCTCAGAAAATCCTTGTAAGTTCATTACGTCCTATTACGAAAACGCGACAGACGGAGCATAAAAGAATCTACGTCCTTTAGATATCCAGAGAATCTTACATGGTAGAAGACTTACAGTTTCTCAGACTGTCTTAAACAATCAACGTCATGCTGAATGTTTCTCTTCTAAAACGCGTGATTACCAAGGTAGCAGGAAATTTGTTTCCTTTTAATGGAGCTGGACGATCCCGGGTTTAAATCCCGGCAGGATCAAAAGACACTTTTTCTTAAGAAATGAGCCTTTTCTGGTTTAATACGCAGCGAGTATCGGTAATTTATTGAAGATGGGAACGATTAGCTTGTACCGAAACGTCGGTAAGGAATTACCACCACTCGCTTAGTAATAACCCAAGAAAAGCGCAGTTCGCGATAATTCGCGGCGGAGGTCTGAAATCACGCAGATAATTCTCCAAAACGTCCGAACAGTCTCTGAGGTCTACCCAGATTCTCATTCAATGGGTAATTCAATGGGTACTCACGGCTCTTTCCGCGGAAGGGGGCGGGGGGAGGGGAGCGGCCTGGGCGTGAAATGGACCACTCACCTCCACATCTACTGCCGAGGTTAAGAGAGAGTGGAGTTCCACCTCTACCTCCTACACGTCTGCATGGCGTGCTCAGGGACTATGTCTCTTTCAAGTAAGACTAAGATTCATTGCCGTACTCACAAAAGCACGATATTGGACCATACTCTAACCAGTTACGTCCAGTTCAAATCCTTCCGTTTTATTTCAGGAAAAATTTTGTTGTACTTCCATCTAATCTAGGCTTTCTAAATGGGTTCTCTCCTTTACGAGTCCTGCCAAAATTCATATGCACTGTGGTCAGTCTCTCACACGTCTGCTTGAGGCGAAACCGCGCCCCATTTTTCCTCGATTAACCATTTAAAGACGAACTAGCCTAAATTACATATATATCCCCAGTCCGTACCGCGCTGTAAACACATACCGTCTCGGTTATAAAAACCAGTCAGTTAACGCTGTATAGGGAAATAATCGCTGTTTGTTCTGAGATCCACACAAAACACACAAATGTACTGTGTGGGCAGAAGGTATAATTTGTGGGAGTTATATCTAATGGCACATAAGTAACCACTGTGATTTAAAAGGGTTAAATAAACACTCTCCAATTTGATGCAGACTTCAAGTCATAAAGCTGTCTTTTCTCCAGCTTCATTTCACTTCTCTTAGGTAAAAACTTCTCGCCACAGCAAGCTGTTTTGGAACACCCACTGTCTGTGTAGGTTCTGTAAGCTTACCATTACACCAACGGAAATAAATTCCGCACGCAAAGAATACCTCACTGTAAAATGTAAAGGTAAAAGTTCACCCTATAACAGGCCACGAAGACCCAGAGGGGGGATACAGGTATAGTTCTACTCTTTCTTTAACCTCGGCGCTAGATGGGGGGTGGGGGGTGATTGGTCAACGCCATGCCCCAGCCGCTTTACCCCCGGGAAAGAGAACCGGCATCCATTGTACACGTATATCCCCAGCGCCGGTCTGAACGGGTGCGGAAAATCTCGCACCCACCGGGATTCGATCCCCCGAACTTACAGCCCGTAGCGAGTCGCTATACCGACTGAGATATCCTGGCCCCAATACCGCCGGGACGTAATGGGATCTAAAACTTTAGATGTGCATAGAAATACAGTGTTCGTGATATAGATGTATGTGTGTGTGTGTGTGTGTGTGTGTGTGTATTTGTGTGGCGTATGTGTAACATACGATCGAACGTGTGAACTCTACAACACACTCCTTATCCAAGATTCATGCAACTCCGGCAACACACAGTAGCTACAAACAGTATTTTACTCGCGTCAGGAATAACGATGTTGTGTAAAAAAGCGATAAAAGTGTACCTTTGTTTCAGTATAGGATGACCTGGTGAGTGACGCTGATTCCTCTGAAACATCGGTAAACTTCCACCAGACTACACGGCGTCACACAGCAAAAACTACAAAGGGACCACCGCCGCTAATTTCCAGACCCTCTTGACCGAAGCAGCAACTGTTTAATTAGGCAGTAAAAACGAATGCAGATTTCTGGCACAAATGGTCACGATTTCCACGAACTTCCCTACCTAATAAGGAAGAGGTAAATAGGGGACATAAAACTGGATGAATAGGATTTCCTGCTTCCTGGAAGGATGCGGTACTCTACACAGTGGCGCGAAACTTGGCTTATTGTGTTCCTGGTACTGGATAATTTGCGTGTTAATTTACACATAGTCCTCACTCCTTCAGTTCACACTACCCGTATTACGCTCTTCTCATTCCTAACCGCACACTGACCATACAAATGTCAAGTTAAGGGGTATACATAACCAGCAGGTGTTTGAAAATACTGTACTAAAGGACTCAAGGGACGGAGGGGTAGCTTGAGAAAACTGCATAATGAACAACTTCACAATTGTATGCCCACAACACAGTCTGGCAATCCTAAAATAAAGGAGGGTGGGATTGGCGACGCATGTAGAAAGTTGGGAGATGTAACAAATGTACACGAAGAAGAAAAATCCTGAAGGGCTGCCGAAGTCTAAAAGCAATATTATTCAAATTGGTCTTAAATAGATTATGTTGGCCTTCTCTCCTGAAGTAAAAGTTTAATAATGCTTAAAAGACAAAGACCAATTACGAATCGAGGCTGAGGAAATGTGTCAGCTTGTTATGCTTGTCGCACATACGAGGGTCGGTAGTGAATAAGAATGAAGAGCGAATGCAGGGATCAGTTAAGAAAGAAATGATGTCTCAGTTGAACTGCGTCATATAACAAGTTTCTTGGAACACCCACGTCTCTGCCTTATTCAAAACGCGACTAACACAGCAGTGCCCACGGGCATAACAGAAAACTACGCAAAAACTATAAGAACACCAGGCTAAAAGTTATTAACCTTTTGACGCCTAATGTCAACTATAGTGGTTGTACCGCACCGCTAACCGCTAAAGTTGCATTTTATATATTTATTCAATAAATATAGGTACTGAATATTTTAAACATGGTATAGACTCTCCGCTTTTCCCTCTTCAAAATGCAGTTTGTTTCATAATTCTAACGTATTTGGTTCCTGTATTATTCACATTTTATATACAGGATGTGCTAAAATTAAAAAAATAATTACGGCGCCAAAAGGTTAAAGTAAATCAATGAGAGTTTTAAACTGTAACTTTAGCAAGGAATAAAGTATTGTAGCCGATCATTTTTAGTATAGATGTTTATTTTGGATTGCTGGCGTCAGTTATGGAAGTTTCATGGCATGCGTTGTAAGTTAATCTGTCAACGTATATTCAGGACCGTTGGTGATAGGGGAGGAGAGATTTAAATGGCGAAACTGTTGGGAGCTGATAACGGACGCTAGCAGTCCAGTGCGAATTCAGTCGCGTACGAGTGTGGTGTAAGTGGGAGTACAGAGAAGTGACTGTGTCAGTTTCCTAGATATGATCTAGTTGTTTTACTGGATATAGCGCTCCATTATTTTACATCAACAATAAATTGAGAAAACAAAATAAGTAAAAAGAAATAATTAAAACTTTTGTGATTCGGTAAACCACACCCGTCTCTCGGTAAGAGGATCACCTACCAAACTGAGCGCATCGGAGCAACAGTTACGAAGGGTGATCGTGTAGATGATGATCGTATGATCGAAACATGTAGGAGCGTTTCAAGTGTTTTAATGTAAATTTTAGATTATTAAAGACTATATATCGTGCATCTGTTGGTGTGTTACTTAAATAAACTACAAAATACACGGCGCAACGATGAATATATGCACCGAAAGTTACTGCCTTCTGGAGCGTGACGCAGGACAGTCTGGCAGAAATTAACAGACGTTTCGGAAGAGCCCCACTGTCTTATACTTTCCAGCCTGACAAAGGAAGAAGATTACTCCGAGAGCCTGTATATTTCTACCAGCGTGGAGGCCATCACGTTCCAACATTACAGAAACCGTCAAGAGTTTACAGCCATCAAAACTTCCAGAAAAAATATTTTTATCTTCTAGCTCATTTGATACATTCGTCTTCCCCACTGTGGCTTTAAAACATAGCAACTTTACACAATCAAGACGCCTCATACCCACCACAGACAGCACTATAATGTGTACATCCACAGTGGCGCGTGTGCAAGTGCGCGCGCTGTACTTCGCAAGAGCATTCTATCCAATGAACCTGCCAGACCAAAATAAACGAGCTTTCTAACTTCCTAGCCAATTATCAAGGATTACCAGACATTCCGAGCATTCATCATAAGACAAATGTCGTTATATTCAGTTTTCGTGACGGTGAGGACGTCAGGGCTTACACCGTGTAGTCTGGTAGGCGAGTACCAAGGTATCAAAGGAAGCAGGTTATTTCGAAAAGCCCATTCCAATCTACGCGCTGTCAGTGACCGTTCGATCACAATGTGAAAAAGACAGCCAATTTTTCGAAGAAATTAGTCCCAACAATTAAGCATGAGGTACTTAGGAATTAATGATAGGTATAAATCTGACTTGTGGGCCGGGTAGCTCAGTCGGCATTGCGACTGATGACGGGCTGGACGGTCCGGGATCGAAACCCGGTGGGGACGAGATTTTCCGCCCGTCCAGGCCGGCCCTGGGGCCCACCCAGTCTCTTGTAAAATGGGTACCGGGTCTTTCCCGGGGGTAAAGTGCGGCCGGGGCGTGCTGCTGACCACTCAACCCCTTCTAGTGCCGCGGTCATGGAAGAGTAGAGCTATACCTCTACCCACCCTCTGGGCCACACCGAGCCTGTAATGGGATAACTTTACCTTTTTATAAATTTGATTAAGGACAGACATTCGGACACGAAGCACCCCATATAATTCTACTGTATTCCGTAACGTAAATCTGTCACTCTGCAAGTTATGAATTACATCTGCGGTAACTGAGGTCTAGCTCCTCTCATTCTTAAGGTCGGTACGTGAGGGACGAGAGGCCAGCTTACTGCCACAACCGATCCTCCGGTACCCACCGGCTGGACCCCAAAGCAGTACAAGAGAAATTTCTTGTCCCTCTCAGGAAAAGAAAGAACCAGGACTACATTGCATCCTATTAGGATAAGGCCTGTCACTACAGCTCATCAAGAGCCGACAAAACATCGTCGAGCTGCTGGGTAACTGGTGTACAATAAACTACAAAGTTATCGATCCGGAATTTGTCTTAATTCAGTCAATCGCCCAAAATTCGAACCAATCACCTTCAACACAATACCCACGAGCATTAAGACCTGAATAAAATCCTCGGCGACCTCTTTTTGGGCGTATGTTGCTTTAATTAACGACGCCGCTATTCTGCCAAGATTAAACACCGTCGGCGTCGGAGATAGACGAACCAACGAGAACGGGGCATTGGTCGAGTGATTCTGACGGTGGGAAAACCGAAGCACTTGGCGAGAACCGTCTCCCAGTGTCATTTTCCGTCCCCCCCCCCCCAAAATCCCAAATGGCAGGCGACTGGGGCGCAAAACAGTCCTCTCCGATTATAGAACGGCGACCTACCGCCCAAAGCATGTCACGGCTTTTCACGTAACACATAAACAGTGTCCTGAAGCCATTAATGTAGGTTTTCCCCTGCCGGTATCACTCCATCAACGCTCAACATTCATTATTTCATTTATCGCTGACGCTGCACAGTGTCAATAAATGACAGCATCTTTAAATAATACATACGGGCTTTTTATTTCTTAAAAAGAAATTTTGAATTGAACGCAGATGGCTACGTAGGACAAATCGATATTTACGGTTTTGGGGATGCGTACTGTGGACTCGCCATGTTCAGCATGCACACATGGTTCGCTTTAAATTTAGATCATCGCATTCGAGATATAGCATACTGCGCGTTGGACGAGCTGCTCTCCATGCTCACAGCAGCTCAACGCCACTTCCCGTCTCCAACAACACGCACTTCCTTCCTGCCTTCCCGCACTCCGCTTCACGCACCTCCCCACCGCTTGTACTCGGCATACGAATCTATGATTTAAAACCGAAAGACAATGCAGACCTGCCAACAGCCTAACTAACCTACAGAACGAACTGATGTACACAGCGCACAAGTTAGTAGCATTAATTCTATATCTACATCCCGTAGTTTTCATGTTCGAATCTCGGCTGGTACATTGGTAATCTTTCAAGCGAGTTTTTTCGTTGTCCTCCTCAGCACGTCCAGGTAAAAAACCACGGTATAGTACTCTGACTACAGAGACTGAGGGCGTTTGAGAACATGGGGAAGTGGAATAAATTTGGGCGTAAGAGGGAGCAAGAGGGGAGTGGACAGACTGCATAATAAGAGCGTCACGTTTCATATTCATCACCAAATATATTTAAGATGATCAAATCGAGAAGAATGAGATGGGAGGGGAATGTGACGCATGTGGGGAAGCTAGGTGCATGCAGGGTTCTGATTGGGAGACGGGACGGAAATAAATCACTTGGAAAATCTAAGCGTAGGTAGAAGGATAATATTAAAAACGTATCTGAAACAGGATAGGGAGTCGATTGTATTGCTCTGGCTCAGGACAGGGACAGAGGCAAATAACTTGTGGTTAAATAAAATAAGGGGGTTTCTTGACTAGCTGAGGAACTATCAGCTTCTCAATGACTCTGTTCCATGGAGTTAAGTCAGTTTAATTGCTTCAATTAGTGCTCGACCGCTTCCTTCCAAATCCCGTCCAGTTCATTATTCTTCCCATCACCATGCGCCAAAATATATTTTGAGATTCTACGGGCGTCGTAAAAAAAAAAATATTCAACGATGACGTCCCAATTCAGACCACTGGACGTCGAATAACTGGGTGACACTGAGTAATTAATTGGCAAGTGTGTGCAAGGAAATTGTAGTGTCTAAATTTAAGGTACTGTCCCCTATTTGCCTGGATAAACTATAAAAAATAATCAGTGAAAACGGTCTAGTGTCCCAACTAAGGTTCGAACCCGGAACCTCCAACTATACAAGCCAGAAGAGGCATCGCTTAACCACCTTCACATGCCTCGTTGAAAATATGATCGTTGCACAGCTAGTGAAAATCATTAAGCGCAGGTATTCTAACGAAGATGACAGGTTCACTGCGGCATTCATTAGAGCCCACTGCTAGCCTTTATCCTGAGCCAAATGACACAACTGCGCACTCCTAAAACTCACGCCTTTAAGAGCCTTATAAAATTATCTTCCCTATCACGACTCTTTCTGCGAGGTGCTTTTAGTATGCATTTCTCGTCTCCCCCCCCTCCCGCCCATGCCTGCTATTTGGTAAAGAGTACAAATTATGAAACACCCTGTACCCCCTTAGTGATACCGTTCCTCTCTCTACCCAGTCCCATATATTTTCATCCTTAACCTGCCCCCTAACACCCTCAACCTAATGTTCTCCTCTTAAAACGAAAGACGGACTTCCACACTCGTGACGTCACTTCTCCTCGCAAATTCCGGCACACCCGCTCTACCTTCTTACAGTACCTACTACCCACGACATATCGAGTATGGATAGATATGTACCCAGCACTACACCGATAGGTTTCATCGGACTGCACCACCGTTTGAATCCCAAAATTCAGCCAAATTAATATTCAAAAGTTCAGCTCCTACCTCACAGAAAACACATTACACATCCGTTACAGAAACAAATCGGTTAATGTTTCGAAGGTTCATAATCGTCTATCGTGATCATATGAAGTTGATACGATGATCTTCAACAAATAAGTTTACAACGCATGTATTTTGTATTCTTTAACTTCCAGCTCCAATAACAACAGCTGACAATTAGTTGTACTGCCATTCCAGTCCCTGCTACAACTCAGGCATTTATCATATTGTGTGAGGAACTTCTCTAACCCCTGGTGACATCAGTCCTCTTCCTGTGTTATCACCAGCAGTGTCACGCGTGTCCATCTGGCTATCACCTTTAAATTCACAGCTAACAAAAACTTGCTTCGACACTGGAAACAGATGACAACCGCTTGGCGACGTGCCCCCCCCCTACCCCCCTAATATACAGCAATTTCTCATTGAACGCGTATTCGGTTTACAAAATATTGGTTCCAGATGCACAAATTAATTATTATTTTATTTCAGAGCCAATTTTTAGCTTACACAAACCCCTCTACCTTCTCGCAAAACGACGGTGGTTCCCGGAGCCTCTTCGCGGCTGTCGTCGGTTTCCGAAACCTTCTGGAATGCGCAAAACGTCGACGAATCTCAGAGCGGTCTGCGCAGAAGCAACAGCATCGCACCAACTCCCGTTTTTCTCGTAGTTCTGTTGTTAACTTTCCGCCATTCTAAGGCGTGTCATCCCCGTTGTGTGTAGATAGACTAATGGTGAGTTAATTTCAGTCACAAAACACAACTATAATTGTATGTTAGATGATGGTATTTATTAGCAAAGTAAATAACTACATGTTTCGGCCTAAAGCGGCCATCTTCAGGTTATCACAATTACAATTTTACTCAAAGATTGTCATATATGTGTCTATATTGCATAGTTATGTTGAGATCTCATCATCTTATTACGTGTTACAAGAAAGTTTATCTAGATGAACTTACATGTAACACGTAATAAGATGATGAGATCTCAACATCACTATGAAATATAGACATATATATGACACTCTTTTAACAAAATTGTAATTGTGATAACCTGAAGATGGCCGCTTTAGGCCGAAACATGTAGTTATTTACTTTGCCAATAAATACCATCATCTAGCATACAATTATAGTTGTGTTTTCTGACTGAAATTAA
>Ga0131853_10023003_pt1 | contig 11265 bp, 4 predicted proteins | sample TergutLab28metaG_FD_92764 | JGI IMG/M metagenome (GOLD analysis project Ga0131853, IMG submission 92764) | Labiotermes labralis P1 segment gut microbial communities from Petit-Saut dam, French Guiana - Lab288 P1 (version 2) (version 2) | ecosystem: Host-associated > Arthropoda: Insects >...
GTAGTAGTAGTAGTAGTAGTAGTAGTAGAACTTTGTAATACTTAAGTCATAAGGAAGTTTATGGTCTTCCAAGTTGTGACCTTCATGATCAGAAAAGTGGATCAGACAACTTCCAAAGCATTCGATCCCTGTACCAAACATATCATTCATTCATTAGTATTTACCCCTAGAGGCCGGTCCGGCAGGAACCAGAGCCTGGTTATGGAACCAATGTGGCTCTTGGCACACTGCATACTAGGCAAATTCTTGGGGATAGTTTGACAAGAAAAATAAATACCAGTAATCAGTGTACCAAAAGCACTTCTGTGTGAATGTGTTATGTAATTTAATAATAATAAATTAGTCTGGTGGATAAAATTGTCCTGGAATTGTACAATTCATATTCTTTTCCACTTTACAGTCCTTAGTCTGGACAGTACCTTCAGTAATGCTATTTGATCCTCACGGAGCAGTTTGTCAAAGCCTGGTAGTCGCTTGGCAAATTCCACAATCAGCTGCACTGTGAGGATTGTGATCTCTGTGATGTGACGGAACCTGAGGTCACTCTGGTCTTCTCCATCAATTGGCTGGTTCTGCAAATTTTTCACGAAGATTTTATAAAGTCATATGTTTCTGAACAGGTGGTAGTATACACAAGGTGAAACAGACAACTTTAAGCCCATTTTTTATATTCTACCCTTAAATTAGAAGATGTCAGTAATGTATACTGTTTGTTGTGTACCACCAGAAAAAATTTCACTGATCACATGTATAAAATAACTACCAGTATTCTCAAGCTCTGTTAGCACACAGCTGAAACTATGAAGGTCCAGCCAGTAGATAAAAGACAAAATTTGTTCACTGCGTAGTACATATTCTCCCTCTTACATTTACAGTTACCTCTCCGATCAGACAATCCAAGTCGTTATGTATGCAAAACATAATTCCATTATCATTAAACAAAAGTCCCAAAATAATTTGGAAAAAATTATAATGTAAATAAATATCACACACCAATTGCATATACTATGATGTTATAATTTTGTCTCAAGTGCCATAGTCTATTTATCTGATTCAAAACTCTCAGTAAAGTAAACACTTCTTACTGTAATCCTCTTCAGGTCCTCTTCTGAGGGCTGCTCATACTCATTTTGAAAGTAGACGAGCCTATGTATCAGTTCTTCCTGTTCTGGACTCACTGGTTTCACACCATTTATTGTTGGCAACTTCTCTGGCTCCACCTGAAATATATGCTAATTTTTGCATCACTTTCAAAAAATACATATCATTGCATGAACACATAGTAATGATCATAAACTCTTTAAGGTAAAGCTGCCCTTTCAGTTCAGCACTATGCCATGAAGCAAAAAGGGAGCATGGAGGCAGAAAGGCAGCAAAATGGGTATTTTAAGTGAAAACAATCTGATTTTCTGCACTCAACACATTTTTAATTACTGATAAAAATAGAAGAAAATTCAACCAATACTTTTTTATTGCTGAGATTCATAATTTCTCCTAGAGGTAGTCATTGTGAATACTTGCCCCAGGCACTGAAAATCCTAGCTACACCACTGCATGGAGGTAATGATCCACACATTCTAGACCTCACAACTACATGCAAAGTAACCATACTTTCCCCAGAAAAATGGTGTCAAGTACCAAAATGGCAGGAGGACAGGATGGCCTGCAGGTACTCATAATGTTGTGGTGAAGCAAAATATGTCAAATTGGCAACAGAATTTCAGCTTTAACCACTCAAACCAATTAAGATACTTTCTTTAAAAAAAAAAAAAGCCCACTTTAAATGTGCACGGTAAGAAAGAAGTAAACTTCCTTATATATTTGAATTCTTATCTGTGGTCTGTGGGTGATTCCCTCAATGACAATTCCTGCCTTTGCAGCCTACTACTTGTATTAGCCTTCCCCTCACCAGTACAGTCAGCTTGGTCATGTGTACATAATGTGAAGGTTACAATATATTCATTACTTCAACACATGTCCACAACAAGGAATAATGGACAGTCCCACCATTTTTCCATACAATCAGCAAACCAATCTGATATCTGTCTTTCACGAATGATCCCTGCCGATAAATAAGGGCTCAGTATTTGCAACAACTGGTCCACAGCCTTCAAGTCCCTGATTTTTCAGAAGTGTTTTCCTTCAATGTCCTTCTTCACAACTCACAGAAGTGAAAACTGTGAGGAGCAATGTCCAAGTCAACTGGTAAATGAGTACAACATTCATACAAGTTGCTGTTTATGACATCTTGAGATGCACATGGTGTTCTGCATTCTCTTTCTTCAGTTTGTAGACCCCAGAGCAACAGTGAGTTCATGGTGCACCACCAGCACACTGCATATGGATGCACATACTAGGCACCAATTTCTTCTTTGGTATAATAAAATTGGTTGTGTACCAAAGGAAATAATACTGCAGTCACTCTGGCAAATATATGATGAAAGCCTGTCCTATACCTTGTTTTGTTTGACACCTATACTGAAGCAATAATACAGGTGTAACATATTCTTTGAAGAACCAATGAACCAATGAACCAACCAACCAACCACCCACAGCAGAGATCTATGACAAAGATACTACTACAGTTGACACAACAGTAAACACAATGACATGAACTATGTGTATCCTCATCATTCTCCACCAAAGTATTTCATGTTAAAGGGTAAACTGGCAGATCATACATGATGACACTTCTATGTCACACAGGCACTGAAGCAATACAGGTACCCTGATTCTAATTTCTGTTATAACACACATTCTTATTCCAGTGTCACGGTTATAGTGAAGACTAAAACATGAAAAAAGATTAAAAATTCTCCCTGCCATGAAAATTAGGTACAATAAATGAAACTGCAGGACATTACATACTCTTAGACAATCAGTATTAAAATTATTTGCTTAAAGCAACAGAATTATGATGTTTACACATCTAAAACAAACAGTACTAAATTTAAATGGATGATGTATTTGTTTAAAAAAAAAATTAAACTGAAACCAAAGGAGTTAGAAAGTTATTAATTACGTGACCATCCTTGAGAACAGTAGCAGCAGTAAGTGTGAGTGTGGTGGTGTTGAAGGAGGAATCTGCATTTTACGTGAAGAAAATATCACAATAAGAATTAATTTATTCGATAGTTCTAGGCTGTAAATAATCTTTGCAGTTCATTGAACATGTATGTCATTACTCAATCAACCTAATTGCAGAAAATTTGTTTTCAGGCCACAAGACACATTATTCCAAATCTGATGGAAGCCAATGGATAGTTCTGTCTATCTGTCCATCCACCCGTCTCCCACTCTGTGCAGATAAATTCAACTGCCATTTGATTTTATAAAGCATAACATGAAGGCAGTACATTATAGCATGAATGACTACAGATGCTTCACAAATTAGTGTCCCCCTTTCCTCTCCTTTCTTGGAAGCCAATAAATTATGAGTTCACCACCACCTACAGTCGTGTGACAAAAGTTAGAACTTTATTCTTTACTGTTTTTTACAGATCTGCTGCCAGTCTGCATGTATGAACAACAGATGGAAGGATCTTTATAAATTTTATTACAGAAGTTTCTTCATCTTTACATGGGTAACTCATGAATGGTACAAGTGATGGAAACTAAAATGGATTGGAAGATGGGAACCGTTTAAGATCTGATGTAGGCCACACAGGTTTTAAAAACTGTATCCATATCTTTCTTGCATCAAATGCTAAAATTCTTGTTTACAAACATTTCCTTAAAAAAAAAGTTTATAGCAAATTCTCATTATGTAGTTACATTTCTAGACACATTAATGTACCTTGGGATCAGGCTCCTTCGTCATTACAACTTCAGGTGACCCGTTTGTTGTTGAGTTTGGTTTATCTTTGTCCTTCTGTGCTTTTTTCTCCCTTCTCTTTACCGCACACTGGTATTCAGGTACAACACCTGCAGATGCAGAATAATACAAACAGAAGTGAACATCACGTCTTAGTTAGAAGCAAGGAAGATATATAATTCAATAGAACAGGGATGCACAAATCCTGGGTGACAGGTCACCATGGCAACTACATTTTGTATGTTGATGCCTAACATTTGTGGAGAATGACTTCATGTAGCCTTTCTGGTAACTAGAATTTTGAGGTGGATCCTAAAATTTCTGGAAAATTTGTGCACCGCTGCATTAGATGTTCATTCTGCAGGACCCATACCCTTGCACTCACAAGGTCACTAAACACAGCCATACTAAAAACAACTACTTTTGACAGGGAGAACTGTCTTAAAAATAAACCTCATATATTATCATATTTAATCAAAAGCAAGGCAAGGTTTTTTCCTTAAATTTGGCACTCTAATGTGAGGACTGCTCTGAACCGGACCATGCATAGACAAACCATGGCCTGCATCACCAAATCATCACATGAGATCTCCGCTCCTCTCAGAAATTATGCAGTGTTGAGTGGTAATTCCTCACCAATGTTTCAGGACAACCTATCGGTCCCATCTTCAAGGGTCAAGAAAGCCGAAAGCGAGAACAGGGAATGAAAAGTTGACACAATCATTTTTGGGACTTCAGTCATGTAATTTTTTAAAGACGCATGACATTTCGGAAGCTGGCTCTGTTTCTGTTTTCAGGAAAGAAGTACCCAACCTGGTGGACCCCTTACATTGGGCACCTTAGAAACAGCAACTTGTCAAGATATGAACCTGAGACCAGATCTAACCCAAGGGTAGTAACAGCAAAACGAGTACTCAAAAATTAACTATTAGGCTTAAAAATAAAACACAATCAAAACCATGAAAAGAGCCAAGAACTGATTAGATCACAGACAGGACAGAAAATTCACAACACATATATTTAAATTCTTAACACCACTAACACCATCTGTGTGGAAAATTGTCAGTCTTCTTCATGGGTTCAAGTAAATTTATTAACAAAGAAATATGAATATATTATTTACTTAATGTGGATCATAATGAAACAGCAGTGCATCTCACCAGAGGTGACTGTGAAGAGTTTGAAGAAGTGCTGTATATCTAATGCAGTGGATTAGATGGATGATGATATGTTTTGAAATGGCAGTGAAGAGGATAGGAAGGTAAGGAGTGAGTGTGAGGAAGATGAAGGTACTGACTGAGAAGATGGAGACAATGACACTGATTGCTATAGGTAGATTGAATGCCTTGTGTATTAAGTGCATGAAATTAATAGTAAAATATTTTTACCAGGAGTTTTATTCTTGGGGGGTCATCTTATAAAAGAGTTATCATGCATTCAGGTAAATATGGTCTACATAAACTTTTCTGCTCCCTGTCATAGACCAAATACCGAACACCCACAGACATCAAACTTACTCCATATTCTAGCCAGTATGTGTGATAAATAAAGCTCTTTAAGTAATGTTCAAGCATTGTAGTTGGAGTTTTAGTATGTTTCCAATCCTCATTGCCAATAAATTTCGAGCAATATGACTAAATTTTGTGGGCTGGGTAGCTCAGTCAGTATAGCGACTGACTATGGGCTGGACGGTCCGGGATCGAATCCCGGTGGGGACGAGACTTTCTGCCCATCCAGACCAGCCCTCGGGCCCAACCAGCTTCCTGTAAAGTGGGTACCGGGTCTTTTCCAGGGGTAAAGTGCGGCCGGGGTGTGCTGCTGACCACTCACCCCCTTCTAGTGCCACAGTTATGGAAGAGTAGAGCTATACCTCTACCCACCCTCTGGGCCACACCGGGCCTGTAACGGGATCATTTTACCTTTACCTTTATGACTAAACTTTAATTTCAGTGTCACACCATGTTTGAAATTTGAGCTACATGTCATACTGACAGGAAGGAAACCATAACCCAATTCAAGAATAGATATTTCTTCCAATATTCAGTCATAATTAAATGAAACAGCACAAACATCATTTCTGAACTGGCAGTAAAGCTACATTAAAAGTACCAATTTATGTCAAAAGGGTGAAAAAGGGAGAACCTTGGCATTACATAAAGGTGAGTTTAAATTGTAAGGCAAATGTTACATGTTCTTAAAGCCAACAGTTTTATGTTTAAATTGAAAGATAATAAGGGAACTGACAAAGTTGTAATCAAATCTGTTTTGCCAGAAAACTCATTATTATTAATATTAGGAGAATTCAAGGATTACCTGCCACCATTGCAGCTCACTGCAATTGTCAATCCTTATCCTACGCAATCAAGTTCCTATTCAACTACCCATTTCTCTGATGTATATTCCTCTCAAATAGTTGCCAGTCTCAAGAGTGGTCTTTTCTGTGAGGACATCCAATGTTAATTTTGCATACCACACCCATCCATCACACATCCTTGACTTACTTGCCCAATTAATACTACATAACACCAACTTTTGTTCACAAAATTCTGCACAGATGCTAAAATAATGGCACAAGAAATTCAAGTGCCTGCATACACATTTTACAACATAACTTGATCAGCAATACAGTATACATTACCAGTGAGACAATTTCCAAACTGCCTTATAAATGAAGCACATAGTCCATACTGGAACACAAAGATTACTGCAACTAAAGGGGAAGGGCAAGACAAAGGTACTTTCTTCCTTTTCCTAACATATACACTATACACTATGAAGATGTAAGAGTTCTGGAAAAAAGGAACTTCACCGGTCTACACAGCATCATATCCCACAGACTTGAATCCTCAACTTACAAACTGTTATAAACCTTCTCTATTCCTTAACTATGTCATATGAATCTGACCCAAGTATTTTTTTCAATCCTTGGTTTCCAAATACTTTAAATTCAGACAAACTGCAACTGTCATACAAAAGAATGAGGAGATACAGTTCACACAGTGTTCCATATAAGGTTTGCCAAACTTCAGGACGTCATGATAAGAGTCATTTTGGGTAAAGAATCCTGTACAAACTTATGCCTGATTAAAACCAACCATTACATCGCTATGTTTCAAGATTCTGTGCAATACTGTACAATTACAGTGAACCATGGAGTCCAATGACTGCAGAGAGGAAAGGATGGAATTATCGAGAAGGCAACAAATTCTCTTTTGCGACATGCAGAATTGTGCACACAGAGGGGAGGAGGTCAATTTTAACAGTATTTAGTGTAACATAAAAGATAACTGACATTCTTTGATAATGTCTAACCAAAACTTATTTTTCTCCTAAACTCTAACCTAACTATGTAAACTACCATGACCAATTTGATAACGTAATTAAAAACTGATGTCTTTCTTTCATTGTTATTATCTGACATACAATTTTCTTTTGATGGACAGAAAAGCAGGGTAAGACTTAATTTGCTTCCTTTATTTGTGATGTTATCAGACAGGTTAAGACTTAAGGGACATCTGTCTTTTGTGGTATTATCCGACCCATAATATTCTTTTCATTTGTACAGTGTAATAACGGATTTGTATTGTACAGTTTTTGTTTACAGCCATATACATACCAACATTAAAGGGACTGCAGGTGTGTAACAGCTGATAATGGGCACATGTTGATATAACATTTTGTAATCAAAATTACTCACATAGTCAATAACATCCTGATGTCTGTCACAGCCTACACAGAACACCCATATGTTTTCAAACATACTGGACATCAATAAGCACAACTCTTGTGTCAACACATGGCCCCCCCCCCCCTTAAATTCAAACACATAATTTAAGCAAATGAAATACAATCCATACTAGGTGTACAATTACAGTAACAGTATGAAATTTGTACAAAAGTAAAAAGGCACCACATTTATGTTGCAATACTCTACACAACTGACTTGCTCTATATGGTATAGGTGGGTGATACCAGTGTATTTTTAAATTAATATTATGAAGACATTAATAAAAATATTCTAACATCCATTTGTCCCTTTGGAAAACTATATCTGCGATTTCCTTGAAAATGTCTGAAAGAGTGTTGACATCATACTTCTTCAAGAGTGAGGTGTGCAACTGTTGGTTCACATGACACCAAATGTCACTGACCCATTAGTCAGGAGACTGTCATGATCTTACAACTGAAATGTTAAATTTTGATTCCTTCCCCTGAAGATGGTCTGTGACATAAATTTGTCAAACTGACAAACTTGGAACACTGAAATTTACTGTATCAATCATTTTTTTTAAAGCAAGGAAAAATTGTTTTCCTTAAACAGTATAATGAGTTAAGAGTTCAATACACTGTAGAAAACTAAAAACTAGTTCCAAATAAATTAAAATAATAGTTTCCTTACATTCTGGCCTCATGCCTACACTCAAGCACTTCTTGAGCCGACACTCTTGGCATTTCCGTCGCATGTACATGTCAATCTCACAGTTGTTCCCATACTTGCACTGGTAAACAGCATTCTTCGTTATACTTCTCCGGAAAAACCCTAAATAAATTAAGAATTACTTCTTAGTGAACACATATTTCATAGATCTGTTACCCTTCAGAGTCCTGACCGCTCTCCCCCCCCCCACCCCCCAGAAAGACTTTTTCACCTACCTGACAGGACAATGTACCGGCCCCAGATCCAGACTGGACAATGGGCGATGGGAAAAATCTATAATCCTGTTGTGAATCAAAGCCAACTCCCTGACAATCCAGGCCAAAGAAATATATATATATATATATCTTTGGACTGGGTTGTCAGGGAATTCTGTAATATATACACTTTTAAGTTATATGCATCACATGTGCTATAATCTGCTGTAAAATATGCAAGAACACGTTAAATTTGTCACTGTATAACATACAAATGCAAAGAAAGTACAGCTATGTGTATACTTCTTAAGTTGGAAATAATCAGCACCAACCAAAAATCACTGGTTTTTGTAAGTAGCTCCAAGCAGCAGAACTCTTGTTGAGAAGCCAATAGCTTCTCTAACAGGAAATTCCTTTTATTTCATGGAAACAAAGTTAATTCCAGTGTTCACAGATTAAAATACTAGTCTCTGTTCCAAGTCACATAAATCCAGTCCATATTCTTATGCCCTGTTGCCTTAGGATACTTGATGATGATGATGATGGGTGGTGGTGGTGGTGACGATGATGACAACAACAACAACAATAACAACAACAACAGCCATCAATTTACACCCAGGTCTTCAAATGGTTGCTTTCTTTCAGGTCTTCTTACCAAAATTTTGCATCCTCCATAATAAAATGATGCCAACAACATACCGTGTACAGGACAATTATGACACCTTTCCTTATACAGTTCTCCCCAACCTCCTGCTACTACTCTCACTTAAATACAAACATTCTCCTCAGTACCCTGCTCTCAGAAGTCCTAAATCTATGCTTAGGGTTAAAAAGCCTCCTCACAACTATACAAAACTGTAGGTAAAATTACATTTATCAAACTGTAACCTCAAAGTACTAGTAGGTGAGTTGATATCCTTCTGCATGCCATAAAGGCACATAAGTGGATAAATCAACACATTCTTAACTGCAGCATTATATGGAGGTTTGCAGTCAGTATCATACCCTCACTGCTTTACCCCAGGGGAAAGGGACTGTGGTACCCAATGAATAGAAGTTTGGGTGGGCTCTGAACCTGGTCTGGTCCACTAAAACATGGTTTTTACTGCTTTGCTTAGCCATCCTAGGTGATTACTAGGACAGAACCATAAAACAAATCATAGCAGCTATCTCTTTTATTATTTCTAGTTCACTATATATAATTCAGCACTATCACCTCAGCACTGATCCATACTGGGGTCTTCTAAAATGAGTATCTTGTTATCTGGTGCAGGTTATCAATATACATATAAAATGCCTCTATATTCTGGGCTGAAGAGGCATCACACACCAGAAAGCCACCTGGTAACTTTGTATCACATACCTTTACATCCTTCACAGGTAAGTGCATTATAATGGTAGCCAGAAGCTCTGTCCCCACAAACGAGGCACAATTCTTCTTGTTGACGAGGTGCAGGTCCCTTCTTCTTTTTGGCATCACAGCTGTCAAAACTGTGCCCATTCAGACTGCTCTGTGGTGACAAGTCCTCCCGACCTGTACCCAAGAAAGAATATCTTATCACTAGGTTGCAGGCTGGCATAGTATGACATTAATCTAACATGGCTCAACTCACAACAACTATGCATGGTGATCCATGTCAGGCATAAGTAAATAAGTACAGCACAAGTACATCTATTACACAAAAACACCAAGCAACTGTGGCAGAAACACGTATCATTCTGTAAGGATATACTGCTTATAAGTTGAGTCCCTTGGCAGCATGGCTTCTAATGGGTCTACTGTATCAGCCTTCGATAAAGAGTAAGAATGGAATATGTGTGCTTATTTATGAAGCTGTCAATTGCTACGATTATACAAAGTGGTGACAAATGGAGTATGGAGCATTGGTGGAATGATGAGAAGAGAAAACAGAAGTTCTTGGAGTTAAACGCGTCCAAGGACCACTTCGTCCGCCACAAATCCCACATGAGCTGTTCGGGAACATAACCCAAAAACAGCGCCTAGTGATACAACGTAATGAAAACAGGGTACTATATAATAAAATTATTTATAACAGACGAGTACCGTAAAATTTTCCAGTTATACTCCCACTGTAAACAGGAATACAAATTCTATGCATCCATTCAATGTTACTTGAATTCTAATGCAGGGGTCTATAATTATCTGTTGTTTGGGGAATTGTGGATACTCGAGATTAGATAACGTGGCCAGTGAAACGGAACACAATGCACACCGACACAGATTTTCTCACGGAGCAGTACACCGCCGATAAAATGTCGAATTTCACGCCAATTTTATTACATTAACGATCCCACGTGGTCTAGGCCGCACCGGCCAAGCTCTGCCACATGAGACAGGAGCGCAATGCCTTACGTACGATGATGGGGTACGGCACAGTCGGTGTATAGTGACCAGATTACGTTAAGGTGAAACGTCCGACAAATCGCTGGCCGATTCCCCGCAGAGCAAAAGATTTACCTCATCTTTCGAGTGGGACCCAACCGGCTTGTTCAATGCGTACTGGAAACTCTTCCCAGGAGCAAAGAGATGAGGGGTGGTGCTAACCATTCACCCACAGCTAGTATCCTGGTTACGAATGTGTGCAGCTACACCTCCACTCTGCCACATAACTTCATGCCATGCTGTCGACACCTTTACCTGTACATGGTACAGACCTTGCAATTATCTTATCTATTATACAGGGTGTTTCAAAAAGAGCTTTACATCTTTGAAAGCGTATAGAAATTTATACAGAGGACATACACAACGTTTTGAACTGTCAAAATGTAGCAAAACACACCGAGTTTTACCTCGGATA
>Ga0131853_10023005_pt1 | contig 11265 bp, 12 predicted proteins | sample TergutLab28metaG_FD_92764 | JGI IMG/M metagenome (GOLD analysis project Ga0131853, IMG submission 92764) | Labiotermes labralis P1 segment gut microbial communities from Petit-Saut dam, French Guiana - Lab288 P1 (version 2) (version 2) | ecosystem: Host-associated > Arthropoda: Insects >...
ATGTTGCGTCATTTTGCCTAACTCCGAAAGATTCTACTGCAGTCTGGTTTGAGTTATGTCAGAATGGAATGGCAAGTATCCGCTTATTTATTTATGACATATCAATATTTCAACTATTTGAGGTAGCGTGACGAATGATGCAAGTGGTAAAAGTGATCCTTGTAAATAACCAACTTGACGCACAATTTTTCATGTATGTTTATTTCTATTCTCTATATGTTTCGAGCACCCATGTTCCCATCATCAGGAGAATTAACTATATCAATGCGACGTCAGGTACATATCACTCTGTGTGGACGACCGTCACGTATGCATTGATACAATAATTCTCCTGATGATGGGCACATAGCTGCCCGAAACATGTACAGAATAGAAATAAACATACAAGAAAAAATGTGTGCGTCAAGTTGGCTTATTAACAAAGATTACAATTAGGATGCACGGTCAACAAAACATAAAATTAGCAGCGTCATGTCTGTCCGTCCGCATTGAACAACTAGGACCCCACCGGACGGTTTTTAATGAAATATGATATTTGATAATTTTTTCGCAAATGTTTCCCTTAAATTCAAGTTTTGTTAATATCTTACCGGGGTGCTGATATGTCCTTAACCCGACCATCAGCATGTCAGGGACGCGCGCGATATCAACAACATCGAGACGCTAGCTGTCATCAAGTTTTTTTTTATCCTGCAAAGCAAGGCGCCGAATTCACGCCATTCTGACAGAAACATTAGCTTGTTTCCTTCCTGGTTGGGCTAAAGACTTATCAGCACTCCTGTAGGGTTTCTTAAAACGGTGAGACCTTCTCAATTTTGGAGGCCTCAGCTGACAGATTCTTTGAACAGTGACGTATCAGCATATATGTCACACCGTGATGCTGATAAGTCCTTAGCCCGACCAGGAAGGAAACGAACTCGAAAGCGTGTCAGGGACGCGCGCGATTTCAGCAAATCCAGACGCGAGCTGTCATCAAGTTTTTTTATCCTGCAAGGTAAGGCGCCGAATTCACGCCATTCTGACCGAAACATTAGCTTGTTTCCTTCCTGCTCTGGCTAAGGACTTATCTGCACCCCTGTATAAGAGTAAAAGGCATTTTACACGAAGACTTTTGTAGTAACATCTCGCTGAAGTCTATTTAGAATGAGATACGTTTCAGACAAAATTGGAGAGAAAATAACACATTTTATGTTCAATGAATTTTTTCCCCGAAAATTTTGCCGTTTATGAAATAATGCGGAAAATTATGGTAGAGATCAGTTGAAATGTGATGGCACACCCACAGAAACCTGATTTCGTCTTTCGGCGAAACGGACGAGTCCATTTAAATCGACCCGGGGGGGGGGGGTCAGTACAGTCGACTACTGGCATCCGAGGTGTGCGCATCGGAGGTTGTAATGCTGGATACACCATGTTCCGAGGTAGTGTGAAGGGTACTGGCTACCCACTGCATTCGGCAGTTTCCCCTTCACTTCCCATCCCTGCGTCACCGTGTTTGTAATTATTGCTGCCCTTTGGGCACTTCCATGTTTAATATTGTAATATAATTTATAACCTACAATAAATTATATAAATGTTTATTTAATACAACAATACAGCACATCTGTTATATAATTCGCCATAACTATTCTTTGCTCTGTTAACTACCTCCCCGTAGGTGGTCACTGTTTGCCGACACATGTAGCACTGCCATATACATACACCTAACATAACATAACCTAACCTAACCTAACCTAACTACCTTCCTGACGGTGGCCACCGTAGGCCGAAACATGTAGCACTGCCATATACATACATCTAACCTGACCTAACCTAACCTAACCAAACCTAACTACCTGCCTGACGGTGACCACTGTAGGCCGAAACATGTAGCACTGCCATATACTTAAAGCCTATCATCCTTTTATCGTTCTGCAGTTGGTGCAATATATATTGTGAAATGGTACGTTTTGTTTAGGCGCTTAAAGCATGGAATTCCATCGAAGCGTTATTTTGAAAGGCAATTCTTAGCTCACAGTAGTAGTAGTAGTAGTAGTAGTAGTAACAATAGCAGTAGTAGTAATAGTAGTAGTAACAGTAGCAGTTATTATTAATAGTAATAGTAATAGTACCAGTAGCAGTATTATTAGTAGTAATAGTGATAGTACCAGTAGCAATAGCAGTAATAGTAGTAATAGTAGTAGTATTAGTTGTAACAGTAGAACAGTAGCAGTATTAGTAGTAGTAGTAGCAGCAGCAGCAGTAGTAGTAACAGTAGTAGTAATAGTAGTAGTAGTAGCAGCACTAGCAGTATTAGTAGAAATAGTAATAGTACAGTAGCAATAGCAGTAATAGTAGTAATAATAGTAGTAGTAGCAGTAACAGTAGCAGTATTAGCAGTAGTAACAGTAGTAGTAATAATAGTAGTAGTAGCAGCATTAGCAGTATTAGTAGAATAGTAATAGTACCAGTACCAATAGCAGTAATAATAGTAGTAGTAGCAGTAACACTAGAACAGTAGCAGTATTAGTAGTAGTAGTAGTAGCAGTAGTAGTAGTAACAGTAGTAGTAATAGTAGTAGTAGTAGCAGCATTAGCAGTATTGGTAGAAATAGCAATAGTACCAGTAGGAAATAGCAGTAATAGTAGTAATAATAGTAGTAGTAGCAGTAACACTAGAACAGTAGCAGTATTATTAGTAGTAGAAGTAGTAGCAGCAGAAGTAGTAGTAGTAGTAATAGTAGTAGTAGTAGTAGCAGCACTAGCAGTATTAGTAGAAATAATAATAGTACCAGTAGCAATAGCAGTAATAGTAGTAATAACAGTAGTAGTAGCAGTAACAGTAGAACAGTAGTAGTATTAGTAGTTGTAGTAGCAGTAGTAGTAGCAGTAATAGTAGTAGTACCAGTTGCAGTAGTAGTAGTAATAGTAGGATTAGCAGTAACAGTAGTAGTAGTAGCAGTAGTAGCAGTAGCAGTAGTAATAATAGTAGTAATAGTACCAGTGGCAATAGCAGTAGTAGTAGTAATAGTAGTAGCAGTAACAGTAGCAGTAGTAGTAGTAGTAGCAGCAGCAGCAGTAGCAATAGTAGGAAGGCGCGAGTGGTTCAGTTATGATCCCTAATGACACGTTGATATTTGATCAGCATTTGGGTTCGAGCCCTTACGGTCCCAATGTACCTAGGCCTTCAAAACGGGCCCTTTGTGCCCCATTATCTGATACCAGTTCAAGGGAGCACCGTTCCTTTGCTAATGTTCCAGATGACCCCCAGACCTAAACTCCTAATGACCTCTGGGCCCAAGGAAAAGCTCAGCTGTACTTGTCTGAGTGAAACCAAAGCTCCACACTCACAGAGAGGGTGGGCTGAGGTTTCATCCTCTGCTCCACACCCCTTGCACAAGGGAATATTGTTCAGCCCAATTAAATAAAGATGTCTTCTCATAGTATTATATCCCGTAAGAAGACCGATAACCACCCTGGATTGTGTCCTGTTAAAGGACGAAGGTGTGGTCTTTGCACCAGGTCTAGGGCCCAAAATTAATTTTCGAGCCTGTCTCTGAGTGCTACAAGGACCACGAGACATTGCCAAACACTGGATATTCATCCAGCGTTTTTTTATCTCATCTTATTCTGCTAGAGACCCCCAAGGACGGCTCAGGTCCAGCAAATTTCTGAACACAAGCGTCTCTTGCTAGCTTATCGGCAGTTTCATTTCCCCGTACCCCATCATGTCCAGAGACCCAATGCAGCCCCACAGTGAGCCGGGTAGAGACAAGTTGATCTTCATAGCTCCATTCAATCTCCCCTCTATTTTAAAACAGGGGTCAAGTTATTGTGCAAAGCCTGGTGTTAGCTACCTGGCTCTTTAGGCCGTTCACCCTCATGTGTTCTAGATTAGCGTTTCTCAACCGCCGGGCCGCGGCCCGGTACCGGACCCTGGCATCAATTATACCGGGCCGTGAGAGATCCTCCTGGCATTGATAACTAATTTAAATGTAATTTTATATTTGTCAACATGCCACACCGTACACATACACATGTACTAATACTCTTTATGATTATGCCATAGTTAATTATTAATACTTATGTTAGTTTAATGTATGAACTTAAAAAAATTTGGAAAGGTACCGACGAGTAAATCTGTTGGGACCGGGCCCTCGTGTTATGAAAAAAGAATTTACCGGGCCGCATTCTCACAAAGGTTGAGAGACACTGCTCTAGATCCCTTGGCTTCAAGGACACACGACGCAAGGATCTGTATCTTTAGCATGCCAGTGCCGGACACTGACGCAAAATACGAGGGCCGTCTGGAAAGTATCCAGCCATTTTGAATATCTCGAGAACAGGTCAAGGGTCTTCGATGCAACTTGACAGCCAGTCAGAGGAGACCTTACTGTACATCTGTGAACAGTCACTCCCCCGTGGGGCTAGTCAGTCGGCAGTGAGACGCCGTTGACTGAGCTTGTGTACTGTGTGACCGTCACATTCACAACGACCTAGGGAACAGATAAGCGAATCTGTATCCATGAGCCTGCCCATTCTACAGCTCTAGTGCAGGCTATTTTGGGTTGGGGAGGGGGCCAAACATCGCATCACCCAGGTCTGTAAGCCCTCCTACAGCCCAGATTTGTTTCCCTGCGACTTTCGGTTTTTCTCAAAGCTAAAATCGCCATTGAAACTAAGATTTGTGAATGCGGTGGTCACACAGTACACAAGCTCAGTCAACGGCGTCTCACTGCCGACTGACTAGCCCCACTGGAAAGTGACTGTTCACGGATGCGCAGTAAGGTCTTCTCTGACCGGCTGCCAAGTTACATCAAGGCCACGCGACCGGTTCTCGAGATATTCAAAATGGATTAATACTTTCCGGACAGGTCTCGTATGTACAATATATTCTTTTTCGTCCCCGCACAGTACGCAGTCCTGCCACTGTGTGAGTCCGAATTTAAACATTTGGGCTGTAAGGGTTGTGTGGCCTGCCTACATTCCCACAGCCAATTTAAACTTCTCTCTACTCGCTGCGTGAAGCTCTTGTATTCGATTGAGCAAAGTTTCGTCCTGATATTACGGTCTTGGACTGGAGACAATCTTTACAAGTCTTCCACCTGTACAGATGGTCCTGTCTCAAACGACTCCTAATTACTTTTTTGCCCAAAACAAAGAAGATGCCAACCGTTTGGTCAGAAGGGACTCTATTAGTCCCTTGCTTTGCCAGTTTATCAGCTTCTCCATTTCCCGGTATTCTATGATGCCCGGATATCCATATTAAAGTGGCTGTTTTTGATCCACTTACTTACTTATTTATTTACTTACTTACTTAGTCCATGGTGCAGAGTACTTCTTGAGAAGCTAACAGGTTTGCAGCTAGTCAAGAAATTCCCCGCATTTCACGGAACCCGAAGGTTCATTACCGCACGCACAAGCGTCCGCCACCTGTCCCTATCCTGGGCCAACCCAATCCAGTCTATATACCCACATCCCACCTCCTGGAGATCCATCGTAATATTATCCACCCATCTACGCCTAGGTCTCCCCAGTGGTCTCCTTCCCTCCGGTGTCCCCACCAAGACCCTATACACCTCCCTCTCCTCACCCATACACGCCACATGGCCAGCCCATCTCATTCTTCTCGATTTTATCACCTGCACAATATTGGGTGAGGATAACAGGTCATTTAGCTGCTCGTTATGCAATCTCCTCCATTCCCCCGTTACCTCGTCCCTCCTAGGTCCAAATATTCTCCTCAACACCATGTTCTCGAACACCCTCAGCTTCCTTTCCTCCCGCAGTGTCAACGACCAAGTTTCATACCCACTTAGTTTCTCTAACGTGTGCATTCCTTTCCCTACCAGAACAGATTCGGTGGTGGTTTTTGGAAGTTCCGCTTTTGCTGCTATAACTGTCCTGCTGTCAGAGCAGATACGATAGATCCGGTCTAGGGGAATTCTCTGCACTCTACGACTGCCATCAGTTCGGCCAGCTCACATTAAAATACTCTTCGTTTCTATTGCAAAGACCAGTTGATTAATAAAACGAACAGAAATTACTGTGTGAATAAAGGTAAAGGTAAATCAGTCCCATTACAGGCCTGGAATGGCCCAGATGTTTCCAGGAAGTTAAGGTTCCCAGATTACATGATAATGGCACAGGATGGTAGTAAGGTTGTCAGCCTTACGCAACGGCCGCCTTTAACCCCAGGAAATAATCCTCTTACTCATTTCTGTTAGAGGCTGAGTCGACCCCAGGGCCATAGTGCGATCGGAAGGATTTTGTATCGATGAAAAATCCACTGACACCAGCTGGGATCGAACCAGCGAACTTTCGATGTGTAGCACAGCACGCTGTGTGGGTAAGCTACAGAATTCTCTAATGTTAAAGCGGGCAGTGTATATATATATATATATATATATTAGCCACTGCTTTTTGCACGTTTGTTGTAAATGCAGATGATATGATATGATATATGATACTATATATTTAACTGCAATTGGGTTGACGCCCGGTGGCAGCAGTACAGTACACATTTACACACAAACAGTACACAGAACAACACAGTTCATTAATTGGGAAGGGTGCGGGCAGTGCCTTGTCTTTGCGACTTACAGCCTGGCATTTGCCTTACAACTGAACAAAAAGCACGGAAAACCTCAGTCAGGGTACTCGGAGAATGTCAGTTGGCACGGCGGAAGCAGAAGATACGGAACATAACATACATAACAACAAGAATACATAAACATAGTAATAAGAATACATAACTTACAAAACTAAAAAAAGTATTCAAAATATACAACCATACACACAATGCTTGAAAAAATGAAAAGACAATCACTAAACTGCAACACCTCGCTACACTTCGCCACACTTCACCTAAATACACTTCACTACACTTATCGACACTTCATCACTACACTGCAACACATCGCTACACTGCGCCACACTTCACCCAAATACACTACACTACACTTATCGAAACTTCATCACTACACTGCAACACCTTGCTACACTTCGCCACACTTCACCCAATTACACTTCACTACACTTATCGACACTTCATCACTACACTGCAACACATCGCTACACTGCGCCACACTTCACCCAACTACACTTCACTACACTTATCGAAACTTCATCACTACACTGCAACAACCTGCTACCCTTCACCACACTTCACCCAACTACACTTCACTACATTTATCGACACTTCATCACTACACTGCAACACCTCGCTAGCCTTCGCCACACTTCACCCAACTACACTTCACTACACTTATCGACACTTCATCACTACACTGCAACACCTCGCTACCCTTCGCCACACTTCACCCAACTACACTTCACTACACTTATCGAAACTTCATCACTACACTGCAACACTACGCTACACTTCGCCACACTTCACCCAACTACACTTCACTACACTTATCGACACTTCATCACTACACTGCAAAACTTCGCTACTTTTCGCCACACTTCACCCAATTACACTTCACTACACTTATCGACACTTCATCACTACACTGAAACAATTCACTACAATTCAACCATCTACACTTCACTACACTTAATGACACTTCATCACTACACTGCAACACCTCGCTACCCTTGGCCTCACATCACCCAACTACACTTCACTACACTTTTCGACACTTCATCACTACACTTCAACACTTCGCCACACTTCACCCAACTACACTTCACTACACTTATCGACACTTCATCAATACACTGCAACACTTCGCTACACTTCACCCAACTACACTTCACTACACTTATCGATACTTCATCACTACACTGCAACACCTCGCTACCCTTCGCCACACTTCACCCAACTACACTTCACTACACTTTTCGACACTTCGTCACTACACTGCAACACCTCGCTATACTTCACTACAATTATCGACACTTCGTCACTACACTGCAACACCTCGCTACACTTCACCACACTTCACTCAACTAAGCTTCACTACACTTATCGACACTTGTTATCTACACTGCAACACCTCGCTACCCTTCTCCACACTTCTACCCAACTACACTTTACTACACTTATCGACACTTCATCACTACACTGCAACACCTCGCTACATTTCGCCACACTTCACCCAACTACACTTCACTACACTTATCGACACTTCATCACTACACTGCAACACTTTGCTACACTTCACCACACTTCACCCAACTATACTTCACCACACTTATTGATACTTCACCACTACACTGCAACACCTCATAACACTTCGCCACACTTCACCCAACTACACTTTACTACACTTATCGGCACTTCATCACTACACTGCAACACCTCACTACTCTTCGCCACACTTCACCCAACTACACTTCACTTCACTTATCGACACTTCATCACCACATTGCAACACTTCGCTACACTTCACCACTCTTCAACCAACTATACTTAACTACACGTATCGATACTTCGTCACTACATTACAACACCTCGCTTCACTTCGCCACACTTCACCCAAATGTACTTCACTACACATATCGACACTTCATCACTATACTGCAACACTTCGCTACCCTTCGCACTACACTTCACTACAATTATCGACACTTCACTTCCTCTCATTTACACTTCACTACCCTCTCATTTGGCTTAACCCAATCGCATTTCCCACCGCTCTATTTCACCTCACATCACTAAACTACACACAGTCGGTTCTCTCATCTCCAAACGTGTTTCCAAAATAATGAACTCCTTAACTGCCCTAAAGAACCTCTCACCATTTCAAGTCACTTCACTTTTTTTCACTTATCCTATCAACTCTTCACTTCACTTTACTTCGCTAATCATGCTAATCATACCTATAACTCACTTCCCTTCACTTCACTTCCCTTCACTTTCCTTCACATTTTCATGTAGCTAACTGCCAGAGCACTGAAATTGTGACTCTAAAGTGTCAAGTTGCTTTTAGTAGTGTTTTGGTTTAACCTTAATTGTCCTTTTGTTACATTACAAAACGTCCAGACCGGCCCCGGGGCCCACCCAGCCTCATACTGAATCGGTACCCGGGTATCTCTCGGTAGTACAGCGGCCAGGGCATGGAGCTAAGCACTTACCTCCATTTTTTGCCCAGTTATTTTGAGTGGATATTCCACATATATGCCTTTATGACGTGGAGAGGAATATCTGGAACTTTTACCATTTTTTACACTTACAGGGATGGTGATAAGTCCTTAACCCCGACCAGGAAAGAAACAAGCTAATGTTTCTGTCAGAATGGCGTGAATTTCTTTCGGCACCTTGCCTTGCAGGAAAAGAAACTTGATGACAGCTCGCGTCTCGATTTGTTGAAATCGCGCGCGTCCCTGACATGCTTCCGAGTTCGTTTCCTTCCTGTTCAGGCTAAGGACTTACCAGCATCACGGTATGACATATATGCTGATATGTCACTGTTCAAAGAATATGTCAGCTGAGGCCCCCACAATAATCTTTTTACGGGGGAGAACAAAGAAGGCCCCTTGCCCATGCCGGGTATCGAATTCTGTTCCCTCTGTATCATGTCCCGTAGCCGCGCAACACCGAGTGAACTATAGTAGTGACACAGGTTTCTGTCACAATTGGTTATTGACGAGGTCAGAGGTCACGCTATGTTCTTGCAGAGTTAATTGTGTGTTGTGGTAGCTATCGGCTTGATTGCTGCGTCAGCATCATTAAATTGTGCTTGATTGCTTGGCAAGTCACAAACACCACATTTGCATACGTGACAGCTCGACGTGAAATACTGCATGTCATCCTTTTTTGCCTTAATTAACATGGTATATCAAGTTCCCCTTTCCTGATGTACCATTTGGAACGGCGGGCGCAAATAGAATCATGACGTTATCATTCGTAGATTTACGTTACTGTGCACACAGCACAGTCTGTGTGCGTCACAGAACAACGTTGGAAATTTAGACCGTCTGTGTAGGTGTAAATTAGCACTGAGAGGCGTTGGTACAACCATCTTTTTTGCAGTGTAAAAGCAATAAGTATTACATATTCTGAGTGCTTGTTTGTAGCCTTATGTCTCCAGAGTGAAATGCGCATGCACCGTATTGTCATCTCTGGCCTTTCCGGCTGTACTGTGTTATTCAACATTATCTAAAAAACTTCATGATTTTCGAAATTAAAAATAAGTTTTGAACACAATAATGTGTTTTGATTTTGTCTACTACTTTTGTTTGCAACACTTCTCATTCTAAAAAAAATGAGCGAAATATTATCATAAGTGCAGTGAAGTGAAATGGAGTGAAGTGAAGTGAAGAGAAGAGAAGGGAAGTGATTATCTTGGGTGAAATATGTGAATTATCATAGATTTACAGTTATGTAGCTGTATGTATGTTCTGTGCAGTACGTTGTGTCATTATTATTTGCTGCTATTTGTTATTTTCTAATTACTCTAATTATGTTTCTAATACTATTTTTACGTTTGTTGTTTGTTTTGTATTTTTGTGTTCTATTTTGTGTATTCTGTGTTTTTATGTTGTTTTGTGTATTGTTTCTCCTTTTGTATACAGCTGTCTCTTTCCTATTTGTGTACAAATCTACTGACCACTGCCACCGGGTGTAAACTCAGTTGCAGTAATCATAAAAATAGGTAGAGCAAAGTCAGACACAACTTGTGGATATTTAATTGCTAATAAGCTTCATTTACATAACGTATCTCAGGAACAACTACATCTTTCGGCTTTTTCCAGGCCATCATCAGGTTGATCATATATCCTATTCGAGGCAACTATACAATATGCGGTATTAAGTCGTTAGTATCTAACGAGATCTCGTTTTCGTCGATAAAATTTTATGTTCGTATAAATTATTGTGAAATTTAAAATAGTTACAAAATGTATAAAAATTTAGACAGCGTTATTTTTTGAGAAGGGTATCACATTAGACCAGTGTTTCTCAATCTTTGTGAGACCGCGACCCGGTAAATTCTTTTTTCATAAGACGAGGGCCCGGTCCCAACAGATTTACTCGTAAATACCTTTCCATTTTTTTAAGTTCATACATTAAACTAACATAAGTATTAATAATTAATTGTGGCATAATCATGAAGAGTATTAGTACGCTTATGTATACGGTGTGGCATGTTGACAGATATAAAATTACATTTAAATTAGTTATCAATCACTGGACTAATGAAATCTTGTAGCATAGTGTAGTTTCCTCAGGCCAACATCTGGGTCTGAGTTTTTCGACACATTCACGAATATTTTTCTCCTCAGAATATTTCCACTATAAAACATTTATTCATGAAAATTGCTTAGAAAACTAAAATGA
>Ga0131853_10023008_pt1 | contig 11263 bp, 11 predicted proteins | sample TergutLab28metaG_FD_92764 | JGI IMG/M metagenome (GOLD analysis project Ga0131853, IMG submission 92764) | Labiotermes labralis P1 segment gut microbial communities from Petit-Saut dam, French Guiana - Lab288 P1 (version 2) (version 2) | ecosystem: Host-associated > Arthropoda: Insects >...
CACTCCAGGCAAACGGGCAACACTGGACACCCTGAGCTCAACAGCATTCCGCAAAGCCTGGCTGAGATGCTTGAATACAGGAGGCGACGACTGCGCTAATTCCGGTGTTCCTGGCGCAGGCGGCGATAGTGGTTATTTTGGAGGTGACAGCACTCCAGGCAAACGTTCCCTGCCCCAGTTTAACGCGAAATACTTTTGCCTGTATTTCCCTATGAGTCCTGCCTGCAGAAACGTGTAGTGGACGACGTCAAACGCATCAGTAAGACGAATTAAGTTTCTCATTCCAATCACCTGTGTATGCTGCGATAGCTGTCCACGTATGCTGTGTTCTCTGTAACATCAATTCCTACCATTCACGTCTCGTATGTGACGAATTAATGTTCCTCATGCTGTCTCCAGCAATGTACTGAACAACATGCGTTGCTGAAGTCAACATGCTTCCTCCACAAAGTCTTTGTGCGTTACCCAAGGAATTTGGCCGTCAGATTCTGACGGCCAAGTAGCGCGTTCAGTCGAGTGTTTGTGGCAACGTGACCTTTGACACACTCTCCTTTATGCTGACAGTCGTTATCTAATGACGTGCCTTACTAGGAAATGTACTCATCCTTATGTTCGACCGAACAAAACACTGTCACAAACCCTGTCCCCAATTCAGTCATCGCCTTTTATCCCTCAAAGTGACTTTAGATTCCTGTCGCAAGACACGCGCACTACATTGCAATGTATGCTCACACATCTCTAACATATCCGGAAGGTATCATTAGCTGTGACATACATATATATATATATATATACATGTGTGTGTGTATGTGTGTGTGTGTGTGTGTGTTTGTGTTACGGATAAAGTAAATGCGTTTATTTTGTCATAAAAGGGTCAAGAATCAACGTCATTGATATTTCTACTCAATTAAGTACTTTATTATCCAACTAATTCACAATATATAATATGTAGATAGAATTAAAATTATAAAATATTTAAAAGTGCTCCAACATGTTACGGACCACAGAGGATCCATCATCAGGGAGCCTTGTACAGTGCTTGGCTAAACATTACAAGAATGATTCTATCGTGTCCGTTGACATGGACAAGGTCGGTGTTATGGCAGCATATTGTGACTGTAATTGGATAAAACAAGGGCGGTCTGTCTTAGAGACAATTTGTTATGGCTTAATTGGAAACGGGATATTTGTGTTTAGAACCTGTGAAGTCTTGAACAGTGACGCCTGCCTTTGTCTTGTACGACGTAGGAGTTTCCTATATTGTAGGTGCTTCAAGAGTGGTTCATTCTGGTGTCCACATTACATGTGTATGTTCCAGAGCAACACTGCCTCTCTGCTTGTATCCCTCATACAACCAACAACGCCTCATTTTCTGCGCAGCATAACCGGCTTAAATGTGCATGGCATTTGTCTTAAGGTCTTGTGGTCTCACGGTGAAACCCGGTTATAACGACATCGGTTTATGCGACACCTCGCCTAAAGCGTGGTACCAATTTATTTCTGTTGAATGAAACGTTATATTCTTCGGTTATAACAACACCCGTTTACAACGACACAAAATATTCAGTCCCTTTCACGACGTTATAACCGAGTTTGACTGTACTTTAAGTGTTAAGAAAACCTGATCATAGCAATTTGTGTTTTAACCATGATGTAGATGGGCCGTTTCTTGCAGCATTCTGTCTGATGTAATGCACAGACACTGAAAAATAGTCAGAGACGTGTATCTCTGCATTAACTTCAAGAAACTGAGAAAAACCATAAAATCTTCAGTTATAATGGCTAATACATTGGTCGAGACATCCACAGACAGGGCAAAACTGAGGCCTAACATCACGTATGCTACAAACATCGCTACTAGCACAAATGGAGTGTGAAAAAACTATAACCTAATGCAAATACAGTAGGCAGGCTGACACACGACCAGCAACCTTAAAACATGGGTCTACAACCTGCGGCCTGCCAGCTTGTATTATGCGGCCCGCGAACACTTTTGTAAATTATGTATGAACTATAAACATTACACGGTAATTTAGACAGTTAAGTACACCGTTTACTGCTGTTTGTCCACGTTCGGCTCGCGAACAATCCCGCAGTAACTGATATGGCCCTTTGTCATAAAAAGTTTGAAGACCCCTGCCTTAAAGTAATAATGCCTCAGCTTCTAGATTTCCACACGATCAACTTGAGCCCTCTGAGAAGCGCAAATCTATCTGCCAAATAACAGCTGAGATATAGAGATATTCATTTCGTCAGGATCTTATAGCTGTATACGAACTTTGCCTGTTGGACATTTACTATAGAATATGTATATCATCAGGATATTCTTTAATTCCCATCAATTGATTTAATCATTTGTGTTCTAGGTTTCAGGGTGACGGGGAGCTGTACTGACCTGCTGGACTGTTCCACTGTTATTTAAAGTGATTTAAGCGCAGTACATCAGCTCCATTCATGTGCCTAGCTAGACTGCGTTTGTTATCAATTAATCGAATGCTCCTTTAAAATGTTTAAATAACAATAAAATTACTGTAAGTGCGTGTACTGATTGACACGTACAAAAACCTTCATTACTAAGAGCATACACTTGTATCTTGTGTTAAGCATTATGCTATTTATGTTTAAAGTTTGCAATTAAAACAAGTTCTCTCATTTGAAGTGGTGAAATAGCTGTGGAGCCAAAGTTTTGTGTCAGTAGTATTGTACAGTCAACGAACTACAGGTATTATCCGACCAACGTCGTATTTGGGTTACCACGAGTCTATTTTATCTCACTATACTACCGTATGTCACTTTCTGCTCCTGCTCCACCGCGCGTGTGGAATCTTGGGTGAGTAAAGGTAAAGGTAAAGGTAACGCAATCCCATTACACGCCTGGACAGGCCCAGAGGGTTGCAGGAGGTTGAGGCTCCCAGATTTCAAGACATTCGGCACATGAAGGTGTTAAGGTTGTCAGCCCTACGCACCGGCCGCCTTTACCCCGCAGGAAATATTCCTGGTACTCATTTCTGTTGGGGGGCCGCGGTAGCACAGTGATTAGGGTGCTGTGCTACAAATCGGAAGGTCGCTGGCTCGATCCCAGCTGGTGTCAGTGGATTTTTTATTGACATAAAAACCTTCCTATCACACTATGGCCCTGGGGTCGAATCAGCCTCTAACAGAAATGAGTACCAGGAGTATTTCCTGGGGGTAAAGACGGCTGGTGCGTAAGGCTGACAATCTACCACCATCTCGTGCCCTTGTCACGAAATATGGGAGCCTTAGCCTCCTGGAACCCTCTGGTCCCCTCCGGGCCTGTAACGGGACTGCTTTACCATTAACTTTTACTCATTTCTTTTAGAAGCTGAATGAACCCCAGGGCCGTAGTGCGATCGGAAGGATTATGTCAAAGAAAAATTTTAATGATATAATCGGGAATCGAGCCCGCAACCTTCCGACTTGTAGCACAGTGCCTCAACCAACTGCGCCAACGCGTGCCCCTACTCTTGGATGAGTAGGCTACGTTAATACGGTGTAACGACTCGATGTTGTTAAAATTGCGCGCGTCCCTGACATGCTTCCGAGCTTGTTTCCTTCCTGATCGGGCTAAAGACTTACCAGCACCCCGGTATAAACGTTGGTACCACTCCCTTCAATAAGCGAAATAAAATTGACCTAAATTCCTTTCAGCGACACTAGCATCCAAGTTTTCAGTGCCCGTTCCAGAGAACATGGTTAACTAAATTCGCCTGGCTGGCTCCGTCGATAAATTAGACTACTAAGTACCGATAAAATTGTGTTACTGTGGTATGACGTTACTGAGGTAGCTACTGCGGGGCGGAGTTGATTAGAACAACGGGTAGACCACTTGTATGTCGATAAAGAAGGTGATGTATTTTTTTATTTATTATGTACTACGACAAACAAATGCACAATTATTTCACAAATTATCACACTCCTACATGTTTCGACAGCATCGTGTCATCCACAGGGAGATTGTAATAAATACCTTGCCAAGTTACACAAGTATTTCAAATGCAGCTGTTGGTATTGCCAACAGCTGCATTTGAAATAGTACGAAATAACAAAAGATGCACGGTACATGCATTGAAATAAAAAAAGGCGATGTAAGTTCGTTAACTTATCTTTTTCAGAGATTTCAACACGAAAATCTGCAATAAATCCCTGTTCCGTTATCAAGGCTGTCAGCATCTTGATTCCACTGACTTGACAAAAAGTGCTTAACATTTTTGTTCATCTTGTAAATAAAACCAACTTGGTGAACAATTTATTTTTAGTATATTTATTAATCTCTACATGTTTCGGGCGACTATGGGCCCATCATCAGGAGAAACAACTGTGTTTTTGCGACACTTGGTACTTCTTATTCTGTGTGGATGACTGTCTGGTATGCAGGAGCACATGCTCCTGCATACCATGTAGAGATTAATAAATATACTAAGAGTAAACTGTGCGCCAAGTTGGTTTTATTTACAAGATTATACAGAGATGCACGGTCAACAAAATATAAAGTTTTTGTTCATATTCCGTATCACCAATAAAATTAACAAGCGAATGACAAAGAAAGTAATTCAAGAAAGATGCATCCGCCGAACTGCGACTTTTGGAATTGCCTGCAAGTTGCAGCTGTTTCTGCACACCCGGAATAAACCTACCATTTGTACGCGTGGAAAGCAGGGTAGGAAGTAGAGCCAGTGTTGAAGAGGAGGCGAAAAATACACCAAATTTTCATCGGACACACATCCCAGACAAAATATTTTTCGTGTTTTATTTAATGACACTTTCAAAAATTCATAACACACATAATATACATTGTATCCACTTTATCGTGTCACAGAACACGGCAGCGTTAATTCATAGAAAGCCTGCCCACACAGGGACACAAGGTGACGGCTGCGGCGTTCAGGCACACGATAAAAGGGACACGTAGGCAAAATACAATTGCAAATGATTGTCGAGTAATGAATTGGAATGCATATGTAGGGAAGGTGTCATGGCCTTATGTAGGTACTATCCCGTAATTTGTCTGGAGGAACTGAAGGAAACTACGGAAACTTACGACGATATCGGAAGAACCAGTCGAGATTTTAACCACGTATCTCTCGTGTAAAAGTCTAGACTTTTGCAGCTAGAGGTAAACCTTCGGTTTCAGTACGATATTACCTCTGTAGAGAGAAATTTCATAGCTTTGGCATGACGAACAGTATTCTTTATTTTTACATTATTTTATTAGCTTATTGACACGCAGCACTTGACACTTGGCAGTCGCAGTAATTATGACAATCAGCTACTTCAGTAACACTCCCTGTCAATCTTTCTAAAAGTGCAAGTGATATATTCATGTACATATTCAAGATACTCAGGACCAGTGCGTGTATATAAATGTAAAGATGGGCTAGTTTACCTCTGCAATGAATTAAGCTCCTTGTCATAAAAGCATAGTCATAAGGGATAGTGGAGGTACAGCTCCACACATTCTTTATCTCGGCAATCATATTCACGCTCCGACATCTTTATGTCCGATAAGAGGGTCCCCGGGGTCTAGCAGATCAAAAACCTTCAACTATCAAATTTGATGAAAATCTGTACGGTGGAAGCAGAGTTGTTCCATGCGGAAAGACGGGGAGGCATGACGTAGCTAATAGTCGCTCTCCGCAATTTTGCGAACGCGACTACAAGTATATACTGCCGTCGGTGACAGTAACCCAGTAAATAACCTGTTACTACGACCAGTTACTTGGTGCGCAACAACAGATTCACTGTGGTTATATGTATAGGAAAAGTCCAGACCTATACTTATTCATTCAGCCTGCTTCTGACCGCACATTTTTAGTTGTCAGTAAAACACAGTATTACTTACTTACTTACTTACTCCATGGAACAGAGTCCTTCTTGAGAAGCTAACTCATTTTCAGCTAGTCAAGAAATTCCCCGCAATTTTATGCAACCCGAAGGTTCATTACCGCACTCACAAGTGCCTGCCACCTGTCATTATCCTGAGCCAGCTCGATCCAGTCAATCCACATCCTACTTCCTGAATATCCATCTTAATATTATCTTCCCATCCACGCCTGGGTCTCCTAAGTGGTCTTTTTCCCTCAGGTTTCCCCACCAAAACACTGTATTCGCCTCTTCTCTCCCCCATACGCGCTACATGCTCCGCCCATATCATTCTTTTCGATTTTATCACCCGCACAATATTGTGTGAGCAGTACAGATCATCAAGCCCCTCATTACGTAGTTTTCTCCACTCCCTTTTCACTTCGTCCCTCTTAGGCCTAAATTCTCCTCAACGCCCTATTCTCAAACACCCTCAGCCTACGTTCCTCCCTAAATGTGAGCGACCAAGTTTCACACCCATATAAAACAACAGGCAAAATTATAGTACTGTATATCTTAATCTTTATATTTTTGGATTGCAACCTGGAAGACAAAACACTCTCTACCGAATGAGCATTCCCTGACTTCAATCTGCTCTTAATTTCTTCCTCATTGCTTAAGTCGCACCAAATTATCAGTGCAAGTACTAGACACGTGGACATGTTCCGTGCAGTATGGCATTTATGTATTTCTTAGGGTTAAAACCACGTGTGGCTATAGGCTCTGGAGATAAACTGAAATTTCATTACTGTGACTCACATTCATTCAGCGTTCTTTAGGACTCAAAAAATAGGTCCCTATTTCATATTTATGTGCATGCATAATGGGGACCGCGGTAGCACAGTGGTTAATGCGCTGTGCTACAAATCGAAGGTCGCTGGTTCGATTCCAGATGGTGTCATTGGAATTTTTCATTGACATAATCCTTCCGATCGCACTATGGCCCTGGGGTCGACTCAGCCTCTAACAGAAATGGTTACCAGGAGTATTTCCTGGGGGTAAATGCGGCCGGTGCGTAAGGCTGACAACCTTACCACCATTCTGGGTCATTGACACGTAATCTGGGAACCTTAACTTCCTGGAACCACTGCCACCGGGCGACAGATCATTTACACTTAAATATATTATTATTATTATTATTATTATTATTAAACAAGCCATCGGAATTATAAAAGACGTCAAATTTCAGCTTGAATACAAAGTCGATTTGCTTCAGTTCCCAAGCAACACCAAAGGAGGTTCCACACGATAGGATACTTCTGTGCTACCATATACTAAAACACAGCCTCACGTTCCGGTCACCTTAACTTCAGACACAGAAACGTGATGCAAAGACATGACACACGTGTCCCGGAGCTTTTCCTTCCGCGGCAACTTCACGCAAACACAGAAACAATTGTGTCCCCCATGGGGTTCGAAAATTGAGATTTCAGTCAGTAGTAAAATCGTCAAGGTAGCAGAGCGCCAACAGCTGCGCCTTTGCGCTCTTTTAGGTTTTGGCAGTGTTTTAGTCGCGGATTCCGTTCTTATAGAACATAACGCAGCTTCAAAGGGCAAAGGTATCCCGAAGTTTAGAAGAAGCGCATCCTTCCCACTTCAATGTTTGAAATGTCCTCGAAGGGCGCTTCCTATAGGTTTCCGCGGTGGTCCTCTGTGTTGACGTTGTAAAGACAGGGAACAGTGTGCCATCTGAGGACTGTGCCAATTGTTAATACTATATATTGGCTATGATAAATAAATGAGTTCGAAGCATTGGTGGAATGATACTGACAGCCTAACACCGAAGAACTCGCAGTAAAAACTGTCCCAGTGCCACTTCGTCCAACACGTGTCCGACGATCGGAACCAGGGACCTACGGCGAGAGACAGGCAACTGACCCCCTGAGCCATAGCACGGCCTTGAGACTGTACAGTCTGGTAGCCGGATATAATCTTCTGAAGGTGCCTGCTGCCTCCACCTTCCATCCTGATGATGGTGGCAGCAGTTACATCGGAAAATTGTTAATGGGTTATGCATTACGTCTGTTTAATACATAAAGAAACTACAGTGATGGTGACGCATACAGCAGGTACCACAGGACAGTAGTATTAAATTAAAAACTGTAACTTTTAATATTTGACATTCATGTCAAGATGATTCACGAACAAACCCTGAAGACTATGGTTACCTTCTACCAGACTGCTTGACGCCACATCCGAAAATAACCGCCCTGCAAACCTCAAATCTTGAAACGTTAATGTATCCAAAAGCCTAGACCAGGACTGGCGAATGTTTTTGGGGGCGCGTGCCCTAATTGTATATAAATTTCGAAGATATCCTTTGTTGTACTCGTAGGAAGTTTAACCCTTTAAACGCCGAGTTAAATCCCATCTGCCATTTGCTGGCATTATTAGGAGCTCACCATATTCTCCACGTTAGCAGGGTAAGGGTTAAAGAGCAAAATAAAGTCTTGAAGCCTTCCATGTTTATTATTAATTATTGTATTATTATTATTATTATTATTAATGTGTACTGTAATTGAATTGCGTAGTCAATTCATAGTATAATCATTATATTAAAGCAGTCCCATTACAGGCCTGGACAGGCCCAGAGGGTTCTAGGAAGTTAGGGTTCCCAGATTTCGTGACAACGGCACAGTATGGAGGTAGGTTGTCAGCCTTACGCACCGGCCGCCTTTTCCCCAGGAAATACTCCTTGTACTCATTTCTGTTAGAGGCTGAGTCGACCCCAGGGCCATAGTGCGATCGGAAGGATTTTATGTCAATGAAAAATCCACTGATACCAGCCGGGATCGAACCAGCGACCTTCCGATTTGTAGCGCAGCACTTTAACCACTGAATCATTGTACTATATTTATAATAAAGTCCTCCTCGAGGAATGCGATAGGGAAGAAAATTTGGAAGTAACTAGCGCTGCGGCTAATTTCCGTTTGAAAAGAATACTGTAAAACGTTTTGGCCAATGTCACGGTCACGTATTCAGCCATTCGCCCTCAAAGATAAATATCCAGTCAACACTTCGCGCCGCTCCTGATTTATGTAAAAATGTTTCACTGTAGTGATATTTGGTAGCAATAGTAATTCATACACAAAATGTACGCAGTCAGGTGTGTGTGTGTGTGTGTGTTTATATACATACAGGGTGTTTCAGGAGGAAGGGTAAATATTTTAGGAGGTGGTAGTAGGGACTATTCCGAGTAAATAAGTTCATATAAACATGTGTCCAATTTTCAATGGGCGTCAAGATACAGCTGTTTGAAGTTGGTGCTTAAAGAATTAGATTTTTGTCTGTGGGGGATGGATGAAAAGCGAAGTCTACAAAGAATAAGTAAACACAAGAGACGAATTGGTCGTTCGCATTATGAATAGTGCTGCCCTCATAAAGCAAGAACGCCAAGACGACCTCAGGAGAGCTACACGTACTATTGCCAAGAGGGTCGAAAAGTGCACTGAAGTCGATGGTGAGATTTTTGAACATTTGCTTTGAACTGCTGCAATTTATTGAAATCATTTACATAACCAATAAAGGCAATCAATTTGTCATTTGTCTTTCCTTCGTACCTTTTGTAAGGCTTTTTATGCGTAACATTCAAACAGCTGTATCTCCACACCCACTGAAAATTGGACACATGTTTATATGAACTTATTTACTCGGAACGGTCCATACTACCAGCTCCTAAAATATTTACTATTCCTCCTGAAACACCCTGTATGTATATAATGTGTGTGTGTGTGTGTGTGTGTGTGTGTGTGTGTGTGCATATTCTTCACGATACAGAGACGCTGGTCGAGCAAAAGAAGTAAATAGATTGGACAGCAGTGGATGCCGCGTGCTATAGGTTCGCCAGCCCTGGCCTAGAAGATTCCATTTCTTGTGTGCTTATGACAGGTTTGGTTGTGTGATTTAACATTTGCTATATTTGCGGGTAATTTTCATCTAATTTCTGACTTTGCAGTATACACGAGTACATTTTAATATAATTTCTTTTCTGTGTTTCCTGCACCTTCTTCGCGCTCCGTCTGTGGCCATTTTTTGCGCAAATCGTCCATAGAGTTCTGCAAAAGGAATGCAAGGAACTGTCTACAGCATAGTCCGTCGCCATGCCGCAGAGATTTCAAACGGCTCGCCGAGTCCAACTGAGGAATCTTGATAACGTTCATTTCTCGAGCCAGTGGGAAATCCCCTCGGGTGCGTTTACCGAACCGAACCGGAGCTCTTGACCGACATTTTGCACACTGGAGCTCCAAATCAACAAGATGGCACAGGATCTCGCAGCGCAGTTCCCTCGCAGGGCAGTTCTCCAACTCCTTAGCAAGTGCCACTTTCAGAAGACCTTCCCATTGCAGCGTCATCAGCCAGATCGTCGCCAAAGGCAACAGGGTCTCTGGTCGACACATAGACCGGAACTGGAACGTTCGTACGAACGTACGGAATTACGTCACAGAACAACACTACACAGCAAGAGACATTGAATATCAGAACTCAGCACAAAACACACAGACAAGGAACAATAGTAGACCTCGAGAAAGGGATCGTGACATGCACTCCGGAAGTGAAGTGATGTGAAGTGTGGTGATGTGGAATGAAATGACGTGATTTATGCGAAGACGGGGCACGACCCGCACTCTTCCCATTAGCGATAATTTTTACGCAGTTAGTTCATCGTTAATCTTAGTTTGACCACTCTGGGTTCGAATCCCAGAAAGCCTACCAACCAAAGCTGTTGATTTTGTTGTTCTGTGTATTGTTTGTGTGTAAATGTGTACTGTACTACCGCCACCGGGTGTCAACCCAATTTCAGTTAACAAATATACCAAAATCAATTTTGTTTTGAAGTTAAGTGAAGTTAAGTGAAGTGAGTTACGGTGAAGATCTTGGGAACAAAATTACAATGTACAATAGGCTGACCTTATACTGAGGGTACTTGATTGTATTGTGACTATTTTATGTGGTGTGTATCTTGTACTGTGGTTGTTTTAACTTGTTTTGTAATGTGTGGGTGTGTGTATGTGTAGGTTTTGTAATGTGTGGGTGTGTGTATGTGTAGGTTTTGTAATGTGTGGGTGTGTGTATGTGTGGGTTTTGTAATGTGTGGGTGTGTGTATGTGTGGGTTTTGTAATGTGAGGGTGTGTGTATGTGTGAGTTTTGTAATGTGAGGGTGTGTGTATGTGAGGGTTTTGTAATGTGTGGGTGTGTGTATGTGTGGGTTTTGTAATGTGTGGGTGTGTGAATGTGTGGGTTTTGTAATGTGTGGGTGTGTGTATGTGTGGGTTTTGTAATGTGTGCGTGTGTGTATGTGTGGGTTTTGTAATGTGTGGGTGTGTGTATGTGTGGGTTTTGTAATGTGTGGGTGTGTGTATGTGTGGGTTTTGTAATGTGTGG
>Ga0131853_10023009_pt1 | contig 11263 bp, 8 predicted proteins | sample TergutLab28metaG_FD_92764 | JGI IMG/M metagenome (GOLD analysis project Ga0131853, IMG submission 92764) | Labiotermes labralis P1 segment gut microbial communities from Petit-Saut dam, French Guiana - Lab288 P1 (version 2) (version 2) | ecosystem: Host-associated > Arthropoda: Insects >...
ACTCAGTTAACACAAGATATAAAAACGATCTCCACCTGCCATCAGCACATCTGAAAATATTCCAAAAAGGAGTTCTTTTTTCAGGAGCAAAGGCCTTCAATCACTTACCACTAAAGATGAAAGGACTATCATATGATATTAAATGCTTCAAACCAGCTTTAAGGACATTTTTTCAAGTAAACTCATTCTACTCCATAGAAGAATATTTCAATTATGATTCATAATTAAAATGAATGATTCTCTGTTAAACATGTACTTCATATCTATAAGCATAAACCGTTGGCCTGCGAATTTGACTTAAAACTATATAGATTAACTAACATGTTTGATACATCATATTTATAAATTTTTTCTTCTGAATCAGATAATTATATTCACCCTGACACTTTATCTTACTCATATGAGGCATGATAAACATCCAGACATTTATATTGATTATGTATAAGTTTTTCCTCTCAATCAGACAATTATATTCACCCTAACACTATATTTTACTCATATATAGCATGATAACCATCTAAACTTTTATATTGATTGTGTAATGTTTAGTTTAATCATTTTATTTACTCAGCATGTAATTATAGATGACTATTTCCACATCTTTGTAAGATTTATGGAATCTAAATACATACTATACTATACTATATGAATATATACATGTAGGTATATATGTAGATATGTATGTACGTATGTATGCATGTATGTACATTTTTTGTGCATATATATATGTACATGTGTTAGTATGTATTTAAGTACACACAAGGTTCATGACATAAAAAATAGGTGAACTTGGCCCAAACTCAAAGATACTTTATACCTAAGCATAACACGCAATTCACAAAATACAATAATAACTCTGCAATGAACAGCTTTACTTGGCCACAAACCAGTGCTGATTTTAGTAGACCAGTGCCTTACCCCACTCTTCAAATACCCAGCCCAAATTAACAGCGACACACAGCTAGAACCTGATTATCTACAGAAGTTCAGTGTCTTACTCTCAAAACTAAATTTTGCACCACAACTAACAGTTGCAACAAACCAAATTTCAAGAACTTCAATATCAACTCCAGCATTTTATTCCCAGTCTGTGAAAATTCTGGAGTATCAAAAACCAAATCCATCTCATACACTCACTTACTGCATAATTATATTTGATTTTCTTCAATGTAATAATGTTAAAAAGGACCTTGTGTTTTTTGTTACAGCGTAATACATCTTGTTAAAAGAAGACGAACTTGTGGATTCCTAAATTTCACAAAAAATTCTTCACCAGCCATGTACTATCATGGGACAAAACAGATACAGACGATGTGTAGTGAGGAACATATCACCCTACAGTCACATGCAGCAAACAGTGAGTTGCAGTACCTCTGATTGGGTAGTCTTAAGCTACATGTACTCCAGAACTTGCAAAATCAGATCTTTCAGATCACTGTGCATGGGTAACTGTAACCAAACATTATGTCTGCAGGAACAGTTAGTAAATACAATGTTTGCAGGTACAGGCCTAAGTCTTGACCACCTTTTATAACTTTGATAGTTTATTACTTGCTTCTGCAGTATAAAATCTTGGACATGAATTAAGCGCAAATGAACTAAAAAATACCCACATTCAAAGTTAAATCGTCTCCAGCTTTAGAAGTTTCAATAACTTTTGTTCTACACCACATTCAAAGAATTTCAGCACACAATTTTGTGGGGAAAATTTTCTAACAGTTTTATCAAAATACTTACACAAAGGAACCCACTTTCACAGTTTAACAACAAGACAAAGTTTACAAATAATTATCCACTGAAAAATTCTTCTTAGAACCACAAGGAGAATTTTGTGAACTCTCTTGCCACTCCGCATTGCGTATGGGAGAATATTCACCTCTTTCACATGTTAAATGTAGGAAATGTGACCTTGAAAAAATTGGTCTGGGTCATAAAAATTACAGTTTAACAAACTTATATCATTTTTTTTAATAGAAACACTTAAATTCAGATTTCTATCTCACTGTCGAATTTGAGGTCTTCACACCATTGTTCATAAACATCAGGGTCCTTTGAGATACGGTGAACCAACATGGCACCATAAACAAAGATTGCAATATTCTTTGTAATCACTCAAAATAAATTGTTTTATAAAATGAAGGACAATATGACTATAAGTTAACACATATATTTCTTGCTGAGTTCTACATTATTATTTCCTGATTATTCATTCTACTCTATTCAACACATTACATCTATTCTGTTGATTTATAGTGGCAAATAAGCTTTGATTAGGAAATAATGCATTTCAGATAAAAACATATGGCCTCAATATACAACACGACAGCATTCAAACACATGCATTTAATTTCAAGAAAGATAATTAGAACATTTATTAATTCCACTGTATGCATTCGAATACGTAAACTCCAACCTACCCAACTAATTCCTTCGGTCAAATTATGCAAGAACATCAAATTCCCTATTCTGAACAACGTTTGTCCTGAAGCCCACCACATCTCAAGTCTGTTCAAAGTTAATATCTATTTCCTTGTATAAAGCCCATTAAAAGAATAAAAATGTAGGACCATCATGCCTCTCCATCTGCATAATTTACCTTTTCAACTCCTTGAATTATTTCAATGATATTTATGTTAAAAATTTGCCACTGCAGCATACCACATATGTATTTTTTAATTTCCTGCAATGGGAAAGTACAAGATAATGGAAACGTGGACTTAATATGTGGGAATGACACCAGTACTTTGTTTAAAACAAATCAACCATCAGAAGGATAGCAACGAAACATACAATTAACAATGATATGCTCATAGGTCTGACCGTATCCTTACTTCTCTTAGCTATCTCCTTGTATTCTTTCACAGTAGGACACGTGTGGTTATCACACCAGTAGATTTCCATTCCCTGCACGTGGTATATATCCAGCAGGTGTTGTGTGAACAATCCTATTGCCTTAGGGTGGTTAAGACTTTGCACCCTATTCAACCCTATGAAATGTACACAATTGGCATCATTGATTGTGTTTGCAACTCCATATATTGCGTGTGCTGCAAGAAAACCTCTACAAAGAATAGAGTTGTCCTGTATGTCGTCAAATATATAATGCAAAATTATACACAATTCCAATTGAAAGTTTACAACAAAATATTTCTCCTTATTCGCATATATTTTCCCACTTCATGGCACCCAGTGATTGCCACTTGACTCTTTGCAAGCAGGTTGTTTAATGTTCCAGTACATTGAAGCATGGCCATTTGTAATTATTGGAATCATGTATGTCAATATTTATTCAAGAATTTTGGACATTTTTGGCTGAATGATTGATAAGGAAGATATAAATTCTCTTTGTATGTCTCAGAGGTACTAAATGTAATAAAAACATAAGCAAGATAAAAATTTTCTTTACTCCCATGAGATACAAAATAATATGCACAATTGATATCAAAACCCCAAAATTATAATGAAATATGGGCAAACAGTTTTGGATACAAATACAATAATTAGAAATTACAAACCAGGTACCCCCTCCCCACACAGTGTATGCTTGTTTTTAGATCAGCTTTTGATTTAATTTGTATTTAAATTTTTATGTTATAATTCCTGTTCTTCTCTGACAAAACAAATTATTGTACTACAAACAATTTTGCTACTCAATACCAAAATTGAAATAGAAATAGAAGTTACAGAGAGTCCAAAAGAGTGTCCTAAAATGTTATTCCAAAACAAAATGTAACTAAGTTTAAACATTAAATTTTGAATCTTTGATGATTTATGACAAATGTTGATTTAGTATGCTGATGTTTTGAGGACTCTGCCCATTATCTCAAAAAAAGTTGTCCTAGTTCATAACATGTATTTCTAAATCTGGCCACACTACTGTATTCAGGTGGTCATCATTCAACAAATCCAAGTTTAAAATTAATGTTATCAGCTGGGTAGGTCCAAACGATCAGCTTTCTTTCATTTTGGAATCCAGTAACATATGCCAGAAATGTCACTAATATTAATGCATGTTCCTTCAAAGAAGGTAGTCAAGTTGTGGTCCCCGTTTAACACATTTCTGGAATTAAAATGTGTAAGCAATAGACAGAACAGAAAAGCCACATACAAACAAACAGACATAAATTATGAATGACTTCAGTTATGATGCCACAAGTACGCTTCCATCAACCAAAATTTAAGTTTTACACAACTTTTGGCTCTTGGTTATCTTTTTCTGTAAATCATCCCAACATATAATTTCAATACTGCCAAGCCCATATTTTTCTCTGCCACAGGGTCTATGCTAGGGCTTGTGAATAAGAGTTAGAAAAGTACTACAGTGTTCTGCCTTCTATGACACACTAATCAAAACAAAATTCCATGAAAATTTGAAACATGAATTGTGTGTAGAAACACAGAGATTAACAGTCTAAAAAAATTACAAACGGTAAAACTGCCTCAATAAAATATCATAGATATGCTTACAGTAGACTAGCAGTATTCAGCATTTCAACTATGTCCCTTACCAAACTGAACTTGTCTGCAGGCACCTTCAACCAGTAGTTGAAAGCATGGAACAACTTTGGTCGAAACTGCTTGCCAGGAACTTGCAGGATATATGTGAAGGGCTGTAGGACTTTCTGAAATGACATGTACTTTTGATATGACTAAAGTTATCATGATTTACTGAAACACAAAAAGAAGATTCACAACATCTTACACTACCCAACTCCCGGTCCAGGAACAGGAAGTACAGTTCCAAATTTTCCTTTGGTAATGTAAGGTAAATAACAGTCTCAAATGATGTGACCTGAAATGTGTTTATCAATTCACATATTTGCATCAGGCAAGCCTGTTAATCAACATTATAATTTTCCCCTAGATCAAATGTAGCAAAAATCACAATATGAATTTTTGGTAAGATAATTTTATAGGATATGCCTGCCATTACTTTTTCTTTTTTTCACTAAGGTGCAGGTAATTTTATGTTATTCCTCTCTTTTCTGGACTAGCTGCTTTCCGATAACACTACAACAATTTATTTATTTATGACTTATGACGTGTTATTTGTGTAATATTGGCTTTGTCGTCAGTTGGTAAATATAATTACGGTCAGTACATCTCACTACAGTGTCTTCTATTCTGCCTGCCATATTGCTTTCAGAATCTCTTCTATCTTATTACATAGTCTTAGCATACAAACCTGCACGAAATAAATGTCTGTATGGCTGCGACAATTCTAACTGCCAAAGTTACTAACTTCCTACTTACCTATGTAACAAACAAACAAACAAACAAAACCACGCAGCAGCGTCTTTCATGATGAAACTAAGAGTTCCTAAGTTAGTCACAAAATACCCTGCACTGTTTAGAGCCAGAAGGTTCATTACCACATTCGCAACAACCTGCCACCCATTCTTATCTCGAGGCAGATCCAGCAAGTCCATGCCTCCCCATCCACTGCTTGAGATCCATTGTAATATCAGTGTCAAACCTATGCCAGCTTCTTCCAAGTGGTCTTTTTCACTAGGTTTCCCCATCAAAAACTTGTATGCACTTCTCCCCCATACATGTTACATGCTCAGCCCAACTCATTGTCCTTTATTTGATCACCTGAATAATCATTGGTGAGGTAAACAGATAGGAAAGCTTCCTTGCACAATACTATGTTACCTTTTAGGCCGCAATATCCTCCTCAGTTGCACCCTATTCTAGAAAACCCAAGCTCAAGTTCCTCCTACAATGAGTGAGCGCAAGTCTGTCACCCACACAAAAGAACTGCCAATCATAGCTCCGTATATTTTAATATTTATATTTTGGTTATGGAAATGGAAGATAAAAGATTTTGAACCTAATGACTGCAAGGATTCAAACGAATTCAATTTTATCATGAACACAGTTCTTATTTATTAGGGTTATTACCAAATATTTGAAATCTTCCAACCTGCAAAGGGATTTATTACATATCTTCATGTTATGATATTTTCCTGTATTCTTTTCACAACATACGAACCTATACTTAGTTTTCTCAACTTTTACTTCTAGACCAATCCCTGTCTAACAACTAACACAGCTTCTGTTTTCAATTACTTACTACCTACTCAAGAATCAGTCAATGTTAGCGGCATTTTTTAATGGCTCCTAATATGATAATTTTTTGTGGTGAGGATTTGTTAGCACATTTACCTAATCCCAAATTGGAGAATCACCCCTTTTCATTTGACCACGTCTGCTTATTCAATGTATTGGCAGCCACCGTCCATAATAAAATCCTTCAATTTCATTACCTCCTCCTGCTCCCTGTCGCCCACTGCGATGCAAGGAACTCCGTTTCCTTTCCAAGGTCCGTCCATCGTGAATACTTTCCTTCGTAGAAATGCCATTTCCTCCAACAAGGAAATATTTCCAATGCGCCCCAACAACCTGACACGCTGCATATTTAAAACCAATGTACTAAATGAGTGCCGAATTTATAATAACGGAACTATTTATAAAAGTATTCACGACATAAAGGAAAAACATTTCAAGGCAAAGAATCATCAATGCACAAACAAGGCTACGATACGCATGCGTATACATACAGCTGATACCCCTCCAAAGAGTGGGGAAGTTTGCCAGAAAGTGTTACTGGATACAGAATATGCGGAATGAGTTTGAACATATTTGCCGATAGTGCATGGAACGACGGAAACAGAAGGAACAAAAACTTATGACTTACAGGTGCCTTCACAAAGCCGACAAATCCACCTATTAGCTTTAAGATATCCGTCTGTCCTTCCATCTGTCCGTCCGTCCGTCCATCTACATGTATCAACGAGGCTTCCACTGGTCTACTTTACGTGAAATTTGATATCGGAGACTCTATTAAAAATCTTTCGAGAAATTCCAGATTAGTTACAATCAAGCATAAACCGGGCACTGCACATGAAGACCTGAGTGCGTAATATTTTTGCCCATCACATTAAAACTCCATGAAACAGGTATTTTCAAGCTAACTCTTATCAGGCTATTAGGATAACCAATGAGACACAAACCTCACGCTAATTTGCCACAGTATTTTGCACAAGTATATAGCTATACTTGATTGAATGTCTGTCTGTCTGTACCTGCACCAGCTGAAGAAAAATGCGGATTAAAATTACCCAATAATTCGATTTTTTCGGCTTTAACACCATATCTAAACGTACCAGCGGCTATCCACTGACAGGTACCATAAATAGGAACCATGTTTACAAGTCACCAAGGGTATAAGTTAGTAAATGTCATAACATTCTTAACCCGCGTTAGATCTGTTCCATTCAGATGTGCGAAATGTATTAGGACAAGACGTATAGCTTAATATTGCGGCGAGTTCGGGTAAGAAGTGTTGCAGTGGAAAACAATTTGTGTTAAATATTCTGAGTGTGTGTATGTGTGTGTGTGTGTGTGTGTGCACGCGTGCGTGGGCGTGGGCGCGCGCGTTTGTGTGTGTGTGTGTGTGTGTAGCCTTAATTACCCAGTATGAAAAACGTATGAGCTATATTATATTGTCATCTGAGGCTGTCAGGCTGTACTATATTTTTTCCAAATTATCTCATAAATTGCACGATTTCGGAAAAAGACTATTTAACATAAATTGCCTGATTTGATATTCTCAACAATGTTTGTCGGAAGCATTCTTCAATTTCAAAATAATTCAGAGAGATAATCATAAATAATTTTACAAATTTACATAGGCGTACCTTGAATAATAATACTAGAGGGGGGGGGAGCAAAATAAACCATGGTACTTCAATAACTTGAATTTCAATATGATCCAAGTTAGAAAGATAGGAACGATTCGTCTAAGTGCAGGTTTTTATTTTGTTTTTGTTTTTGCTAACTGGTTTGCAGCTAGTCAAGAAATTCCCCGCATTTCATGGAACCCGAAGGTTCATTACCGCACTCACAAACGTCCGCCACCTGTCTCTATCCTGGGCCAGCCCAATCCAGTCCATATACCCACATACCACCTCCTGGAGATCCATACTAATATTATCCACCAATCTACGCCTAGGTCTCCCCAGTGGTCTCTCTCCCTCCGGTTTCCCCACCAAGACCATATACACCCCCCTCTCCTCACCCATACGCGCCACATGCCCAACCCATCCCAAACAATCATTACAGAAATATTTCTCATATATTTTCTGACCCTCTTGAATATACCAGCGAGGAAACTATTTTACGCAAATAATATTTGAGGGGCATTTGTACCCCTTGCCTACACTCCCGAAGTTACGCCTATGGGTCTTTTTGTAAACTACCCTCCATTGTGACCAGATTTGGATGAAAATTAAATCTTCTGGACAGATTTTCGCAAAATGTTCCAATATCAAATTTCATGAATATTCGTCTATAGGGGACGAGTTGTTTCATGCGGACAGACACGATGAAGCTAAAAGGCACTTGTCGCAATTTTGCGAACGTGTCTAAAAATCACTCACAGTTCAAGGAAATTAAACTTTTTTTTTCAGTATGCTGTACTAACTTTAGGGACATTCTGGTAACTAATGGTAATAGAGGTTCCATCTTAAAAGATAAAAAAGTTTGGGTACTCCGGTCAGTTCTACAGCTGCACAGATTGGGAAGAAATACTAAATCTGAAGCAAGGGAGCATGGGTTCAAACCCACAACCACCGACACATGAAGTAGTTGTGAAGGCCATTGTACCATCTTGTTCTCTAAATAATATTACTATGGTCTCCGGAAACATTGATACACGATCGATTAAGTTTTGACGATAACCAACCAAGTAATTCCCTCCGTCCAATTATGCCGCTGAAATAACCGATCCAAGAGACTTACTGTACTGGAAAAAAAAACTCTAACCTATTTCTTCATGTTCGCAAATTATCCAATTCAAAACGTTACGAAGGGAATAGCGGAAGGTCCATTACAAGAGTAGATTTTGATTGTTAATAAAAATCCAACCAGCTGCAACAATATTCAGATATTTATTTACTGCACGGAATCATGAGCTTAAATTTTATTGATGCCAAACAGGCAAAATATATATATACCACTATAAGAACATCAAAAGGAAACTGTATAGGTGACTTTGCAGTAAATAAATATCTGCCTACTGTTGCATCTGGTTGGAATTTTATTAACACTGAATTACGACGCACGGAACCATGAGCTTAAAATAGAATTTGATTGTTTAGCTTCACCAAATATTTGTAAGCAGGGCCGAATTACTGACGTGTGTGGGTACAAGGAGTAAATGTATTCCAAAATTAGCTTTTGCCTTCTTCTTGAAGTGAAAATTAGCAAACTTAATTCTGTACAAGAAAGACTATTAGCTCCACTCAAGTTCCTGCTTAAACGTATATATTCAATGACATAATATTCAAAATATCCCTTCAGGAATGGTCTACAGAAGTCTTTCTAGAAACATGGCTCCTCTGCAACTTAAACCTTCAGCATCTTGCGACATTTTACGTTTCCAGCCTACGCGATAAACGGAATGATTTCACAGCTGGAGTTGAATACAGGGATTTACGCAGCAGAACTGCAACAACATACGTTTTTAGGCCTACATTTAGAAGAGTATAGTACCTCTAATTATGCAAAAAAAGTTTCCCTGTGCTTTCATTTCTCCGAGCAATAGAAAGAATTTTCAGATACTCAAATAATTATAAATAAATAAACAACAAATATATTCAAATTATGCACAGTTATCGGAGTGCGTGTCAATGCTTCGGAATTACTGGCGTGCACTCATCTTCATGGTTGTCCACATTCAGCGATTCGTTCCGATACAAACACAATACACCAATTTTTTTTCCAGCCGACAGCTTTAATATTCAGAGCGCTAGATCTCATGTACAGGACACAATACAGGCAATTTTCGGGTGACGTTATGTGCGACTTACTTAAACTCGGAGTTACGTAAAGATTGTTGTTAATTAGTCGTATAAATATTATTCATTATTAATACCGTAGTTATTAAATGCATATTACATATTGTGTGTCGTTCAAACAGCTGACAGAAATAACATTTTCATCGTGTACATTACATTGAAATTGAAAAATACGTATACATAGCCTACGGGGTGTGATAAATCAGTGCAATTTTGGTCATTTAAGACTTACGTAAATTTGGGGTTACCTGAAACTATCAGGAACGGAAACCGAACATCAGTCAGTAATAGTCTCTATTCAGTCACACAGTATATACAAAACAGAAAGTAATTCTGTTGCTTAGGGTGGAAGTCATATCAACTGATACTCACAAGCGATCGTAGATCAGAAATTCAGAAGGCTCATTAGACATCAACAGCCAAGGTACTGTATAGCGCGAAGCGTAATTTGACATGCAAATTTGAATTTAGATATCTCAAGAAGTACGTTCAGCGTCACCGGTAATTTGGGACTTCAAACACGAGAGACAAATGTTAATTGGTGCATACGCTTAAGAACCACGATATGAAAAGCATGCGGGAGTGGAGTTACCTTTCCAGGCAGTATTAACTTCGGTATTAGATGGATATGCAAGCTATGGTGTCATTGGATAAGACGCTTTACGAGGGTTTACCTCGTCTTAGTATCCTGACAGGAATATTCGTGTATCTGCAGATGAGTGATGGAGGACAGATACAGCAGCAGGACACATTCTTCTCCTTCCCCTCTCCTCGTCAACACCAATTGACCGTAATAGAGTATCTTTAATTCCTACGCAAATTTTCAATTAACATAGCGTCATTCAATATTATTCTAAATTACGAATTTTACATTTTCACGGATGTGCCTTCATGTAGCAAGGTACAATTTGTACCAACGATTTGGGCCAAACTATCTCCTCCACTTCATGTGCAGAATAACCTTTTGGAGGAAACTGTTACCTCAAAATTTGAAGTTCTTTTCTACCGTATATCCAATCCGCACCCGAATCTAATCCGCACTAGTTTTTGCCGATTTCTTAAAAGAAAAAAGTTAGTACGCGGTTCTAATCCGCACCTTTCCTTCAACCGCCCTTTGCCTACAAGGCTGATTGATTGAATAATATTGGATGTTACCAATGCTTTAACCGTTATCCGACTAACGCGCCGTGTGGGAAGTGGACATTTAACTGCCAGCGGTACAAACGCACCACACCTGATTAGCGCTGCGGCCATTTAAATGCTTCATACATTCATGCAGAGGCATAGAATTATAGCCCCACAAGTTAACTCCACATTATATAATGGTTTGTGGTCAGATTCACGCTCCGGCCACTTTACCCAATTAAGTCCATATGCACCTCATGAATAAAGCGCTTCGC
>Ga0131853_10023010_pt1 | contig 11263 bp, 7 predicted proteins | sample TergutLab28metaG_FD_92764 | JGI IMG/M metagenome (GOLD analysis project Ga0131853, IMG submission 92764) | Labiotermes labralis P1 segment gut microbial communities from Petit-Saut dam, French Guiana - Lab288 P1 (version 2) (version 2) | ecosystem: Host-associated > Arthropoda: Insects >...
AACTGGTTTGCAGCTAGTCAAGAAATTCCCCGCATTTCACGGAACCCGAACGTTCATTACCGCACTCACAAGCGTCCGCCACCTGTCTCTATCCTGGGCCAGCCCAATCCAGTCCACATACCCTCATCCCACCTCCTGGGGATCCGTCCTAATATTATCCACCCATCTACGCCTAGGTATCCCCAGTGGTCTCTTTCCCTCCGGTTTCCCCACCAAGACCCTACACACCCCCCTCTCCTCACCCACACGCGCCACATGCCCAGCCCATCTCATTCTTCTCGATTTTATCACCCGCAAAATATTGGGTGAGGAGTACAAATCATTCAGCTCCTCGTTATGCAATCTCCTCCATTCCTCTGTCACCTCGTCCCTCCTAGGTCCAAATATTCTCCTCAACACCATGTTCTCAAACACCCTTAGCTTCCTTTCCTCCCGCAATGTCAGCGACCAGGTTTCACACCCATATAAAACAACAGGCAAAATTAGAATAATATGGCATTTAAAAATTATGTTTATTTCCTCAGTTTCCAGTTATTATATCTTCGAATATTGTTCCTCTAAAAGAAAGAAACAGCCAGACAGAGGAAATAACAGTTTTGTGTTTCACACATTCATTCTTCTGTTTCTCAAAGTTTCATTTTTTTACGTTACACCAGGTCGTGTAGGTCTTTCAGGTTTCGCCATAAAAACCACTTTTAGTTTCCCTTCTTTCTCGAAGCGTGCCACGTGCAACGTTCACTTCACCCCCCTTCATTTGATCATCAGACTAATATTTGGTGAGGATTACAATGACCCTCCTCGTTAAGCAACTTTCTCCCGGACAACTGGCCCTCGGGATGTGCCTCCTTGAAACGCTCTTTAGTCACTAGGCACGTAACTAACAGTCAATACGGTACTTCCACTGCACCATTCATTCATAACCACGATTGGTTTAAGATTATAGCTGTACTGATTCCTAAGGAGTTGTTGTAACTGTGTCCACAGGTGGAAAATTATAACCCAGTTCATTTGTAGGTTTCCGGTACTGATTTTATTATGTTTAGTTAAGTACGATATTCAAGTGTGTGTGTGTGTGTGTGTGTGTGTGTGTGGTTGTGTGGAATCGAAGGACAGTATTAGTGTCAACGACGAAATAGTTAGGACGTTGCAGGAGGCGAGTATTTCGCATTTTCAGAAAGTACCCCAATTGTGCCTGGTCACAACGGAAAAATTCTCGAAAAACCTGCGGCACAGGGACGTCCTTCTACATCCTCCCCAACCATCCTACCATCTGTCGCTTCGTCACGGTTAAATAAACTAAGAAGCAACCACCATTACCCTTAGATCTCCCAGGTAGGCCAATTTATCCCCGTGTCGTCCGGACACCAAAAATTTAAATCCGCGTCCCTGCATTCCTGTGTTATTTAAGGACGCATTGACGCATGTATACATAACGTAGTACCTAATGAGTTGAGAAAACGTCCTCAATAGTGACGAAGAAGATTTGAAAGGAATCGCACTATCGTGAAAAAGCTAACAAATTGAGAAAGAACATGATAAACAATGCGGACAGACAGCAAGTCGACTATATTGAAGTCGATCCCCGGACCTGGCGGAACACTCCTCACATGACACATGGCTGCCACAAAACACTTCAGTTCTAACATGAACAAACTGGTGTCCTATGCCACTCGTCTCCCGTGCACCGTGTACTCTCTTTGTGCCGCGGAATCCAAGGCCGCCTGCACGATATCCAGTAGCTGCTCTGCAGGCAGGAAACAGTACAGTAAGGCAGACTGCTCTTGGTGACCCCACGGGTCAGGGGACTATCGGCAAAAGCGAATTACACAGCACGCCAAGAGTCGGGCTAAACATTAGAACAAAGACTCGAACATCTGCCGGTGACCGTTTTCCGAATACTTTAGAGGACGTATTCGTTCATCAAAAAAATCCACTGAGTAGCGGTCTGGGTGGTCACAGACCGGTCTGCACGTGACGGCAAAGAGACAAATCACCTCCCACGAGGAACTAAGTCCCGAACATCCAGCCCAAACACAGTCATTAACTTAGTTATAATAATAATAATTATTATTATTATAAACAAATTTCACGGACGAAATAACATTACATGCAGCAAAAATTGTAAATACAGAACAGTTGCAACACTATATACCTTAGAAACATGATTTGCTTCACGTATATAGTTGTAAATACCCTGCACAAAAGTGATAACAAAGATGATGATGATAATAATAATAATAATAATAGAACAGATATACTAATTAAAAACTAAAAAGAGAAAGCATGTATACTGATAGATGTGGCAACACCGGGGGACAGAAATGTCGTGCAAAAGGAAGCGGAAAAGAGGCTAAAATACAAGAGTTATGTATAGAGATACAACTAACGTGGAACCTGAAATGTGAGATTATACCGGTAACATCTGGAGCCACTGGAATAGTTATAAAAGGATTAAAAGAAGAATTTGTAATTCATACCGGGAAAAAATTCAATAGACTCACTACAAAAGACAGCTATACTGGGAACATCACATATCATTCGGGAAGTAAAACAGTCTGAAACTTGAAGCCTGAACGATGGGGATCACCGTTGGTTCAGGAGAAGTAGCAGGGAGAAAAGGCCTGTGACAAGAGACAACAACAACAACAAAAGCAGAATAATAGTAATAATAATACTAATAATAATGGTAAAGAATGAGGTCAATATTATAGTGTTCCTAGTTTCAAAAGTTTATGACTTATTCATGACAGTCTTTAAAAAAGATAGGCAGTGTGCGTGTCACAATGTTGTAGCACGTTGTGTAATATTCATCCTTCCTCAAATATCCTAACAGCCTGACACTATTTCGCTGCAAGAGACCGCTTATTATGGCGATTTGCTCTCGCCGGCAAAAACGCAACGTACAGTGCCCGATATTTTTGCCCGACTTTAATCACATTCAGAGATCCATATCAAATAACACGTAAATCCATCCAGTGCGATCAGTGCTGAGACATGTGGACAGACGGACTGACAGAAGGAAGTACGAACTAACACGTGATACGATTTCAAAGAAAGTACATATAAGGTGATTGAATGTCGTCGGCAACAATAAAACACACTTAGGTTTTCATGCAAAGTGCACGATATTTTCGCCCGATTTTAACAAGATTTGGATTTTCTCGAAAGATCCCCAGTACGAAATTTCACGGAAACCCGTCCAGTGGGAGCCGCGCTGATACGTGCTGGTAGACGGACAAACGGCGGGCGGACGGATGGGTGGACATCACGAAGGTAACAGGCGCTTTTGGCGACTATGCGAACGCGCCTAGCACGCTGTCTTAGGCAGGCTGTTAACATCTGCAGATGAGTCAGTAATTCGTCGGGAATCAACAAACACGCCCGATTTTATAGACTTCACTTCTCAAACGATGTTTTTAACGCGGGTTGATTTACCCTTTATTGTTCTGGATTTATGGTTGGGTCTAAACAGTTTATATTACCGACAAGCAAGTTAAATATACCAAAGATCGCGGGTCGGTGGTTAGGCGTCTGTCGTATTTGGATTATCTTGGATGCGAAAATCAGCACACAGACAGGCTTATGGAGTAGGGGCTTTCGTAGCTTCCCCCAGAATCTTGCAACGAACGCTGTACTATTGTCATGAAAAAAATCATAAGCATCTTCTTCTGCAATTCTTTCATTCATCATCAGTAAACTTCCTACCATACTAAACTATATAACCAGCACAATTAAAACGCGTCATCAAATAATTAAGACATTAATAAGTTCATAAATTAATATATAAAGCAATCAATAAAGACGACAAAAACAAAACCCCTCATACACGAAATAAATCCAGCTTGTGTTGTCTTACCGCTCTGGAACAGCACACTTCTTCTTAAGACTACCTCGTCGCGTTATGACAGGTGTCTATGAAATGTATCATGGCTTTTATGTGGACAGAAAACCCACAGCCATAGGCCAGATGTGTTGCGGGTAGTCGGAACGCCGTATGCAGGCGATTGGCTGACCACAAGACGGTCTGTTGAGCGGATATAAAGATTGGAGTGGGAGGACATCTCATTATGTTCGGGAATTTGGGACTGAGGTACCGTAGAACTGAAGGGCAATACTACGAAAATGCAGACCACAAACAAACAAATGGGCTGTGGGGTGTTATGCCAAGACTGCTTGGACCTGAGTAAAAAAGATATTGCAACCTTCCGAAACGTCGTGTAAAAAACCAATGAACATGACGTAACATCTCCAGAATACCTGCATTTTCAGCAACACTGCTGTGTGAAACATGACTTGTACCAAAATGAAGCAAGAGTATTGCACTAGAAATCAGACATCTACTTACATTTACGGGTGTAAAATTGTATTAAAAGGCTAACAACAGCCACTACAAGTTAAACTTTTAAACTCTGAAATGCGTGTATCGTTCGTTCTTAACAAATGCTGTCTCCACGTGCATCTATATTCCACAGCAATTTCATTCCAATTGTGCAAGCACATATTGAATCCTCTAATTTCATTAGTTGTTTATGGTATTATAAAGCAGTGTTTATGGTCATATAAAGCAGTGTTTCTCAACCACCGGGCCGTGGCATCAGTTATACCGGGCCGCGAGAGGTTTTCCTGGAATTTGTCATTTTAGTTTTCTAACAATTTTTCATGAATAAATATTTTATAGTGGATATATTCTGGGGAGAAAAATATTCGTGAATGTGTCGAAAAGCTCAGACCCAGATGTTGGCCTGAGGAAACTAAAATATGCTACAAGATTTCATTAGTCCAGTGACTGATAACTAATTTAAATGTAATTTTATATTTGTCAACAGGCCACGCCGTATACATAGGTGTACTAATACTCTTTATGATTATGCTATAATTAATTACTAATACTTAGGTTAGTTTAATGTATGAACTTAAAAAAAATTGGAAAGGTATTTACGAGTAAATATGTTGGGACCGGGCCCTCGTCTTATGAAAAAATAATTTACCGGGCCGCGGTTTCACAAACGTTGAGAAACGCTGATATAAAGTATGCCTGTATCCCGCAACTGACTTCCAATAAACCTGCAATATTTATCAAATTCACGGTATATTTTTTAATCCACACATATACGATGATAACAAAAATTAATATGTGAACCAACTTACATTCGTCAGTTACTCCTTACTCACATGTAAAATACTGTTTTTATAATGAGCACTTTATTTGTGGATGTATATAGGCACATTTCACGTTACTGATTCACTACGAAAAAATGTGCTAAAATAGACGTCTAGCCGCGGTTTTGAATCGCAGAGCTTACAAGTTTTTCATTTTAGTCTATGTGTACTTTTGGTGAAGAGAATCACAAAGAAGTACGCAGACAAAGACACACATATACAGGGTCATTCGAAATGATTTTCGGGATTGTAACAACTTGTCATACACAATACACTTGAGATAGGAGTATGTAGTTGCACCGATGGATCTAGAGGTTTAAGTTCCTCCTCTTCCCGCAAGTATCCCGGAACTGAAGGTACGAATCAGAACCGCCACAGAAACCACCACCGCTGACATGCTGCAAACAGTTTGGAACGAACTCGATTATCGTGTTCATGTTTGTAGAATCACAAAGGGTGCACATATAGAGCACCTGTAAGGTAGGTAACAAAAACATGGAGTGTTGTTCTATTCAATAAAAAAAATTACAAATTCTCCTATCTCAAGCGTATTGTGTATGACAAGTTGTTAAAACCCCGACTATCATTTTGAATAACCCTGTATATTTAGACTACACTTATACATTCCACATTTTATGTAAATATTTACTGAGCTGCATGTTGCCCGCAGGGAGTCCAGACTTTGCCGAAGTTGTCCGCGCAACCAAAAAGGTTGGGCACGCCTGATCCAAGAGACAGTTTGTGTTACAAGTTTCAATTTAAAGTATGGAAACAGCGAACTTTGGAACACGCCCTCACATCACGAGAAGCTAGAGTAAGAATTCTTGTCTCCGAGCCAGAAGCAGCATTCGAGGTCATTCCGACCATGGCGACAGCGATAAGCGACTGTAGCTATGGGGCACGTGCTGAGAAATGTCTGCAGAGCGCTTCCAGCCGCTAGATTTTACTTCGTGTCGGAACGAAAATGAGAAAACAAACCGAAGTGGCGTAATCAGTTCTCCTTTTCCACTCTTTCTCTCTCCAAAGATACGAGGGACAGTCAACTGAAAACCTTAAAAGTGCCCTAAAAATTCGAACCACAGCTCGATTGTCTTGTAAGTTTCAACAACGATACTCATGGTTTGATGAGTGGCAGTACGACACTAAATAGAAAAATGAAGTCATGGTGTACCTTTTGTGTTCAATAAATTACGAGATAAAGCATATTTAAGGTTTTCATTTGACTCACCCTCGTATATTATGCGCATATAAAGGCAGGGATTCATTAAATACATTTATAGGTGCCGCTAACGAATAAATTCGTCCTACTCAACCTTCATGTTCAGACCATCATTGCACAACTGGGCGAGTGACTTTTCCATAGTTCCTAACTGCTGTAGATGACACGGAATCTTAACAGTGTTCTCGCTGTACGGTATATCACGCGCTCAGACGCGCTTTTACATTCGTGAAACATCACCAAATACTTAGGTACCAATTGTCGACAATCAGTATAGATGCGATAATTAATTCCATGAAACGAGTAGTTAATTATCATGGAAAAAACACTAAGATTTTTTATTTAACTCACACTGTGCATATTTCCACAGTCGATATATTTTCCAGGAAATGCGCTTGGTGATACAATATACATAACATGTAGGAGTTTTTATGCTGTAACGTAAATAGAATCACGAAGTGCGTTTATTGGAAAATATATTGAAAACATTAAGATGTTTCTTAAATAAAAGACACACGTTCAGTCCCTTTGTGGAAGTCGTGTACGTTTCACGTAATGGCAAGTATCGTTACTTGCTGACGTCTCGCAAATGATGCAAATACAGTGTAGTGCAAAAGTTAATCTACTTCGTGTGCTTTCATGCGAGTTCAAGCTCTTTTGTTATAGAATTTCATGATGTGTGTGTGTGAATGTGTGTGTGTGTGTGTGAGTGTGTGTGTGTGTGTGTGTGTAAATGTGTGAGTGAGTGTGTGTGTGTAAATGTGTGAGTGTGTGTGTGTGTGTGAATGTGTGTGTGTGAAATGGCCGATGGTCTAACAGCTAAGGGCAGGATTGGGCAGCCATTTAAAGGCGAGAAAGGCAGATACAGTAGAGATAAAAAAATTCCGGGTCCGAAATGTGATCTCACACACGCAGACGCGTACCTTAAGACACGTAAGCAAGAGGCAGCTGTGAAGACAGTGAAGGGTTGTACCACGGTGGCCACAATATCAGTGACATACTCTAAAGAACGAGTGGTCTTTAGATAGTAAGCCTGTAAGAACATACCGGCCTTAAAGTGAGATCAGATGCGAGAATTTGCTCGTCTTTTTCTTACAACTTGACCACCAGCTGCAGGTAGCTTAACCTCAAGTTAATCGAATCGTTTCCTATAAAGGAGTGCTAATAATGTCTGAGGCTGCTGGTACCATAATAGGCCGATTGCACAAATGTACAGTCAGTAGGACACCTCGTCACCAACGCGTGCTCCTCCGAAACACTCTGCTCGTGATTACAGAGTGGCTTGGACCTACGTAAAATAAAATCATATAACGATAATTAACCTTTTAAAGCCCAGTCGTTACTATTTACACCACCAAACATAACAATAAAAAATGCTACGTTCTGCCCACACTATGTATTTATGTGTTTTCTATAAATCACTGACAAAGGGCGATATTTTCCGTCTACGGCACTATAAATGAGACGGTGTGTGTTTACTGTGCGGTTAGAACTAAATCTTTAAATATAATTCATCTTATTTTCAGCATTTGGAGTGTTAATACCAGCATGAAACTAACAAGAGACGAAAATTATGTTTGAAGTATAACGCAGTACGACACTGTCATAAAACAGACGGGCTCAAGAATAAGTCACATGACGTAGTGGTAAAATGGACAGCCAAGTTCAGTACAAAGACTATTGGATAAGAAGAGAATTATATGTAAGTGGTTAAAATGTTCTCAAAGTACAACCAACAAGATGCGACATTTCTCAATTTATTTATTTCTGTAAGACCCTCTACATGTTTCAGACGGTTTTTCCGTCCATCATCAGGAGCTCAAAACTGCACATACAGCGTCAGGAATTTGTCAGACTAATACTGTACCTGCTGCTAGTCCAGGCTAGCTAGGTCTGACAAATGCCTGAGCTCCTGGTGAAGGACGGAAAAGCCTTCTGAAACCTGTAGAGCGTCTTACAGAAATAAATATATTAGCGATGCACGGACCTATGAACGTTAAATTGGTTAAAATACATTTCTCAGCCACAAAACAGTAACTGGGTTATACCTTCAGGGTGCAAAGATCTATGCGTGTTATTTGAAATCTCGAGCTACTGAACATTCAGCATAAAAATATTAGTCCGCTTTTTACGATCCTGTGGATGCACATGTAAAGGAGTATTAGGAATCAAACGCAGCCAACTGATTTGGAAACAGCCAAGGTTGCGATATTTATTTCTCATATCTACAAAAGACTGAACGATGAACTTCTGTACGAGTGGCTTGCGTCTTATGAACCCTTAATTGGCTTCTACAAATTACAATGTTCTTGCTCAAGCAACACAAGAGTTCTAATTTCCTTTAGGTAAAAAAAAAAATACAGTTTTCTTTCAAAGAAATTTGATTGCGGGTTAGGAAAGTGCATTACGAATTCAAAACATAACAGGGCATAGACCTACTGTGGAAGATGTTAGTAAATTAGTGCTGTTCTACCAAGCTTATTGCAATTTCATTCAAATGCCTGCAATAAAAAGCTGATGTAACATCTTAAGTGAATAACAAATGATTAATAAATACTGACTTCATCGGTTACAGCGTCGTTAGAGCAATTTATAACCGATAACGGTTTCGCTTTTTAATAATGTAGAATTTATGTCTTTTTAGACCAGATTATAAGTAAATATAACTTTGTAAACAAAAGCACTGGATAAATGGTAGAACAACTTACCAAATTAAAAACCGATTAAATTAATTAAACACTTTATTATCCAACTGATGCACAATATATAATATGTAGATACAATTAAAATTATAAAATATTTAAAAGTGCTCCAACATGTTTCGTGTCACAGAGGATCCATCATCGGGGAGCCTTGTACAGTGCTTGGTTAAAAATTACAACAAGGATTCTATCGTGTCCGTTGACATGGACAAGGTCGGTGTTATGGCAGCATATTCTGACCCGTTGTACGTGTGTGTAGTTCACTGTACATGAATCTTCGTACACACATGTAAAACGGGTAAGAATATGCTGCCATAACACCGACCTTGTGCATGTCAACGGACACGATAGAATCATTCTTGTAATTTTAACTAAGCACTGTATAGAACTCCCTGATGATGGACCGCCTGTGATCCGAAACATGTTGGCGCACTTTTAAATATTTCATAATTTTAATTGTATCTACATATTACATATTATGCATCAGTGGGATAATAAAGTGTTTGTCATTGATGCACGGTGCAGACATGAAGAATGATTAAATTAATGTTATGCTACCGTGTGTATTTGCACACTCATTTACTATAAATTAAATTATACCCAAGGGGTCAAGCCAGTTTGTCCAGTTCAATAATCTTACATAAGTATTAACGTCTTTACCTGTTATGATGCCATTTGCATTGCAGCAGTGTCAGCTCTTGATTGATTTACCGCCCATTGTCCACAGCGTACATTCCTTCACACCCGTACTCGTGACTTGGCGTGTGGCGCTACGTGAGGAAGCCTATGGGTCCGCGAGAGCTGCCACTGCACTTAACGGTGTTACGAGTTGGCCTCGGTCAAGTACGAGGGGATGAATACCGCTGACGAAAGGAAAAGGATTTAAGGTAGATCAGTCATCCCAGCAGTTAAACTAGACCAGGGCTGGCGAACAAACTTAAGGGCGCGTGCCAAAACTGTAAATAAATTTCGAAAAAAAAATCATTTGCGTGCCCAATGGAGTCTTCCATAAGTATTACTATTATTATTTCAATATTATTATTATTATTATTATATTGTATTTTTAATGCATAGTAAAAATTAATAAAGGCCTCCCCCAGGAATGCTATACGAAAGAAAATTTCAAGTAACTGGGCTGCTACTACTTCCTGTTCGAAAATAAGACTGTAAAACGTACTGTCCAATGTAACATATTCGCCCAGTCACCGCCAGGGCGGAGCCACAAAGATAAATATCCAGTCAACACTTCGCACCGCTTCCGATTTGTGTTAAAATGTTTGGTACTAATGGTACAGTACAAACTCTACGTAGTCACATATGTGTGTGTGTGTGTGTGTGTGCGCGTGCGTGCGTGTGTTCTTCACAATATAGAGATGCTGGTCGAGCAAAAAAAAAAAAAAGACGGAGCCAGCCATGAATACCGTGTGCCAAGGAAATTAAATCAGAGTGAATTTCAGGAATTCCAATTTCCTTGTAAAAATTTCTGCTAACGCACGAGAAGGACAGCCTGCCGACGAATCAAATAGCTACTAGGAAAAACTGAAATGGACAATTTCTCTTACCTCCTGCCTTTATTCCAATCAATTGCGTATCCCTGCTCTGTAGGTAACAACTGTGAACCTCTAAATGTGTCCTGCACAAATCATCGCCTTACATGATTACAAGATCTCTGCTCACTTCTGCACAAGTGTCTCGAACTACTCATTCACTAATTGTGGTTATAGCCACGTGGACAGAAATTGGTTCGAGAGCCGCAGGTGTCCTACATACATCACACACTGACCAAACACTACGTACAAGAATCTCTGTAAATATTCGGAGAAGTCAAAGGCACGGTGTTTACAGAGTTCCCACATTCCATACTCAGGCTGACTAAGTGATGTCATTTAGTTTGGAATGGCGCTGGGGTGCTATTTCTGGTGCATAACACCCCCCCCCCCATTACCGCCACTACCGTCACTGTCGACAACTCTGCAATGACCCTTCCACAGGAATAAAGACCCTGCCACCTAATTCCAATGAAATTCTGAATTTTGAGACTGATTTGGTTCAGTCAAAAGCAATGTAGTTGGACAGGAGGACAGGAGGAGGATATAATGATAATGATGATAACAGTAATGGTCGTTATGACTACGAAAAGCACCTTGACGATAGGGCTAAGCACATGATGATGATGATGATG
>Ga0131853_10023012_pt1 | contig 11263 bp, 4 predicted proteins | sample TergutLab28metaG_FD_92764 | JGI IMG/M metagenome (GOLD analysis project Ga0131853, IMG submission 92764) | Labiotermes labralis P1 segment gut microbial communities from Petit-Saut dam, French Guiana - Lab288 P1 (version 2) (version 2) | ecosystem: Host-associated > Arthropoda: Insects >...
TAGACACAGGGAAACCAAGAAAAACCTGTGTCGAGATGGCCGGTCGAAGGACCTTCCGAGTACTGACTTCTAGCCAGCAATCCGGCATCTAAAGTAAAAAAAAAAAAAAATCAATGCACACACAGTACAACAAATACACATAACTACAACAATACACATGAGACAAATTATAATTTTACAACATGTACAAAAGGTAAAAGCACCCAAGCAAGACAGTACTATGTACAGTTTCTTGTAATCGTTTTTTTTTACAATCATTAATTCACTCACGCTTTCACGACCCCAGTCCTTCACTTCTCATCACTTACTACTCCTATAAACCTTTTCCAAAAAGACTCGTCCTCCCCCCCCCCCTTCCCTATACTGCACTTCACTTCGCCTCATTCCACTTCACTTTGCTTCGTTCACTTCACTTCATTTCACTTTATTGCACTTCGCTACCCTCCACGTTAGATAATTTAACCGTATATGCTGATGTTCCCTAATAATGCAGAGTGGTTGATAAAATATTAGCGTCTCCAAATCCATTTCCATTACCTAAAACACTAAGCAGTATCAGTTTTTATAACAAGCGTTCCTTGTTTGAAGCTCCATTAACACGGCAAACACACAGCCTGTCTTCAAATCCTCAGCAGTGGCACAAAACATTCCTTGAACCACTCCCACAAGAGGTTCAATGGGTTAAGGTCATGACATCTCGGAGGGCAAGAGGTTAAGCCTACTCGCCTGAATCATCGTTCTGCTAACAAGTCGTTATGAAACTGACGCAGTAAAAAGGGTAGGGAGGAGTACCATCTTGTTCAAATCTCAAAGTCGCGTTATCGGTGGATATTAAGACCTAAGTAACCAGACACCAGGGCTTCGTATTTCGCCACCTTAACAGACTTTTAGTGTCGTCACAGAAACAACAGCGTGCTGTTTCACAAGACTAGCCACTTCATTTAACTTGCGGATGCGACCCGATGCAGCTGTTGTTTTTTTGCGAAGAACTTGACACTAGCAAGTTTTTGGGCGCGTTCGCATTGCCGCAAAAAGCGCCTATGAACTTCGACATGTCCATCTGCCCGCATGTACCGGAGCGACTCCTACTGGATTTCCGTGAAATTTTATACTAGAGATAAGATTTAGTCCACCTGCTTGTACAATTGCACATTTTTCCAAGAAGCTGGAATAAATCTTATCTGTACATTTCTTACAGCACGGAAGATGTAAATGTAATTTGGTACTGGGGACTTTTAGGGAAATCTATAAAGCAACTTCAAATCTGGTTATAATCTGACAAAAATATGGGGCACCTCACCCAGATACGTTGTATTTCCGGCGACGCTAAATCGCCAGAAAAGCGTTCTGTTCGAATGAAATGATATCAGGGTGTTGGGATGGCCGAGGGTGTGAAGCGAAGGCGGCACAATATTACTTTATTCGTAAACTACCTATCTCGTTAGGCTCTCACAGCGGTGCAGTTGAGGTCTCCGTTCGTCTGGTATGTGGCGCACTCTCACTGGTTGATCGGTGACCTACGTTTCTACTTCCTGAAGATGGAACCATGACGCTGCGTCGAAACGTCCGGGACCAATCAGCCTGTGACGCGACGCCACACCCCAGAATAATGGAGGCCTTAGCATGATACATTTCCCTGACGTATGGCATTTCACTGGTTGCACCTTCCTGGTGTACTTTTGGCAATACACGAATTAAAAACACGTGTGTTATGCCTTCCATTTCGAACTTCCCTTCATCCTCCCCTTAGTTCCTCTTACGTCTAACCATTCTCTTCAGCACCCTGTTCGTAAGTCATAACTTCTCTGCCGAATTTTTCCCTTAAACATCAGAGGTATAAGGGAAATTTCCTCCTTCAGAATGTCTTGCTATGAAGCAATATAACGAAAAGGCGGTACAAATTTTCGTCATGAATAATTACATAGGCGCGTTTTTGATCGCGGTTTGTTAAGCTTTATAACAGTTTCACGGCGTTCCATATTAGTCCAAACCGATCTTCTCTCCGAATGACAAACGAAGATAACTTAAGTTCTGGGTACGCTAATTACATGCCTAAGTCATAATCGATCATACGCATGCGCGAGTTTAAATGCCAGTACAATTACGACTTGTCCTGCGCACTGTTTCGAGCAACCAAGCAGAAAGTGAAATGTTTATCCTTGAATGAACAGCCCGCAGTACCTCCACCTACAGTCGTCTACAACAACGTTTACAATAGCTGGTCCGCGGACCGCTACCTCTTCGCGGTTTAATTTCTGCCGGTGTGCAAATTCCAGTTAGCCTTACTATTCAATGTGATAAAAAAAATGATCATGTTTCTCGAAAACCCGCTGCTGTTTCGATTCCTGAACCAGAAAAGGTTGAGAAATTACTTGTCTTTGAAGGCAGAGGCCGATTCGGAGCTGCCTGGCAGTGTGCATTTAATATATACTTAAGTTATATTCTTTCGTGAAACTTGTATCGCGTGTTGATTCCTCCTAACGTAATAGGCGCCGATGAAAATTACCACAATTCATTGCTGACGTCAACAATCAAACGCTAAGTTGCCATCTAACTTGCATAAAAATACGAATGGCGATGACAAAGAAAGTCGGAGTTGGTATGCGTGAATTCAGGTTTCCGCCGCGATGTAAATGAGATCGTCGCTCTTCTGGGATGTTACACATCGTATATTGGTAGTTACTGACGCTTAGGGACAACCTATCGGTCCGATCTTCAAGGGTAAACCTGACCCTTGACGATGGGACCGATAGGTTGTCCCGTAAAGTCGGTAACTAACCGCCAATCCACGCTGCGTAAATACCCAGAACAGCGAAGACCCCAAAGTCGTTGTTACGTGGTCAATACTCCTTCGTATTCCACGGGTCCCTAATTTCGGACCTGGGACCGAAGATCGCCTTTCAGGAATAAAGTTTGCTTTGTTTTTCGCAGTCCCTCCTCGTAAAATGCTGATGCAATAACAAAATCGTCTGTGTAATAAAACCAACTTGATGCACTATTTCTCCTCAGTTTATTTCGTCAATCAACCTCTACATGTTTCGGGCATATTTGTAGCCCATCATCGGGAGTATGCTATATATATGTGTGTGTGTGTGTGTGTATATATATATATATATATATATACATACATATATATATATATATATACACACACACACACAACAATTGGTACGTATTGTGCTAAAAAGAGGGTTGTTTAAAATTACTTACGGCTATTATTTACACGGATGTATCGAGATGCACGCACAAAACATAAAAATCAACAAAATCGTCATCACTTCAGCGTCCATATCATTGACAATTCAGCGTTTGAAATTTTCGTAACATTCAATGCCGCATAACTTACTCAGCTGGAAAAGGTAAGTTAAATGATTCCAGAATCGATCAACAGGAACGCGGAAAAGATAAAGATGTCGACACTTGGGTACAATTCAGCATAAATATTTCAGATATGGCAAAGAAATTGCGATCTAATACGCCTATAGACATGGCCCGAATACAAGAATGGACAATGCAAATCGTCACACGACTAGAATAAAATAGAAGTGCCGCGCCTGTCACGTTTATGGGGGGGGGGGGATCTTTCGACTGCATGCGGTGTACCTTTCAACCAAGGCTAAGAGAGACTGTTGCTGCCGCAGTAAGGTTTCGCAAACGCAGGTCACGTATTCTATAAGTTAGGCGAGCAACTTTTCAGCTGTCTGTCTCAAATGCAGTTGAGAGAGATAGTTTAATTAGCTGTTGCAACTGGAGGAGATCAGACTCCTGTTGCGTTTCTACACAGTGTACACGAACTGGACACACATAATCGGGGTCGTTTTCGACAGCCTTCACATCCGCATGATACATTTCGCACCTACCGAACGTATTTCGGTTATACTTTGTGTTGGGAACTAGATCAGGAGCCATCATGCGATTTTAATTTTTGTTCCCATCGCACCGACATATTTGTAGTCTCCGTTGTATACGAAACTCAAGCTGAAGATCGATTTTCTAACAAAAAGTACACATCATAAAAACATTTCCCACATAACGTAAAATACAGATCTCACTAAACACTACACTTTTGACTTTTCAATATTTTTTAATAATTCCAACTGGTGAAATAATTTCTGGCTGTACGGCGTGGCATGTCGGCGCGATAGGTTTTAAAACAACTGAACAAACAAGAAACGAAAACCTAGGCCAGTTTGCAGAATAACAAAGATGGTATTCGGGAAACACGTGCACTCCAACGATTCTTTTACGATCTTATTACTCACATTCTACTATCATCTAACTAACTAAATAACTCTATGCAGCAGAGTCCTTCTTGAGAAGCTAATAGGTTCTCAGTCAGTCAAGTAAAACAGCCAGCCAACTGTCTCTATCCAGAGCCAGATCAATCCAGTCCATACACCCATACCACTTTTTAGAGATCCTTTTTAATATTATCCTACACCTACGCCTAGTCTTCCAAGTGGTCTCGTTCCCTCAGGTTTCCCCACCAAATACATCTACGCACCTCTTCTTACCCCGATACGTGCTAAAGCCCCGTCCATCTCGTTAGTCTTTATATGATATTTTGTGGGTAGAACTAATCATAAAGATCCTCTTTTCCACTCCCCTGTTGCCTCGTTCCTCTCAAGCCCAGTTATCTTCCTAATCACAATATTCACGAACAACCTCAGCCTATGTTCTAATTTGTTTCGTTAAAGGTAAAACTGTCTCTGTCCAGCCAGTAAGGCACACAGGGGAAGCAGATATATAGCTCTAGTCATTCTTAACTTCGGCACTTGAAGGCGAAGTGGCCAACTTCACGACCCGGCCGCTTTAACCCCAGGAAAGAACCTCCGGCATCCATTCAGTATGAGGCTGAGCAGGCCCAGGACCGTTCTGGATTTGCCGGAGAAAAGAAAATTTCTTGCTTCTCATGGAATTCGAAACCCGAAGCGTCCTGACTACGCTGTCTAGGTTCCCTGATTTACCTTCGTTATGCTCTTTAAATCTGGTGAAATCTTACCGCGTGCCTCAAGACCCGTAAGATTCAACACAGCTATCACATGAACAAAATTAAACAGACACCGTAGGCAGTTTCATTCAGTCTGCAGCACCACGATGGGCATGGGACTGAGTACTCACAAGACAATGAGATATACGCTCTTCTGGGTTATTACGCTGCGAGTGGTGATTCCTTACGGACTTTCTTCTTGGAGTTCATGACCCTTGAAGATGGGACCGATAGGCTGTCCCGAAACGTCGATAAGGAATTACCACTATACGCTGCGTAATAATCCAGAAGAGCTCAGATCTCGTCCACTTCGAGGCGGAAGCCTGAAATCACTAATAATACAGGCAAGAAGGTAACAATGAGGTCCGTTCGCGCAAGCACTGATGTCGTGGAAAAGCAGTATTACATATTCTGGGTGTGTGTCTGTAGCCGTAGTAAACCAGCATGCACAGCGCCTGCGCCGTATTATACTGTCATCTGTTGCGTGTCCAGGTCTACCATATTTTACCGCATTGTCGCATAAAAGCCACGATTTTCGGGGAAAAAAAGTTACTGAACAAAAAATTCGCGTTTTTATCTTCCCTGTAAGTTTTTCCTGAAACATTTCGCATTCTAAGAAGAATTCAATGAGATATTATAACAGATATACACAGCTCTTCATGTGCAGTGACTGTTATTGTCAGATTTAGTGAAACTTAAATTTTGTCGACTGTTGAAAAACCCTCAAATATCAAATTTCACGAAAATCCGTCAAATAGGAGCCGAGTTGTTCCACGCGGACGACGGACGGACAGTCGTTTCTCGCAATCTGACGAACACGCCTAAAAAAGTACACGTCCGTCAGTGAAGCAATTCTCCGCCTTATATGACACCCCAAGGTTCAGCACCGTCCACAACAGTCCGCCACGGTTCCCTCCCCTAAGCCAAATCAATCAAGCCTATATCGTCACACCTCATTTAATATCAAGTTTAATATTATCCTAATTTCCCTGGGGTCGACTCAGCCTCTAACAGAAATGAGTACCAGGAGTACTTCCTGGGGGTAAAGGCGGTCGGTGCGTAAGGCTCACAAACTACCACCATCCTGTGCCGTTGTCACTAAATCTGGAAACCTTAACTTCCTGGAACCCTCTGGGCCTGTCCAAGCCTGTAATGGGACTGATTTACCTTTATTATCCTAATTTAGGTACAGTTATCCCGTTGTGTGGATCAATCTAATTTCGTACTTTATAATTAACATTATCCTCCCAACTTCGTCTAGATATCTAACGTAATTTCCTCCCTTTACGTTTTCCGGTTAAAATGTTCCATCTGTCTCTCGAAACTCGTTGGCAAATACCTGTTCTAGTAACGTCATCTTTAGTAAGATTTCAGAAGTGCCAGTGAACATATTTTATTATCGCGTTCTGACGCAACAGGTTCGAAAATTTACAGCCATACGCTCGGGGCAGATTGATCTACAAGGTTCAAATCTCGTTGTATTTGTAGTGAAAGGAGGGGGAAAAAAAAACAGTACCAGGCGATCTACGACGGGCAATACTTCATTATGTACGAAGCATGAGAGTCAGGCTGTCAACGGGTTAAATCTGAACTGACCAGCTCCACCCTGGCAGCACTGTGTTACACCTTCACCTAAAGACCAGAGAAAGTGTAGCCTGCACTGACCACGTGTCACGAAACGCACTCACGACGCGGCCTAGTTGGTTCTGCAGGGTTTTCGGTATAGAATGTAACATGGAATCCTTACCAGAACTGACACAGCCAACCTTCCAGTTGCAGATAAATATCGTCCACCAGACTAATTATGTTGTTGTTGTTACTATTTATTAATTATTTGTTATCACCTTTACGTGCGATATCATACAATTAATCACCTGAAACAAACTCTGTTTCAGTATATAATGTTGCAGCTATTTAGTGGTTACAATTTATGGTACGTCATGCTATTTACCACGATAAACGTTTTGTACTTTTGCATTAGTACTCTCCGAAGAAGATTATTATTATTATTGATATGATTACTAAACAATTTAGGTAGTTTTACATTCTAAAAGAATTATTTTACCCAAAGCTGCATATCTTTCCACAATCACGATCTTAAGCAAGTGGTACTCTTAGAGGAAAGGAGGTGATTGTTGGATAGATCTGGTAATTCTGCATACGCCTCTCTAGGCGATACTGGTGCTGCAATTTTACAAGGAAGAGGCGAACCCTGTTCTGCTACCACAGAAAATCTGTTGTGACCTGTCGCAAAGCTGGTAAAGTGAGTTGTGTCCAGTGTGCAGCCACTTACATGTTTTTTTCAAGAAATCAAAGCTTTTACAGGCAAGCAGAACTTCTTTAAGTACACATTCATTACTAAATTTGTTGCAGTTCAGTCTACTGTGTTCAAATGAGCATGATTTTAACTGCCAGATGCACTGTGGATGATGTTAATAGCGCCAATAGGTTTTGTGTAAGACCGATTCTGATTGTAGACGTGGGGTGGCCATAAATGTCGGACAGCTTGGATAGTATCCGACATTACCTGCCACATGTCAGTCAGTCTTTCATTCAGAGAGTCAAAGGTGGATTTGAAATTTAGCACTTAAGAAGGCTTAAAAAATTTCATTTCTCTTTATTTTAAGATTTGTAACTCTTGCAGGCAGTCATAAAGCAATGGATGTCTTGCATCCCAAGTTCATTCACTAATTACCTGTTCTCCGATGGTCAATTGAGAAATATTACCAGACTTGTACATTCTCTGTTTGTTTTAAGATTCACAATGTTTTTCATTCACCGTTTGTAGTGTTGGACAGTATCTGATACTGATGTCTGATAGCATCCAACATAACCAGCCACATGTCTCAGAAAGCTGTTTCGCACTTTTCTTGTTCAAATTGTAATAACTTTGATTACATTTGTCTTAATATCTTGGGCCTTTTCAAGCAACCAAATAAAGAACATCAGATGATATTCTGGTGCAAAAAAAACTTCAGGAAAATTGTTCTGACATACCAAAAACTTTGAAAAATATAACAGTATCCGACAATCCCCTCTACTACTGCATCAACCATACAATTTTGTGCATCCATCATGTTGGTTAATACTGATTCTGGATGGTTAACGTTCATACCAAGTTTCATGAAATGGGACAACTGGTTGAAAGCTTTTAACTTGCCACACACACACACACACACACAGACATGGTACCCTTACCAGTTGACTTAAAAATGTGTTTTTATACAGAACAGATGATCAGTACTATGTATTCCTCACAGTCTTACTTCAAAGAAAATCTACACAGTGAATTTCAAATCTGCATTCCAGAATTAAATGGACGGTATACACACTTACATTGAATAAACAGCAGTGGACAGCCTATAAGGGGTGGACCTGACTTGAGAGGTTAAACAAGGTACTAACAAACCCTCACTCTAAAAATCTACAACATCATGAAATGGTAAAAGTATCTTGGTAAGAGAAGGATAAAGAAAACTTCATAATTTGAACTCTTCCCCCATTTTTATGGTATTATGATTGTGAGACCTATGATGACAAATTTGGTGGAACATGTTGTGTGCATGGACTAAAATGGAAAAGACTATTTGGAAGATAAAATGCTATGTGAGAAAATAATACAAATAATATTCAAACAGGTTATTAGGGTTAGGGATCGAATGAGCTGGCTCAGCATAGGGGACGGGACCGATAAGTTGTCCCGAAACATGTGTAAGAAACTACCACTCCACACTGCATAAAATCCCAAAAGAACGCAGCTCTCACCTTCCAGCATGCTCTCTGACCCAAAATCAAATTTCACCTGAATCTCATAGTTTTTAGAGACGAAAGACCACAGAGTCTGCAATTATGACCTCCCTTTTTACAAAGGTAAAACAAGGTGCCATGGTAAAATTCCAAGGGTCAAACACACCTATATACACTGAAGAATGTTTGTGAAATATGGTACCATGAATAGTATGAGTCAGAGCAGTGTTTATGTATTGATATGAAGGTTTAAATCTGGAAGAACAAGTGTGCCTGAGAAAGCTCCATCAGGGCACCCAACAATGCTGTGCACTCAGGACCACACCGATGGTGGTAACACACTGATTTGAGAAGAGGGACGTATTGCTATGTATGAAGTTGCTGAGATGCTAGACATTAGCTATGGCTCTGCCTATGCCATACTGCATAATGAATCAGGATCCTGGAAAGAATGTACCAAATGGGTACCAAGACAGTTGAATGATCCACACAAACAACACCGTATGGAGGTGGCCACTCAGTTTTGCAGCAATGTGAAGAAGATCCAGGCTTACAGGGCAGCACTGTCACTGGCTATGACATGTGGGTGCATCATTTTGATGCTGAAAGCAAGGGACAAAGCTGGGGATGGGAACATCCTGGTTACCCATGAAAAAAGAAGTTCAGAAGCATACCTCTACCAAATAATCTTGCTAACCTTCCTCTGGTATAAGTAGGGGCCTATTTTGGAACTTTATCAAGAAAAAGATCAAACTGTTAGCAATGCAACTTGCTCAGCCATGCTTAAAGACAAAGTGAAGCCTGCAATTTGCAACAAAAGAAAAGGACTGCTGTTGAAAACTGTTCTCTTGCACCACAATACTCACCCCCATGTTGTGGTTGCAACAATTTAAACAATTTGAAACCTCAAGTTTGAGGTTATGCCACACCCACCTTGCACTCCCAACCTTGCATCATGCAACTTTAATGCCTCTGGACCACTTACAGAGGCATTATGTGGTTGCCAGTTTGGATGTGATTAAGTGAAAGAAGTGGCACATATGTGGATTCAGGAACAAACAAAAACCTTCTTCTCTGATAGAATCAGGAAACTTGTGGACTACCTCAAAAATGGTGTGAAACTACTGGGTGACTACGTTGAGAAGTAATATAATTGTTACGCACATTTCACTTTCTTTGTAGTTAATAAATGATATTACTTTTATGTTTTGATTTACCCATGTATGGCTTTGTGAAAATAATACAAAAAAACCATATGCTTGGAAAATATGAAGATTAACGGTACAACTACATGGACTGTGTTTACTTAGACCTATGAGGCCACAAAAATTATTGCTCTCTATTCAGATCTTTGGGTTTTTGTAAGTTACTTTCAGTATATTTTTAAATTAGATTCATATTTATTTGATACAGTCTTGGTAGTAGTAGTTGTAGTAGTAGTAGTAGCAGTATGTCTGTCAAATGTATGGTGTATTTCTTGTTTACAGAATGGCAAAGCAACAGACATGGCTGCTGATCACTGTATTGGGCATGCTCAAAATTCTTGGGTATAAAAGTTGCACAGATGCCGTTGTGCTTCCACGTCCACCATCATCTGAGCTACATGCATACTCCCGACATAATCATCGGGATCCAGCATATCCAACTTCATCTCCAGAACACAACAGTCTAAGTTTAGTGATTGTAACATCCAGTGAGCTACCCAAACAGATTCCTGCACCAACACAACCTCTCATTCATAGTCCCACACCGCAGTATCATGAAGTAGACCAACAAATGCCTGCACTACCACAGTTCAAACTACTCTGGGTCACTCGACAATTGGACACAAACAACCTCGATATAAGACAAACCAATTTAAACACACCAGCTGCAGTGATGACTCATAAAAACCCTGCCCACAGGACAGATCTGTTACCAAACATGTTATGAAGACAGTTAATAGCAACTCAGTTTCATGAAGTGTGTATATATGTGAGTGTTAACAAGAAACAAAAGACCAAAGAAAATGCTTAATTTCTCTGATCTCACCTGATGTTTTCAAGTGCATGTTACACATCACACATTTAACACTATGTTGTTACCATATTTATTCACATTAATATCCAATAAATACTGGAAACTATGCAGATACTTAATAACATTTTGAGTGCTCACCATTGCAGGGTCCTCAAACTTCATACCTTAAATGATGTATGAACTTAAGCATGATGAACTGAGTCACAAAGGTCTACAAACACTTAAATAAATTACAGCTTTAATGTTGTACATTTTCCATGCAACTATATTACATACATTATAATTAAGATTAAAATATTAAAATCCTTTTGAGGATTTTACGAGTATCTTGGTGTCCATGACCATATCTAGTACAAAAACAAAATCAATGGCAATGTTGGGGACCCACATACAGAGGGTAAAAATTGTGATAAACGACAATATTATTGAACAAGTAACAGATTTTAAATACTTGGGGTATCGCATATCAGAATACGGAAGTGATTTAGAAGATAAATTGCAAACATA
>Ga0131853_10023014_pt1 | contig 11262 bp, 4 predicted proteins | sample TergutLab28metaG_FD_92764 | JGI IMG/M metagenome (GOLD analysis project Ga0131853, IMG submission 92764) | Labiotermes labralis P1 segment gut microbial communities from Petit-Saut dam, French Guiana - Lab288 P1 (version 2) (version 2) | ecosystem: Host-associated > Arthropoda: Insects >...
GGTCATAACTCCGTAACCGTCCAAAATCGGACACATGTTTATATGAACTTTTTTGATCACAAAGACCTAGGAAATCACCTCCTGCAGTTATGCCCTAAAGTCGTGAAACACCCTGTATACACAATGCTTGCTGTGTAAATTACTGTATTTTATCATCTTTATGCATACAAAAATTCATGCACAGAGTAAAAGCAGTGTGTATGTAGGGATTTTCTTAATACTGCTGTAAATTTTGCCTTGTCATTTTTTAGGATTGTCAGACTAGCTGGTAAGCTTTTGAAAATTTTGGAAACAAGATAGGTTGGCACTTGTTCTGTGAGGATGGTGCTTATTCCTTGTATTAATATTGTGTATAGTTCAATGTGTTCAAAACTTTTCATGATTATTGATAATGAATTTCATTAATGAAAGTATATATTGGTGTGGATCAGATAGAATCTTTGTTTTAGTAGACTTCTGCATGAGGTTCTGGGTCATGTACCAGCCATAATTCTGAAGATTTTCTTGCATAGAGTGAAAATCTTCCCACTCTTGGAAGAGTTTCCCCAAAAAATTATTCCATATTTTATAACAGAATGAAAATATGCACAGTAAATTCATTGCAGAGTGTATATGTTACTGATGTGGGATGTTGACCAAACAGTGTCACATGCTCCACCTAACTCAGAAATTGTTTGTTCCTTATGGTTCTTCCAAGTTATGTGGCTATCAATTTGTAAACAATGAAATTTTTTATTTACCATCTCTTCTATATACATTTCTTTTTAACCAATATGTAATGTAGAATGTGATGAATACTTTGTTAGTGAGTTCCATTATATTTGTTTTATCAAAATATGGAACTCACTTGGTAAGCAGCAAACCATTTAATCATATGATAGGGAACTAAATTTGACACTGAAAAGGAATCTTCCAAATTTCTGCTTCAAATTATGACACTAGAGTCATCGGCAAATAATATTGGTTCTGATGTAGAGTTTTTTCTCAGGGAATGTTCTTTGTGTGTGTGTGTGTGTGTGTGTGTCAAAAAATTCCCCACATTTTATGGAACCTGAAGGTTCATTACCTTTTTCAAAAGAGCCCACCACCTGTGCCTATCCAGACTGTGACTTCCCATGCCACTTTGTGAAGAACCATTTTAATGTTATCCTTGCATCTATGTCTAGGTTTCAAAGTGGTATCTTTCTCTTAGGTTTCCCCACCAAAACCTCATATGTACCTCTCCTTTCCCTGTCTGTGCTAAATGCCCTGCCCATTTTATCCTTCTGATTGGATCACCCAAATAATATTTGGTGAGCAGTAAAAATCATAAAGCTTCTTGTTATGTAGTCTTTTCCACTCCCCTGATACCTTGTCCCTCTTGGTCCCAAATATCTTCCTCAACACCCTATTCTCAAACACCCTTAGTGTATGTTCCTCCCTCAAGGTGAATGACCAAGTTTCACACCTATACAAAACAACAGGCAAAGTTATAGTCCTATATATCTTATTCCCTCTATTTGTGGATAGCAAACTGGAAGACAAAATATTCTGCACTGAATGCTGGAAAGCATTCCCTGCCTTCAGTATGTTTTACTGGTGTACCATTACACATATTATGTACCTGAATTTGTGTTGCTTTTTTCAGCAGCATAAATGCAAAACATTGTTCCCCCCACAATATGTGTTACTAAGTGCAGACCAGATGTTTCCTGACCGCAGCCCACAAACACCTGTGTGCATCTTTTGCTTGTCCTAGAAGGATGAAATTACAGTAACAAAATTAGAAAGACTGAAAAATGACTATGTACTGCAGAATTGCTGGTATCTGGTCATACTTTTAATTAAATTGAACTGAACTGTGATCATTGTTTATTCTCACATAATGGACTACAAGTCAGATTTGTTCTATTGGCCAAATATGACGATAAAAATATGAGTACATTTTGTGTATGGACTTCAAAGAACGCTTTGACCGATGAAAAACAAAAGTATATTTTGACATACTAATGTGGAGTATCTAAAAAATCTGTTTACATAAATTATGTACATGTTTTTATCATACATTTTTGGTGTGAAGAGGGAAAGAGGGCATATTGTTATTGCTTTTAAACTTCATCGTTATGAAAGTCCAAGAGACAGTGAGCAACACAAACTGAACTGCACAGTGCCCACATGTGCCAATCATCTGTGATGAGAGAGAGAGAGATCTTTGGATTTTTGGAACCAAGAATTTTGTAACCAAAATAATGCAAATAATTTGCAGAAGGAAACCCTGTCTTAATGAAGTGATTAATTGGTAGCTGCTAAGTAAGTTAATTATTTTTATGAACAAAAGCATATGCAAGGAATATGCCAAAAGTTTCGTGTGTCGACTGTGAAAATAGTTCTGTACGTGCCCACCATGTTCAAGCTTACTGCTATCATCGCGGCCATTCTGTTGACGTGTCCTTCAAACATTTCATAACATAAACATTAAGAAACCTTAAAATATGTTCCCAAAATTGCATCATGCGTAACTGCTAAAAGTAACAGGACAGCTCAGTCAGTATAGTGACTTGGTTATGGCAGCAGGATTAAGAAATGGTTCCCTTCTCCTAAACAGACGGACTGCCTGACGGGCCTACCTAGTCCCATCTTCAGCAGGTAAAGGTAAAGGTAAATTTCACTCTAGAACAGGCCACGAAGGTCCAAAGGGGGAGTAGAGGTATAGCTCAACTGTTTCTTTAACCTCGGTGCTAGATGGGGGTGAGTGGTCAATGACATGCCCAGCCACTTTACCCCTGGGGAATAGACCCAGTACCCATTATATAGGGGGAACCGCGGTGGCACAGTGGTTAAGGTGCTGTGCTACAAATCGGAAGGTCGCTGGTTCGATCCCAGCTAGTGTCATTGGATTTTTCATTGACATAAAATCCTTCCGATCGCACTATGGCCTTGGGGTCAACTCAGCCTCTAACAGAAATTAGTACCAGGAGCATTTCCTGGGGGTAAAGGCTGCCGTTGCGTAAGGCTGACAGCCTACCACCATCCTGTGTCAATGTCATGAAATCTGGGAACATTAACTTCCTGGAACCGTCTGGGCCTGTAACGGAACTACTTTACCTTTACCTATTATATAGGAGGCTGGGTGGTCCCAGGGCCAATCTGGATGGGTGCGGAAAATCTCGCCCCCACTGGGATTCGATACGTGAACCATCCAGCCCATAGTGAGTTGCTATACCAACTGAGCCTTCCCAGCCCCAACATCTTCAGCAGGTACTGCAGGTTAAATAGCTGGGGCATGGCACTGATCACTTACCTCCATCAGGTGCTGAGGTTACTAATGTGTAGAGCCATTGCCCATGTCCCCATATTCCATCATGGTGTGATATTTTAGTAAGCATATATTATTAACTTTTCTTGTTGTACATTTTGTTGATATTACATTATTGTGGAGTACATGGTGGCACAATTGGTTGAGGCACTGTGCTACAAGCCAGAAGGTCATGGGTTCAATTCCCAGTGGGATCATGATCTTTCATTACCTTAATCTTTCCAGCCACACTATGACTCAGCCTCTAACAGAAATGAGTACCAGGAATATTTCCTGGGGTTAAAGGTGGCCGGTGCATAGGGCTGACAACCTTACCACCTTCATGTGCCAATTGTCTTGAAATCTGAAAACCTCAATCTCCTGGAACCCTCTAGGCCTTTAATTGTCCTTTTCACAGACTGCTTTATGCTGTTTCATGTTAATCTGTTGTATTGATTTTTACACATTTGTCTGTCATTCATTCACATGTCTTCCTGATTCTGTAACTTTCATTTGTTGTTGCATTTGCTGTTGCTTGCTAGAGCAATCAGTCACACCTGTCCTGTTGTGTTGTCATCAATTGGCAATAGCCTGTATAGGTTACAGTAAATTGTTATATCAGATACACAGTATTTTTTTCCTTCCACTGTCATAATATGTGTTGTTTATATTGTGTTATTTCAGCATTATCCTGATGCCTCTGTCCTTGATCTGTTTGTACCTAGGTGTTTAGAGTTGTGTGTTATTATGCTGTCTTGTATTGTTCAGTGTGTAAAGGGAAGACAATGCTCAGCAGCATGATAATGAATATAATTATAAATTATGCAAGCAAATTGTGAGATTATAAATTCAGTACTTACAATTGCACAGGTCTGTCTTTAGGTTTCAGAACTGTAGCACAGCATAGCAATTAACATTATTCACAGATGAATATGCTACATTAAATATGGTTTTAGATTTGGTGGTTTATTTGACAGTAATCAGAGCAATAAAATTTGTGCCAAGATATAGCCTGTTGTACATGTGATTGGCCCATGCTGGTTACTGTTTTCCTCTTTTATCTTTCCTTGTGATTTACAACTTTGTTTATATTATTTGATCTTCATTCGTTCATTGTTCTCTAATTTGTACTTAGTGAAACTGTATGACTTGTTTTTATGTTCCCCTGGTGTGCTGTATTGTATGGGAGAATACATTCACAAGACTTTACTAAGAAGAGCCAACCATTAAGAAGGCTGTGTTTCTGTGCCTTTCGATACAAGCTATATGTGCATATGCATATTCCTCTGTGCTAATAACTGACCCTTTATGGACCGAGATTAATCTGAAAGTTGTTGAAAGATTCCGTTCCCCCTGCACAGTAAGCATGTTCTGTCTTGGTTATGAATATGTGTCATTTAATGTGGTACAGTACAAGAAAATAATCGCTGATTGTTCTTCAAAGCATATAAAACACATAAATGCACTTTGTGTTTTGAATGTAAACTTTTATAATGGTAAAGTTTGTGGTACGTAAGATATTGTGGCATTATAGATGGTTAAGATTGATGGCATTGCGGTGTTGAAGGCATGTGCAGGAATGGAGGCTTGACTCCAATCATACTTACTCTCAGCAGTAGATGGGCTGAATGGTCATCTTCACACTCTGAACACTTTTTCCTGGGGAAGAGGCGGGGTGGGCCCCGGTGCCAATTTGGACACTTTAGAGAAGAGAGAAATCTCTTGTTCATGTCAGGAATCGAACCCCAGTTCCTTGGTTGTCCATCCCATAGCCCAGTCACTACACTGACTCTGGTGCTGTTGTAATGGGTTCCTTTTATTGCAGCTTGTGGATGGTCGCAAGCCAGTCGGTGGGAAGCTGGAAGTGAAGGTTCGTATCCGTAACCCAATTCTTACAAAGCAGGTGGAACAGGTACAAGAGAAGTGGCTTGTAATAGATCACTTACAGTGAAGCAAAATGTAATGTACTGTATATACCAATGTACAATTATATTTATTTACAGTGCATAAAATTGTGTTCTGCGTTATCTCAAAGCAAGTTAATGACCTTTTACAATCTCCTTCCTTAATATTTCATATAAATCATTCAGTGATAATTTCCAGTCATCTTTCAGCATCAGATTTTGAGCCCTTGTGGTAGTAAGCACCCATATGACAGTCTTCATGGCATGATGCTGCGTAATCTGGTAGATAGGTAGCAGTGTTTGGAGGGAGCTGGTTTATCCAGAACTCTGTGTAACTGATTGAGAATTGTATTAATTATCAATGACAGACCAGGTCACTGCCTGTTGCATATTTACCAGAAGAAACAAATACATTACTGTGTTAACCTATAAACAGCTGGGTTAGTATTTTAATTTTAGCACATGAAAAATGCAAGTTTATTTGAAAAAAACAATAAAATTATGAAATAAAAAAGAGATTGTGCAGAATGTCTTAAAAATGCACTAAATGTCCTAGTTGCCTGAATATATATATATACATACAATTTCTAGGGCTGTTTTTTTCCGTGCTTTTGCGTGTGCAAATACAGGTTATTTCAAGGTGAAAAATGACTGTATCCCAAGTGTTATCATTTGCAGCATGTAGAATACACGTGTAATGTGTTTACCAGTCATGTTATTAATTCAGACAGTATAGCATGAAATGATCTTATGATACTGAATAATGAATTCGATAGGCTACAGGAGGAGGAGGCAGCCATGACCTTTTGTAATTGAGCATCTTGGCTTATGTTGGGAGTGACTGAAAAAACCACAAAACCGCCAAGTTAGTTTTATCAAATTCTGAACTGAGATTCAACACCAGGTCCAAATAGTTGCAGCTTCAACCAAAGTCTTAGTTTACTTTGTCAAAAAAGTATCTTTTGGGGAAGTCCAGATTACCAGTATACAGAAAATAATTTTAAGAATGAGTTACAAAGTACTGTACAATGGTGCCAGCAAAATTCTGGTTGTCCAACCTCACTGGTAGTGACTTGTTGGTAGACTGCAATTAATAATAGAAGTTGATATTTGCACAAATCTGTAAGACAGTAGATGTGAGAATGTCGATTTGTTCAGCAGTGGCGTGAATTTTGTGATGAACGTAATGAAGATTCGATTCCATAGAACAGTAGATGAATATATAAGTATCAGTAAGTTCCATGTGACTGTAGGTGCCAGTTTAACTATATCACAAATATTCATTCATTCCATTGGCATGTGCAGAATGTGACAATTCCTTGCCATTCTCAGGAGCTTCTTCCATTCCTCTCTGTTATATACCCTTTCCTCCCACCCCTCTCCACCAACTAGTACTCAATCCTCCCACACTTCATTTTGCCATTTATTTCTTGGTCTACCTCACAGCCTTGTTGATTCCAAATTCATATAAAATAATTTTTTGAGGATTACTAAGATCACAAATCAGTTCATAAATAAGATGAATGAAAATTAGATTAAACCTCTCGCATAATAAATGTGGTTACTTGTCTTGGACAGTCATCCACATGAAAACCCGTTCTATCTTGGCATGGCTGACCACCCAGGAGGACTTCCTTGCATAAACAGAAATATACGCATTTGCTACTACATTAAAGAGGTGAATTTTGGTTACAAATGGGGTGTTTGTAATTGCATTCCTGTGCACTGTGCTGTAAATTCAGCAGATGATGGCTAGATGGCAGTGTTGTGAGTTTGGACAGCTCTTGATATTGCATACCTGTTTTGTCATTGTGTTCCTAGTTACCTTCATAGATCAGAGTACTTGACGAACTTATAATACTTCAGCTGGTCATATTCTCCACATTTTGTAGAATCCGAAGGCTCATTGTAGCATGGTGAAAGTTCTACCACCTGACCCTGTCCTGAGCCACATGAATCCACTCTATGTCCTCCCATCCTCTTTATGATACAGTATAATATACTTCCATGTATGCTTAGGGCTTCCAAGTGTCCCCTTTTCATCTGGCATACCTACCAAAATCCATATGCAATTCTCCTCTCCTCCGTGCGTGTCACATGCCATGTCAATTTCATCCACCTTGATCTGGTGAGGAGTACATAATGAAGTGCCACAATGTGCAGATTTCTCCAGCATTCTCTTACTCACTTCCTCTTGGGTGCAAATGTATTCCTCAGCACTGTTTGTGAACACCTTCAGCCTGTGGTCTTGCCTCAATGTAAGAAACTGACCCATACAAAATAGCTTGCAAAATTTCAGTCTGGCATATTGCAGTTAATGTGTTTTTTGGTAGCAAACATAAAACCAACAGATTGTGAATCAAATGTAAGCTATTATTCCTCTGAACTTCTGTGTGCCCACAGTTATGATTTGTTATTGTTTTTCCCAAATATCGGACTCTGCCACATGTCAGAACGACTTGTTAACTGTGGCTGTGATGTAATTTTGTCCTACATTCTGTGACCAAACATGCTACTTGTTTTGCTGTCATCCCAGCATGGTGCCATCATCAGGTTGCAGATAGGGAGGGTAGCTGCAGCTGTCTTGAAAAAGCAGCGTCAGACAGGCGACAGGTGGCCCATCAGCTTTGGAGTTACGTGAGGGACTAACAGTTTCTCTCCACAAAAAGGCAGCGTGTGAAGTGTGTTTCATAGAGCCCCGGAATTCATTGGAGTCTTTGAAAAACTGAGGAAATGGAAAATGGCCATTTCCTCAAAACTGTTGTGTAAATACTGCATAAGGCACAACATGTATTTTTTTGGGCCCAGTGATGGTAATTCAAGACTTTTGTGAGACAGAAATATGGAATATAAAATGGATTAAACCAAATTAATTGCACACATGATAGTATTCATATAAGTGTTGTATATTACCTTTCAGAAAAGTCTCAGAGTTAAAAAACATATGGGCATGTATAAGTTTATGTAGACTTTACATCTGGTGACATCCAGTTTCATTCAAGTGAGTGAAACAAAGTATCAAGTTTTAGCAAAGGACTGGAAATGCACAAATAAATTTCACTCAGCCCTTAATGAAATTGGTCCTTAAAAGAAATCCCAGTGCATGTAACTTGCCCTCAGTCAGTCAATCTGTCTGTCTCTTCTCTAAGGAGTCCTATTTAATATCTATAAACAAGAGATCTTCGCTCTTCTGGGGTCTTACACAGTATAGAATGTAATCTATAAACAAGATTCAGAAAGTTTTAAATAATCCATGACCATGCATTAAGCTGATATGATATCAAGATTCAGAAGCTGAGAAAATGGGCAACCCTGGGCTGCGTTGACCTTTTAGCATCATAGAGTTGGATGTAGGGATGTACGGATAGACTAAAATGGATAGATGTGAAATTTGGTTTAGGTGTTTAAAACCGCACAATACTAAAATTAAAATTACTCTTCCAATCTTTAGTGTAAGGTAAATAAAATGTAAATCAGTCCCATTAGAAGCCCAAGGTGCCCAGAGGGTTCCAGGAAGTTAAGGTTCCCAGATTACGTGACAACGGCCCAGGATGGTGGTAAGGTTGTCAGCCTTACGCGACGGCAGTTTTTACCCCCCAGGAAATAGTCCTGGTACTCATTTCTGTTAGAGGCTGAGTCGACCTCAGGGCCATAGGGCGATCAGAAGGATTATGTCAATGAAAAATTCCAATGACACCATCTGGAATCGAACCATCGACCTTCCGCTTTGTGACAACACCTTAACCACTGTGTTACCGCGGTCCCCCAGTCTTTAGTGTAGGAGCAGTAATATAGAAAGAGTAGAATAATTTGCGTCCTGTTATTAGCAGGTGTCCAGATGGACGTAGGAAACTGGCAGGTAGTTTTCAAAACACTGTCACGTTACAAAACATTACCACACAGTCTGCGTTATTTTTTTCAGTATAATATAGGCCTGCGTTACCTTTTATGTGGTGCGGGCAATTCTGATAGAATTTGGTCTGCACGCAGGCAACATGAAATTCAGTGCACTGTTTAGGTACACATAATTATGTGTTTAATTTTACGTGCATGTTTTTATATATCATGTGCTATAAAAATATACTGATAATAATATAGAAAGTTAATAAAAAATACGTTTGACGTTATAACTAATGTGTTGCTAGTTTTAGCACATTGTTACAAAAAGTTAGTAAGTCAATGTACGTCTCCTTGAATAAACAGCAGTTTTCGAAATTTCTTCGGTGTTCTGTCTCACCTTTTCCAAGGTGAGTATTAAAAGACATTTTCTCGTTTGAAATGAATGGGCTGACAAAATATGTTGCCTTGCGAATTATGGTTTGAGTGGGCCTGATGTAATACTAAGGATCTTTTATCTTCTTATACATCAATCTTTTGATTGGATGGGGTTGGCAGCTTTCCATCTGGAATTGTTGCAAGCCATCCTCTTCATTGCTATATAACTGTCAGTTCCTGTGTTTCTGGCGACTTGCCTTAAGTATTGTAGTCGAGGTCTTCCCACAGCCTTTTTTTTCCCCGGATATTGCGCCTTCAAGGATGTTTACTACAAACTCATTATGCCTAATTGTATGCCCTATCCATGAGTGGCGTCCGTTTTTAAGATTTGGTCTTTTATCATTAGACTTTTATTTAATGTTGCTGTTAATCTAATTCTTTTCAGGCTTTTTTAAGTTTTTTTTTATAAATATTTGCATTAGAATTGACGCTACTCTTTTTAAAAATTGTAGTCTTCATGTATGTGATGTGCGTTGTCGTACGTACTATCGTTTCAGACGTGCCTGCCCTTTTTCTCTGAAGGTTGTCCAACACATTTGTACTTACCTACCAGTCCGAATCCTACCCACATGAGAACCCCAAGTCTCGCCATTTTTCAGCGCGTTCGCAAAATTGCAAAAAGCCACTGTTTGCTTCATCATGTCTGTCTGCCTGGCCATCCGCATGGAACAACTCGGCTGCCACTGGACGGATTTTCATTAAATTTGATATTTAAATATTTTTCAAAAATCTACCTAGAAGATTCAGGTTTCATTAAAATCTGGCAAGAATAACGGGTACTTTACATGAAGGAGTGAATACATTTATAGTAATATCTCGCTCGATTTTTCGTAGAATGAGAAATGGTACAGACAGAAGAGACACTCAAAACATACATTTAATTTTGAACAACTTTTTTTTTTTAGGAAAAATCATGCCGTTAATGACAAAGTGGGAAAAAATGGTAGAGCCAGGAAAGCTACATGTGACAATGTAATGCATACAGAAGATGCGCTCGGCATGCCGGGATAACTAAGGCAGGAATACAGACACACACACACACTCGTTATTAAAGAAGACATGAATCGATTACTCAAGCTGTAGATAAGCAGATAGATATATAGGCAGATCGATTATGATTATGCTACCAGCTGTCTCCGAAATGTTGTTTGTAAGTCAGCAATTGCAAAATATGTCGACGAGGTTAATTTTTTGAGGTTAGAATGATAAATGTAAAACACACGAAAATAGAATCGCCGTAAACGTGTAAGTAATAATAAGAATGCTGGTTTGAGTTTTCAGTACTAAATTCGTTATTATTGTTATACGTATGTGATGTGTGACAGTAATGCAGTAATGTGGTCTTCGTACTGTGTCGGTCGGTGTGCTCGATCTACACAGGAACAAACAATCACTGCGAGTACCATATTCAGAAGTTGCAGACAAAATAGAGAGAGAATTCGTCCAATGAGTGCATTGTTCCGATAGTTGTCCGTTGTCCAGACGGTAGTTTGTAATCCGAGGGTCGCGTGTTCGCATCTTGCTCTCGTAGTTTCTTTTATGTTTACTTCCGTCGTAATACTTTTTAAATTTATAATTTTCCTTCTCCATTTATAAATTTTCTTCTGCTGTTTCCCATTATGTAACAACACACTGTTCGTACTATGTCACATCCGTGTGCAGATTGATTGATCGATCGATCGATTGACAAATATTGCAACTGTGAAACGTGTGCGTGTGTATGTGTGTGTGGGGGGGGGGGGGAATGCCAGGCCGGGCCCTTTTTGATTCCTTTCCATCTTTGGCGGGAAAAAATATTTCTTCCAAAAA
>Ga0131853_10023016_pt1 | contig 11262 bp, 8 predicted proteins | sample TergutLab28metaG_FD_92764 | JGI IMG/M metagenome (GOLD analysis project Ga0131853, IMG submission 92764) | Labiotermes labralis P1 segment gut microbial communities from Petit-Saut dam, French Guiana - Lab288 P1 (version 2) (version 2) | ecosystem: Host-associated > Arthropoda: Insects >...
GGGAAAAGCCTTCTACCCCCGTTTTTTTTCATTTTTTGGGTTTGGGTTTTTTTTTTTTTTTTGGGGCGCCCCCCCCCCCCCAAAGTTATGTGTGTCTTAGCACTACTGGTTTATTACAGAAATCTGCTGCTGTATTGCAGATCTGGTGGTAGAGTACCACTGGACTATTGAATAGCCTGTTTTCACAGGGGTGTGATGATTACATGTTTTGTATTCTTTGTTACAGCTTGTAAAATAGCACTGAAAAGACATGAGTCTTCAGCTGCTTGAAGTGGGTACATTTGGTCCAAATATTATTCACATCAGATAACAGCCATGTGACACACTTATGAACAAAATGAAGTACGCAGTTTTGGGTTTGAAGTGTCCCATTTCTTTCTGAAAAATGGTCACTGAATTAGAGACTTTTGTATACAAAACCTTAACAGTGAAATCTGTGTTTAAAGTTCTTCTGGGGAGCAGTGCATTAGAATCCTGTATGTAGGAGAATCAGAACTGGAGGAAATATAACACTAAGGTTATAGACTTGGGATGCATGCATTTGAACATTAAGTGACAGAAAGGCTTAAATAGAGGAACATAAAATTGGGGGCTAGTGTGTGCATTTGTTGTGATTCAAGAATGAATTTTCTTATTTTGGTAGAATGTTCCCAGTTTCAGTTTTAACAAGTTGTCATGTAGCTGTAACTTATATCTGGCAACTGAAATATGCAATTGTTGGTTGTTTTTCCATCCTTTGTGGTCTCTGCATTTGTACTAATACAGTGCAGGTGATATTGCACATTTTTTATTTTCTTTTTTCTTATTTTACTCTTTTTTCTCTTCTTTTTTGATTTGAGTTTTAGTTTCTAGTTCTTATAATGCTATTACCATATGTACCCAAACATAAGATGGCCCTCATTCACAGTTCTCAGGTTTCAAGAAAATAACCCATAGAATATGATTAACTTTGTTGGTGATTTTAAAAGAACATATTTTTCAGTTGATAGGTTAGGAAAACAGCTCTTATAGTACAGGCATATATATATATATATATATATACGAGGTCTGTCCGGAAAATTTCCGAATATATCGCGTAAAAATTTTCCAGTCTTGCCTTGAAGCTATTCAGCCTTGTCGCCATGAAACTACTCCCCTCTACTGTGCACCGCTGCCAGCGTTTCTTCAATGTTCTGAAGCATTCCTGGAAAGCTGTTTTGGGAATGCTGCGCAAATGCGCTAACGAATTTGTCTTGATCGCCTCAATAGACTCCAAACGGCGGCCTTTCAGCGTTGATTTGAGCTTTGGAAACAGAAAGAAGTCAGCTGGTGCGAGACCTGGAGAGTACGGAGGCTGTGGAAGGACAGTCGTCGCGTGTCTGGCCAAGAAGTCACGGACAAGGAACGATGAATGTGAGGGCGCGTTGTCATGTTGGAGCATCCATCGATTCTCCCGCCACGCATCAGGTCTTTTTTTCCTGACTGCCTCACGAAGACGTTGCATAACTTCCAGATAATACTCATTATTGACTGTCCGGCCTTGTGGTAGAAACTCATAGTGAACAACACGCTCAGAATAAAAAAATACCGCCTGCATCACCTTGAAGTGTGAACGCACTTGGCGCGATTTTTTTGGTCGCGGCGACGTTTTTGACACCCACTGTGATGATTGGACTTTCGTTTCGACATCGTACCCGTACACCCATGTCTCGTCTCCTGTAATAATGTTTTTCAAAAAGTTATCATCATCATTAGCTCGGTCCAGAAGCTCTTGACTCACGTCAAATCGATTCTGTTTTTGTTCATCCGTCAACAGGCATGGCACAAATTTGGCAGCAATGCGATGCATGCCCAAATTTTCGGTAAGAATTTCATGGTACACTGTTTTTGAGATACTCACTTCTTCAGCTACCTCTCGAACTGTCAAACGACGATTTGATCGGATGACTTCACGAACTTTTGCAACATTATCGTCAGTTTTCGACGTTGATAGCCGTCCCGAAGTTCGGCCCTCTTTGAAACGTTTCCACCACTCGTACGTTTGAGTCCTGCACATGGCTTCTTCCCTGAATGCTATTTTCAACATTTCAAATGTCTCAGTAGCATATTTTCCAGTTTTCACACAGAATTCCACACAAATTCGTTGCTCGTGAAAAACACTCATTTTCTTGTCTCGAGAGAATCGCCAGACGCGCCAAACATGTGATCACATAAAGAAGCACAGCACAGTGATTAAGCAAGATAGGGCAATGCGGTTTTCGCGACGCAGTTTGTCAAACTCATTACTAGAGAGTGGTACTTGCCGCACCCCGCTAGGTCGACGCAATGGCGGGGTATTTTGAACGTTCGGAAACTTTCCGGACAGCCCACGTATGTGTGTATATATATATATATATATATATATATATATATATACACACACACACACACACATACTCTGGAAACCTGCACGTAGAAATATGTAACTTAATTGTCCATGTGTTGATTTTTAATTTTTGATAGTCTCATCATATACACTGAAGCATTTGCAGTAAACTAGGCCTTGTAAGTTCTTTGCAAAGTTTCTTATTCAAAATTAATATTACCACAACAAAAGTAGCACTGGTTTTAAGGGACCATCATGCAGTGTTTCAAAATCTTAAAACTGACGCTGAATTGCATTTTCACTGTGAACTCTGAGGAATATGTTCCTTGCAGCCATCATGAGTAGGGATAGTTGGAAGAAGGTGTGCTTTATTTCTAAATCAAGACAAATGTGTTTTGGTCATGTTGCAAGTATTAAATAATTGTATAAAATTAATTTTAATTTAATGACCTGCTGGGGAATTATTTTTGTGTTGTCTGTGTATTTACTAAGCTTGCTATGGGCTGGGACAGTGAAAGAATCATGAATTGATTTCTGGTAGGGGCCTGAGATTTTTTGTTTTCCAAAATGTCCAGAATAGCTGTGTGGCCCACACAGCCTCCTGTTCAGATGCCAGGAGCTCTTTTCCTGGGAGTAAACTGGATGAGACATGAAGCCGAACTCTCACCACTCTCTAGTGCCAAGGTTAGGAATGAGTGAAGCTGTACCTCTACTCCCTCGCTTGCATTGGTGGCATGCTCAGGGCAACATTACATTACATTACATTATTACATCCTAGTGTAGGTATGTGTAACATACTGCACCTGATGTCTGGGTACATGTTCAGTTAGATACAACCTGAGGCCAACTGAATCAAAATGGACATTTAACTTGCTCGCTGCCTAAATGACAAAACATCCTCCTCTGTAGACTGTTGCTGAGGAGAATATTTGGGTGCAAAATAAAAATAGAACACATCAATCAAACATAACTCTATTTCAGGAGGAATTCACTTTATATAGCTACATGTTTCCATTCACACCGAGTCGTCATCAGGCATTTGTACAAAACCTTTAAAACACAGCAGTTCTTCAAGCTGTTTGCACTATACTTTAGTGAAACTCACTAATTATCTTTTTAAAAATATTAAAACTTGGAGATTAATCTGTAGCACATGTTAATTTTTTCCTCTTTTTCTTTTTAAATTCTCTTCAAATTGTTGTTTTTGGATGAAAATATGTTATTATTAAAACTAAGGTCCTTAACTGATATGCGTAATTCGGTCCCTCCACATGAATGTGTGAACTGATTCTTGAAAACCCTGAAAAGAAATAAAGATATATATATATATATATATATATATATATTTCTCCTTAATAATGCCTGTGTATAAAAACTTATAAATTTTTAAAAAATATGCAAATTGCCAAGAGCTTGAAAAACTTGTGTGTTTTAAAGTTTTTGTATGAATGCCTGATGATGATGATGGTGGTGATTCAGTGTGAATTGAAACATGTAGCTATATAAAGTGTTGTTCTTTTTGAAATAGAGTTTTATTTGACTGATGCATTGAATTTTATTGTGTGTGAACATTATACACAATGGGATAACTCAGAATAAGTTTAGAATATTTGGACCTTGAGATAAAGGGGTTTCACATGAAAAGAGGCATGTACAGCACATCAGCATGGTGAAAAGTTTGTACACATCAGCCCAACAACATGGAAATTCAGACATACAAAAACTTTAGGTTGTTATTACAATGTAAAATGTGGTGTGAGGGTAGAGGCAGGACTAAACTGGCTCATTATAGGGTCCAGTGGTGAGCTGTTGTGAGGATTTCAGTAAGTCTTTGAGTACTGTAAAAGGTGGAGAAAGTGTGCCTGTCATGTTTGTTAAGAAGGACTGTTGCTGCATGATGTTTGTTTTCTTAATTCTTGCTCTTGGTCTTGTATCTTGAAAGCATTTGTATTTTCATATCTCCTTGTAACAGTGGTTGGAGAGTTCATTCAGTATCTTCAGATGATCTCACATCTTGGGACATTGTTCCTTGCACATACTGACTCCATCCCTGTATTGTCATAACATTAAATAATGTAAAATATATTGTGTGTGAAATAGTGGAGTACAATCATGGGTTACAGTCTAAATGGAGTCATGACTAGCTGAAGTTTAATATGGGATAGCAAGAATATTATGTTAATTACTGCTAAGTTACATGTACTTCTGTAGTGGTGCTACAAGTTCCTCATATATCATGACAATTTTTATGTGCATGTATTCCTTCACTATGAAGGAAACCAAAATTGTGAGAGCTGGAGAATGTTAAACTAATGACCTACGTTCATGTGCTGCATATTGTTAATTTCTTTCATTTATGAGGTGGGTGCTGAGGGTTTAAGGACCGTTACTAGTGTAACTTTATGTCACCTGGTAAAGTTGACATGTATGAAGTGGGTCAGATAGAATATGGCATATACAGGATTCTTGTACAAGTCAGTATACTTCCTCAGTGAAGTAGAATACTGTGTTCTTGAATTTGATGCTGTGTAGTTTGGTGTGATGCTTTTCACAGTTTGGTCAACATGTACCACTCTTTCAGAGAAATGTGCTATGTCCATCTTAAGGGTGAAAATGAGAGGGACAATTAAAATAGATTATATTTTGTCATTTTCTGCCAGCATCCTTCTATGGTCTGTGTTCATTTATTACATGCCTAATGTACATGTACATTTTACAGTTGTTTGCTATTTCAAAATATATAAAGAGTTGTTGAACTGAGGCAGGTCAGTATTGCTGTGCATTAGGAAGTTATATATAGGTCTATCTGTTCACAAAAGCTGTAATGCATTGTTAATAAGACATTTCTGTGGCATGCCAAATTTTTGACTATACTATATGCTTCAGTCTAAGGTATAGTTTTTTAAATTAAATATTACAGTAATATTGCACACACACAAACTACATGCTTTTGCCATTATCATGTCAACAGCTGCATGGGAAAAATGATTGGCAATGCATTGCACTCCTGTTATTTATAAGAAAGGTTATCAAAGAACTAAAATTATATAGGTAACAAGGGCCAGTAGAGAATATCAATAGCAGAGTACAAAAATCCTTAGTCTGGTGCTAATTGAAGCTGCTGAAAGGCCAGGCAGGAAACTGAGTAATGTCAGAGGCTCTAAGACATAAAGGACTGTCTGGCTGGTGCTGAACAGAAATTGCTTATGGCCAGTGTTGACACTTTCCTCTTGGCTGACAGGAACATTACCACGGTGTTGCTCAACACTGCTGATTACAGTCGGAATATTTTTACCTTTCCGGGGGCTCCAGTCTGTAGCAGGATGGCCAAGAACCCTGTGGAGATAGTTCTGTGTAATACCACTCTTCATTAGCAGTCCATTGTGGCTGAGGAGGTGTGCAGCAACTACATCTGCAGGTTTCAAGGCTCAGGCTGTGTGTCAGGTGTGCACAAGTTCCAAGTGCCAGATCTCCCAGATGACTGAATTTTGTGCTTTCTTTCCTAATATTTGTGTATCCCCAGAGTGGAACTTCATGTCACCTTTCTAGTACCCAGAATTTTGAAGTGGCTGCTAAATTTTTGTAAAACTGGCATATCCCTCCTCTATGTGCCTCCAAAAATTCACAAAGAAAGGCTTCCTTTGAGGTCAGTTGTGATCAATGTCAGAGCTCCTGTGCTGTCTGAATGAGCCACATAAAATTTTGGCACCTTTATTTTTGTAATTGGTAATGTAATTGTCATGCAGTTCACACTTTTGCACTGGATTTCTAAATATACAGGCTTAGTATAGGCATAGTTTTCCATAGGGCTCTTGTATTTCATTGCAAGGTGACAGAATACGTTTCGATTTCTAACTGTTGCTGCTTGAAGCATCATACAGACTTTTATTATTTTTAGATTAGCAAGTCATGGAACATACATAGGTAAATGCAATATGGGGAATTGTATGTTATCTGTAGCTACAAGTGTATGTCAGTTCATACATTGCTGTAATATTATATTGATTTGGTTATATATGTTATTATTTTATTATGTTACATTGCTACATTTTCTGGCATCTTATGTTATTTGTTTGCATTCTGCATTTGCTCTGGATAATTTTTTCCTTTTGTTTAGCTGTATCAGAGGGTGGTGTAATCATAGTGGCAGCAGCAGATTGCTTGATATTTATTTTTAGTATGTGTGCTTTGTTTTTACATAACTTATTTAGTGTTGTTTATTGTGCATTAGTTTTATTTGACTGACAGAGTGACAGGGTCAGTAGGGTTAATGAGGTTGTTTAGTTTACACAAAACCTGATTAACTGTATAACAGATATGAAGCCAGCATTTGTAACAGGAGGTATTTAATCTTGGATTTGATAAGATTAACCCCCCCCCCATCTTCTGAGAGAAGTTCTCATGTACGTGCTGTTCAGTGTGTGGAAGAAACAGTGAAAACTGTAGATTTTTCCTGTCCCAAGAGTCTTCACGGGACTTGACAATCTTGACTAAGGAAATGTGGAGGAGCAATTCATTTGAATTTAGGACAAAATTATCTAACAGGAACATGTATGTCATTAGCCTGCATCTAGTGCAGGTGCCTTGGCTACATGTGTGAGGAGGCGTAGTTTGCATAGTTTGCATTGAGAAATGCACTGTATCATTCTCTAGTCTGGGACCTCTTCCTCCTAGGGTAACTCTGCTGGATATTAATGGGGCTGTTTCTTGGGTGGGGCATTTGGAAGTGGAAGTTTACTTCATGTCTGGAAATGAGTGTGAAAGTTTTGCAGTTGGGAGCTGTTCTGGGTTTTGGCATGTTCAGCGACAGGGGAGAGATAGGTGGTAGCTTCATTAGCAGATGTGCCATTGATGTACAGTCACACTAAGTATAGATTTATTTGCTGTGAGTTCTGGCTTGTGTAACTTTCTAATGTTTCTTCAGTTTTACACTCTTCTGTTGCTAAGTCATCTACTTTGGACAGTAGTGCCCAGGTTTGTGAATATTTCAGAATTTTCTCCATACTCTTGATGGATTTTTGAGAAGCTGCCTGCTTTTGACATTTTGGAAGTTGGTATATTAGACTTTGTGAGTAGAGTTACTAAAATATGTTTTGCAGCTCAAATGCAGTATCACCAAAATTTATAGCTGATTATATTATAGTTTTGACTGGACAAATTTAGTAGTAACTTGGGCCCTGGCAAAATATGATTTGGATTATTTTAACAAAGTAAGACTGACAGGTGTAGGTCTGAGTACGCATTTTGTTGAACCTATGAAACATGAGAGAAATTACACTGTTATCTTACTGAAGTTGTCAGGCTTTAGTGAGATATCTTATTTTTGTACAGTTAACCTATAATTATGATGATGAAATTCTGTTTGATCAAGTAAAATATGCATTTGGATATTATTTTTGTATATTTGCAGTGCATGGATTGTGATTTTATAAAGCACTATGAATTGTACTAATTAGGTTTTCATTTATGCCCTCATAAATTAGTTGCAGTTTAGAACTGTACTTTATTTCTTTATCACTCTGATTTCATTGCCATCTATGAGCGCTGTTTGCTATACACAAATAACAAATTCTAGACTTTAAAAAAGTGCTGTACAAGCAGAGATGTGCCATACGAAGTAACGGTAAGAATCTACATGTTAATTTTGTTGTACTGTGGGGGGCAACTAGAAGGAACTTCTTCTGGTGTACAGGTACAAACAATAGTATACCCTTTTTCTTACTTTTACCATAAATTTAACCTCAGAACTAAGTAATTGAGTAATTTACATTGTTTAGAGTAAATTACTCCCTTATTTAATTCAACACTGTTTAGTTTTGAATTAAAGTTTCCTCGATTACTATGTATTTCCTATTTTCACCTCTTCTGTTTGTGTAGAAAACATATAATATCTAAACACATTATTTTACTACCTCCAACAAACAAGGAAGTCCAATGATGTACTACCATTTTGTGACGTGTGTGTGTGTGTTGTATGAATGAGTTTTGGGTCTGGTGCTAATGGTCACTGCAGAATGTCACTGAGAGAGAGAGGCAGCTGAATGAGTGATCTAGCCAAAGTTTAAAAGCCCTAATCACTTGTCAGCCACAGGCCACAAAAGTCATAGGACAAAGCTGCTCAGTGTGGTTCTTTATGGTTGTACTGGCTTATTGTTAGTAATAACTGTCAAGTATGGAGAATTTCTGCTGTGCAGCAGGTTATCATAATGTTCATGTTTCCACGAAGGGCAGCTGATGCCATCAGGATAGACCTTTATGTTATTACCAGAAAGTATCCTGATGTTTTGACGGTTAGGCTGAGTCTTCAGTTTACAGTTGTGAAGTACCAAGAGTACATTGCATTCCCAAGCAGATGTCTATCTGATAGCAGCTTTCACTTTAGATAAACGGTTCAAATTTAAGTGGCCATTACTGTTTTAAGTAAAACAGTATTATTTGAGCTGGTGTAAGAAATTTGTTCCAGTTACTGTGTGTTCTTTGTACAGTATGCCAGTAAATAACATTCACAGGGTATGAACGTACCTATCTGGCCGCTTTTCTGCACATGTCAAATTAAAATCTGCTGGTCAGGTTTGATGAAATTTGTTATGTAAGTTACATCATTTGAAACCACTCCATGTTGATGTGTATGACTTTTAATGTGCTACATGTGGTGCTAAAGTTTGGGAGCAAGACCAGTGGCACTACTGAAATGTGATAACCATAGTGATTATAGGAAGCATATAGTGGATAGTAATAATATGAATAGTGGCAATGACAGCTGTAGCAGTGAGTGAAGGGTACATGCACTCGAATTTTAATTCATAGTGCCATAGTGGAAAGAACACTGCAGGAACTCTGTGCACTGGAGGAATGGACTGCATTTTACTAATGTTGCTATTAAATTCCTCCATTTGGTTATGTACTGGTTTGTGCTGCTTTGTATGTTCCTTGTTACATGTAGCTGCTGTCATTTGAAGAGTTCAGGCATAAAGCAAGATTTTCAGTTTTTTTGACTTGTTATGAGAAATAGGTGGTGGATTGTTTGGGTTTGAGGTTGTGTGATTTGAAGTTCTCACAGCATTGTTTCTATGAGAGATGTAGTGTCTTCATTTTCAAGGGAGTGTTTGACTCTTGAAAGTGAAGGGACGTGAAGGCAACATCAGGAACCACTCTCACTTAGTGACACAGAATCAATTACCAGAAGACTTGAGTGATTGTTTAGGGTTGTTTTGAATGGCACCATTCGGTACTTATGATGCTGATCTGTCATGTTGTACCATCAGAGAGTTCGTTGGCCTAACGTACACGGAATTTGGTGCACTGTATATTATGTTGACAGTAAGTTCATTGTGCTAACATGGAACTAAATATTATCCTGCATTATTCATTTTTGAACCCTTCATTTCATTGCAACTTAGCAGTGGTTTACAAATACATTCATATATTCTGAAATAATAATATTTATTTTGGAACATGTGAATGTTTTAGAGGTTTTAGTGTTGGAAGATTCCATTTGTGCCACTAAATGTAACTGAATGCACAGTAATGCAGTGCTGGGGTACTGCTCCAAATTGAAGTGTGTCTGTTGATTGTTTATCAGTATAACATGCCTATGAATGGTGTATTGACATCTGTGAACCTGGAGGATTAAACAGAGGTTGAGAGGTTTTTGTGTGTTTTATATGACAAAAGTTCAAAACTCAATATTTTTGTTTTCCATCAGTGTTTTCCCTACAGCAAAGTCAGTGAAAGGCAAATATACAAGGTACGTTGCTTAAATATCAAGAATGCTGGATTTCTCTGCTGAAACCAGAGTTAAATTCCTGCCAATGATAATGGATTTTAGGTACGTTCGCGTACGTAACAAAAAGTGCCTGTTAATTTCGCCGTGCCCGCCCGTCCAACCGTCTGTCCCCAAGTGTCAGCACGGCTCCTATTGTACGGAATTTCGCGAAATTTGATATTGGACACGTATGAAAATTGCCGAGAAAATAAAAAGTTGATTGAAAGAGCCGCAAAATATCTCACACTGTACATGAAGACCTCCCTACGTTTCGTTCGGCGAGCGGAATTCGTCATAAAAAAGCGCAACGCCAAATATTGCTACACTGTTGACAATGACATGTAGCTAAACAATACACAGAATGCATTGTTGTGTTTCCATTGCAAAAATGGTTATGCGAATGCGTCACAATGTTTCGTTATACATACATTGCCTCGATTGTTTCTTTTGCTACTACATTCAGACTGGCTGTCAGACCTTTACTTCTACCTCTTGCTTGGGCCCCGGGGCCTCTTTCCTAGAAGATTATTTGGCTGTTACATGAAGCTGGTTATTAGATCCAGTTTAACACTAAGGTTGGGTACGTTTAGAGCTATAAGCCATGAAAACCGCGGTTGTGACGTCACTCTAACCCTTGTTTTAACTGTGGGAAGCCAGTCACACCAAGCACATTGCATAAGGATGATTGTCAATATTGTTTTTTGTTCTAAGCGATCTGTGCCAAGCAATAAAAGTAGGCGATACACCTATAACGAAATACTATGGCGCTCTCGCGCAATGTGTGTACCTCCTTGCCAATCCTAACAATAAAATTTACTTAGGTCTATGTGTCAAGTGCCAGACATTTTTTGCCTGATTTAAACCACATTTTGGATACCCTCGACAGGTTTTTTTTTTTATAAATGTCCCCATACCAAATTTCACGGAGATCCTGTTACCATGGAAGGTACAGTTTTAGTTTATTGCTGTGTGTTTTGGGGGATACGAAGAGCTTCATACTACCTGACTGAAGCCGTTTTCAAATACCAGGTTGTTTATAAATTCCTGGGCTACACTTTTAGCATCCGCTTTCCCATTCCAGTCTACCTGGGGCAGGTTTAGGTCTCCCCCAATTATGCTGCGCTTTGCGGAGTTGCTGTTGCAGCTGGTACGA
>Ga0131853_10023018_pt1 | contig 11261 bp, 5 predicted proteins | sample TergutLab28metaG_FD_92764 | JGI IMG/M metagenome (GOLD analysis project Ga0131853, IMG submission 92764) | Labiotermes labralis P1 segment gut microbial communities from Petit-Saut dam, French Guiana - Lab288 P1 (version 2) (version 2) | ecosystem: Host-associated > Arthropoda: Insects >...
AGCCTCGTGAGGTCAATTGAGGAGCTACTTGAATGAAAAAAGTAGCGGCTCCAGGTCTAGAAAACAGAGATTAACGGCTGTGGGGAGCCGTTGCGCTGACCACGTGACACCCCCCTATCCGCAAAAGTTGGCACTAACTTCGCCGACCGGCGGCGGCCGCTCTGTCGGTATAGTTCGCGTGCGGACTAAGGCCACGGAGTTTGTTTTTTTTTTGTTTGTATATTAAGTAGGGTCAATGCGAGTAAAATAATGATAAATTATACAGAAATAAAATAAACGCGTGGTGATATGGAAGGACAGAAATTGTTTGAAAATATAGGCGAAAAATTTAATTTGTTTTGCATTGTGTTTTACGTGGAATCAGAGGTTGATCGCTGTGCCACAAATGGCAGAAATTGACGAATTATAATGGATAATATAAATTTGGAAGACGATACGATAAATAGAGACAGAGGCGTAAATTAGAGGGGGGGGGGCAAAGTGGGCAAATGCCTCCAAATATTTTTTCTTCCTAAGAACAGTTGTCGTGGCTACTGAGTTGAAGAAGGGCAAACAAAAAAGAATTATGGTAACAGTGTGGGGAGGGCAATCTGTGTGTTAAGGATTAGTTCCAAACAAAATTAACCCTCATCCTAACTTGACTCATCCATAAAATTGAATTTTCTAGAACCCCTGGTCTATTTCCTCCCACCGCCACCCCAACCCCACTGTTACTGGCCAAGTTACGTCTTTAAATGGAGATGCACGATATGCCAAGAAGGCTAAATATGTAACATTAAAATGTGTAGCCACGAAAAAACAGGAGATATGAGTTTTTGTGTTGTGAATGATTGAATGCAAATGAGGACGCAGCGTGTAAAAAATAATAAAATTTACAAATATAATACGTTTAAAATAAAATAGAAAATATATATTTAATATTACGTAAAATTTGGGATAAATTTGGTTTTTTTCGGTAGAGGACATCCCTTTGTGTTTAAGTGTATTATTGAAATGAAATAAAATATATACTTCGTCACACACAACTATCTTATATTTGATTTATTTATTTAAATAGTGGTCACTATTTAAATAAATAAAATATAGGATACTAGTGTATGACGAAGTATATATTTCATTTCATTTTAATAATAATAAATTTATTTTGATGCAATTTTCATTTGAGGATGCGGAAAGATGGAATTACCCCAGCAAGAAGCTGGAAGAAGAGAGAAGGTTCTAATAGCAGACCTGGGAGCATCAGTGTATTGCGTACGTAATTGTACTGAGGGAAGACAGAAAGAATCTAGTGAAATTAGACACAGTTTGTAGTGAATTTGTGTGCTGCGCGTTGGATAGGGGTCTCTTCGAGTTCAAGAAAAAAACTCATTAAACTTATTACCGATAACTTAAATAAGAAAATAATTCCTAACCTTCACATATATCTGAAAATGTTTGGTACTATTTTGTTAAAAGAATTTATATCTCTCAAGGAATCCGTAGGTTGGCCTCAGTGTTCACAAAACCGGACCACTAGACCTATAGTTTATCCAGCTGAATTAATCTTCGTTTGTAGAACCTATTTGTCATATTCATAAAATTCAATTTTAGGAATGTGTGTTTGAAGTCACGTGAAGTAGAAACTGATAGTTAAATGCGTAATGAGTATTTCTTAATTTTATTAGCATACAGTTATCATTCTTATAATAAAACCAACTGGATGCACTAATTTCTCAAATTTATTTTTGGAATAAAACTCTACATGTTTCGGACAGTTCCTCTGTCCGAAAACATGTAGAGTTTTATTCCAAAAATAAATTTGAGATATTAGTGTATCTAGTTGGTTTTATTATAAGAATTTGTCACTATGCGCGGTCACCTGAACGTCAAATACATTTAGCATCTGTACAAAATCCTGCCGAAATACGTATGGTCAGGTCCGAGTTTGTTATTAATATCATACTCCAGTTTACATGAACTACATAATTTGATAGAAATGCAAATATAAAATTTAACAGCAGAAACCTTTGCAGCGTGACTTCTTTTCCTACTTATGTAACCCTTATAAAGGCCAAGCCGTGCTTGATATTGAATGAAGTAGCCGCCTTCTGCTGTGAAAAACGAAACACATAAATACGTTGTGTGGACGATAAAGAGGTGTTTAATATTACAGCTGGTGGTACGCATATTTACCACCGTGCTTTAAAAAGCTAACACTTACAAGCCCGTTTATTGCAATTTAATCTGAAAGCTCTGATTGTGGGTCTGGAATTCGATTACAAAATTGTAGTAAGCTTGGCTATGAAATGGGATAAATTTACCTTTGTTTATTTACCTGCAGCGATTCCCTCGGAATGTCAGGAAGCAGCTCCATGTACCTGACTGAGACCCAACGTCCTTATTAAATTATTTTAGTCAAATTCCTAATGAATAATGCAAATTTCATATCATGACGTAAGCAGCTGACAACGCTGTGTTGCTGTTCTCTGTCCTGTCTCACGCATGCCAATATGCTGTTTTCAGCGTTACCGCTCATGTCAATTCTAACTGTGATATTTATGCTGTTTTGCACCCTGTTGACGCATTGTCGAAATGTCCGCATGCAGACATCATCTGCCAAACCACTTGACTGGTTTTATTCAGCGTTTGGTTATTTAATAACCCCTTTGTCAACTTCACAGTTTGTGTAACTTCGAATTGTAGGATGATTGGTTGTAATAACATTTATTACAATAAAAATCTTTGTCGTTGGATAGTCTAAATTATCCACAAAGTTATATGTTGTTTCCATAAGGCTGCTACGTCATGAAGCCATATGTACCTGGGTGCTGATAAGTCCTTAGCCCGACCAGGAAGGAAACAAGCTGCGCCTGTCAAAAGTGTTATGGGCAGAGGAATGGATTGATTTGGATGTGGTAGGGAGGGGTGGTGGATTCTTGTGAAAGTGGTAATGAACCTCCAAGTTCCATAAAATGCGAGGAATGTAGCTTGTTTCCTTCCTGGTCGGGCTAAGGACTTATCAGCACTCCTCTAGAAAATGGTTAAGACTGACTGCCGAAGACGCATTCAGTTTCGTCGCGAACTCTTTTACCACAAAATTAAAAGTAACTTGTTGATTCAATTCTTCCTGGATTTTATGTCTTGTAGACTCGTCAATTATTATCGAGGTGTCAAACGAATATAGTGCCAACGTTTTTGGGTCAGACAGTACAAAAAAGTTTTATTGTCCCTGAAGAAGAAGGCAGTAGCTTTCTTCGAAACCTCCATATGTCGTTTATCAAATTTCTTTTTTTTTTTTACCTCTCGTTGTCTGAATTCCTTTCCACTGCATATTTGTACAGGTTCAGGAAATGTAAATTAATTCTAATACGTCTAGCTTCTCAATAGGGAATCCGCTCCATGGATTTACTCAGTAAATTAACCATGGGTACACAAATGAATTATTGAAAAATTATACGGTTGAATTGCTGCGTAATACAATACAGAACAGAATAATAAAATAACATAATTTATTGGAGATATGTGCATAATGGATAAAAATGTGATACGCTGATGCATGAGTACAATATTAAAAAGGAAGCTTGTGATTAAAAATGAAATAAACCAAAGGATTATAGTCTATATAGAAATACAATAATTATTAATAGCCATAAAATGTGAATAATGTAAAGTAAATTATTTAAGTTTTATCTACGAAGCAAATGAATATTACATCATTGTTAGAATTATGAATAGCACAATAGATGATTAATTAATTTAAAATGATCAATTAGATGAAATATTAATATAATAAACTTCACAGACAGACAGAAATAACGGCATAAACGGGGTTAAAATGAATTAGTGGATAAATAGTAATGCAAGTTAAGTAAATATTTGAGACCCAAAAGTAAATACTTTAAGCATGTTTCTCATAGAAGTTGTTTGTTAATGTTCCAGAAGTACTGACAAAAGTGAGGACGATTAAACGAATTTTCGCAAAATGCAAAATGAGTATGTGTTGAGATTATGATAAAAGTTACACACTCATGGGGTCCGCTTAGGCGGTCTGATGAGGTTCGGATGAAAGCCCTATTGATATTGTTCTCTGCTCTTTGATGTGGTTTTCATATTTTATGTTGGCTGGAAAACATGAAACCGATCACCCCGTTGAATCATAGATTCTATGTAGCTTCAGACCACTTGACCTGGATGTAGTGTGGACTGTGGTTCCAGCAGACAAGAACCAGCATATAGCTGGGTAATAAAAATGTTAAAATTCGCCTCTTTTTATGCCTGTACTCACCCACACAGACTGACACACGCGCACTTCCTAATTTATCATAAGTCAACACAGATGTCAATTGAACTGTGGCCTTTTATCATTTACAAAGGTTACGGGGAATAGTGTGTAATTGTGAATCTCCAATTTACGGCAAAATATAAAAGGCGCATCGATGGATAATTATAAAATATTACGCTTGTCATTAACTAACTGACCGAATAACTAACCCCATGGAGCAGAGTTCTTCTTGAGAAAGTAAAAGGTTTCTCACCCAATCACGTAACTCCCCCAAGTTTTATGGAACCCAATGCTTCATTACCGTATTCACAACAGCTCGCCACCTGTCCCTATCCTGAGCCAGTTTAATCGAGTCACGCTTGTCACTGGCCTGGGATAACTGAGATAATTGTGACAGTTTCAGTCCGGGCTGCCACTACGTCAGGATTTCAAGTCCGATTCTTTACTGCCAAGCCCTCATGCCTGGATATAAACTTCAAAATTAGTTAATCTGATAGAACATCGATCACGAAAATTCTTCTTAGGAATTGCTTTTAATCAGTATGTGAGTGTAATGTGGCATGTTTAAAATTATGAAAATTTTGCTATAATAAGCTTCAAAATAAAACTTTAAGACTTGGCACGAAATTAATATGTAAACAATATTGTCCTTGCTTATGTTGTTTTAAAAATTGAAAAATGTCAGCATGCAGACGAATGCTGTTGATAAGAACAACTTGTGGTTAACAGGACTTGACGTGACGTGAGTTGAACTAATCAGATGTAGGAAACTTCCTTAAACGTTTGTCCTTAAGGCATATTGTATTCTGTCCTTGCAAAGAAATGCTGTTCTATTTTATGTACGTAGTTTGCAAGTCTGTCTTAAGTACACCATTCGTACTTATTGCAGTCCTATAGAAACATCAAGGAATGGAAAAGACACTTACAATTCTTGACAGGGTTGAATAAAACATAAACAAGAACTAACTGACTAAATAAATAAATAAATAATTAAATAAAATGGGGGCTTTTACAAATGTCGAGGGTACACGTAATAGGCGTGTTCACATAAGCAGTTATGAATGGAAATGCCGCAACCATGCCCTGTTAATTGATTACAAGGAAAATTAAACTCGGCTAGAGCCAGAGAGGGAAAGTAATATCTGAAAATCCGGAGGCGATTGGTTTTGGATAATAATTAAGACTACGATAAAAGCTATCTTTATTACAAACCAACATTAAATTCGCCCGACAATTAATCACTGTCGGGTGTGCCTGAAAGTTTTTATGGCACCGTGCCGCGTCATTTGGCACAAATACACGGACTTCGCACAGAACGATACTATCTACGTCATCAAGACTCTGAAACGACTCAACACCAAGGCAACCTCGCAAAAGACCTTGTGCTGGCAGGTAAAGGGGGCAAACTGGGTGTCGAGTCATATCAGAGCCCCAGTGATGGAGATGGAGTCGTTCTTTGAAATGTTGGTACATTTGATCCACCTGACCCTGCTTTCAGTCCAAGATTTTGTTGTATTCGCAGTTCGTGGGTAGTTATGAAGCATATCTAGCAGGGAGACGCATTACCTGTGCTGAATAAATAAACGGTTGTTGATTTATGAATACCTTATGAAGTTTTTACTTATTTTTTTATTAATTTCATTCGCCTTCGACAAAAAAAAAAGACGCTTAAAACTGCCCTGTTTGCAAAAGTGGGTATATGTGTGAAATACATTATCATATAGGCACGCGAATATTTAATGCTGCAAAAAGGCAATTGTCAAATTCATGATTCAAGAAAAATACACACACATAAATTTAACAGTCCGGCACGTCTTTGGACACCTGACTAGAGTGTACACTCACATAGTTTCAACGACATGGTGGACATAATTGTTGAACCACTAGCTTTTTGCAGTTTCCTGAGTTTTTGTTACCGAGTTAGCCATTGTAATGACCAAGGCTTGTATTATGGTTGTACTTGGTTCAAGTCTCGAACTGGTATTGTTTTCATTCTCTCTAGGCGAATGTCGCAGTACTTCCTACGTTTAAGCAAGAGCAGTCCCCTAAAATAAGAGACGATTTCACGTCTTTCATTATCACGCTCAAAGGAGACCGTGACTTCATAATCTCCGCAGCTGACACGGTGCTGGTAATCCCTATTTGCGTGTCAGAAAAACAAGCCCTATCATTCCTACTTTGGGCAGCACTAGTTACAAATCACAAATCGCAAACCAGGTAATTTGTATGACAGTATGCTCTCTTGAGCTTGGGATTCAAGAGTAAATTTGTAAATCGTAAATATATATAGCTCTTTCTTTCCCTATCCTTATCATTTTTTTAAAATATTAAATCATTTGACATTCTCAGTAACTTATAAGTTTAATATTGGCTATAAAATTTTATTCAAATTCGACTTATTACAAGGCATGCAGTTTGGGACAGATCATGTTTCAGGTGTTCAGTCGCCGGCCTCCCACTGTGGAGGCTCCTTTTTAATTCCAGGCCAGATCATGTGTGATTTTCTTTGTGGACAAAATGACACTTGGACGTACTTTTTTCCGAGTACCTCTCTTTTCACTTGTCGGTATCATTCTATCGTCGGCAATATTCAATTCCAACAACTGAGAGCACCGTTAAATTCCGCACCAGAAAGAGTACATTTAAAGGGACACGTTAAGGCACAAACAACATCCGTATTCTCATTCTTATTAAAAATGACGAGGCAAATCCTAGCAATATGAACGTCACAAAAATTTTTCGAAATATGTATTAGACTAACAGACATCAAATATATAACGTAATTTATCTCAGTATTTAACCAACTTGATGCACAAAATTTGTTTCACAATAAGTTTTATTTCATGCCTCTAGATGTTTCGAGCACATGTGCTCGAAACATGTAGAGGCATGAAATAAAACTTATTGTGAAACAAATTTTGTTCATCAAGTTGGTTAAATGCTGAGACAAATATACTGAGATGCACGGTCAGCAAAACGTCAAAAAATATAACTTAATGTTTTATACTGACCGGTATATCACTGTCACTATAGGATAATCAATTATAGACGTCGCTTATTTCAGGTTATGACGCAACTTTACACGTTTTTATACCTGCAAGGTTTTCCCAATATGCCTTCAGGTGCTTTTAATTACGCCCCATGACGCGAGACCGTGCAATACTGGACGTCCTGATCGGCCCTGAACGTGATCATGGCCTTTGTCTGCTGTACGCAGCAATTATAGGGATATGAATTATGATACCCCAAGTCGTCAGCGCCTGGATGCAACTACAGATATCAGCATTATAATATACTAACCTTACCCGTGAAACTACAGTAGGTATGATTTACTTTGCACTGGTAACCCTCCGATTTCTGCACGTTTTATCTTCCTTACATCAAAAAGGGGTGGAAATGGAAAATTCTGTGTAAGATAAACCCGACGATATTAATCCTTTAAAGGCAGAGTAACCCGAATTATACTTAAATCCCAGCTTTTACTGTGTAGTAAACACACACTCTCTCGGTTTCAATAAACCATTCAGTTAAGTTTGTACACGGAATAAATCACTGTTCTGAGCTCCTTACAAAACACACACACATATCTTACCTCGTGGTCTTTTGCGTAGTAGCGAAAATTGCGTATTAGCTTCGTCATGTCCTTCAGTCTGTCCGTCTGTCCGGATGTATCAGCATGACTCCCACTGGAAGGATTTCCCTGAAGTTTGATATTGGAGACTTTCATGAAAATACGTCAACAGAGTCCAAATTTGGTTAAAATTGGGCAAACAAGTCATACGCGTTACATAAAGACTTGTTTACGTTTTATTGCTCGAGTGAAATGGTATCAGACTGTTAGGATAACCGAGGAGGTATAAACATTACGCGAACGCGCTAAAGTGTAACGTTATACGTACTATGCGTTGTTAAATGTTAAAGTTTGTGGTACACGAACTATCTACTGGGGCTTAGAGGTTAAATTTTAGAGTTTCACTGCTTTATCTTCAACACCTGAAAGCCACAGATACTGGGAGGCAAGAATGACGTTTTCCATATACCCACCATTTGAATATATATATATATATATATATGTATTAGAATTTTAATACGGCATTGAGGAATGATGGATATTCAAAGACTAGCCTCTTCTATTATCCAGTAAGATATTTTGTTAAAAACGGAAAACATGTCAGCATAATGGAACTATTTTAGTATGGCGAGAAAAATGATACCTCGTTTTAACTAAGCTGTTATTTTACGAAAATTTTAGGCCTGTATAAAAGGTAATTTTGTAGGATATTGGTCGATAACGATTTCTCGCTCCTTAGTTTCGAGTAGGAAATTTCATTGCGAGTTGCCGAAAAATCTAGTGGATTTCTGTGATTTGTGGGATGGTCTGGTCAGGATTCGGTTTAAATATATTGTTTAAAACTACCCACAAGTGGCTGAAGTTTCCTTCAGGTGCCTACCTCCTTAATTAATTTTAGCGTATATCTTGATTAATTGGTATATATATATATATATGTGGGGGAAGAATGAGAGATCCTGGGCTGGGTTCATTTGTAAACTCCCTTGGAGTCTAATTTTTGTGATTATATGTAAGCGAGAAAATCTCTTTTGAAATAAAGTGAAATGCCAACTTGATACAACTAGGTGACTTTATTGATGTATTCTTAGCTCGACATGTTTCGGATACATACGCCCATCATCAGGAGCATTAGTTGAGCTGCAGCATATGGTTTTCTGCACCGAGTTTTTGGAAGGGTGGTGCTCTTGACAGCCGCTGCGTGGGTCGTGTGTACGGTGCGGATGGTGCCGTGCGCACAATCCGCACCGTACACCCGACCTACGCAGCAGCTCTCAAGACCACCACCCATCCAAAAACTCGGTGCAGAAAACCATAGGCTGCAACTCAACATCTAATGCTCCTGATGATGAGCGTATGTACCCGAAACATATCGAACTAAGAATACATCAATAAAATCACCTAATTACATCAAGCTGTCATTTCACTTTATTTCATGAGGAAGATGCACGGTCAAGCAACCTCAAAACCTCTTTCATTAGAAGCAGTTATACGAGGTAGTAGAAGCAGAAGAATTATAAAATTTATAAATATAATGTGGTGGTCTTCCCACAGCCAAATGTTTGATTATTGTGTATTATAATTGAGAGGGCTGAAAGAGAAGCCTGGAATTTGAAAACCGTGTCAAAATTTGCTTGAATGCAGCGTTAAAAATGAATACCTGTGCCGAGGTGGAATTATAATGGCATTAGCAACTTCCTAAATGAACAGCCGGATATGACGTAAAAGTGAACGTGTATGAGTATGAATTACAAACCGATAGCATAAAACTGGTCTCCCATTGCTGATGACTGCATTTATTCTTAATTAACACTGCAGACAGATATTAATATTGGAATCGAACGCTTGTCAGAGGCCAAAATTACGTACTGGAAGCAAGAAAAAATATTCTAATCTTCAAGATTAATAGCTGCCTTTTTTGTAATTCTTTCCAAAAGCCGCTAAATAAATTGGTCTAGAAATAATATTTGTCACCTATAATTATGATAAAATGTGGTACATTGGGAGTGGATTTATCATTAGGCAGATTATACAACGAGAAATTAATTGCTTATATATAAAAAGTAATTTGAAACTCCACAGATTTTGACCTTTGGAAAGCCTTTGGTTTCTGTTGGATAGGAATAAATGTATAGATTCTATTAACATTACTGCACTTAAGTTGCTGTCATGTGAAAAGAAGATCCTATCAGGAAAATTACCTTTTGGTGGGCTTCGACTACTTTGATTCCGAGAGACACTTAACTCATTTTATAAACTGTTAATTTTCCAGGTTGTTGCGTATGTAAATAATTAATCGTTGTTTCGAACGGTTTGTCAGTTTTTAGTTACCATGCTAGTTTTCTAGCTGATTTATGGATGTTGTTTGTGGCTACCTAGATAGTTGTTAACTAACAGGCGTGTGAAATTTCAAAAGGTAGAATTCGATAATTCCCATTCATTCATGCACATTACAGCAGTTCAATGATAATATGACATCACAGCTTCGTTACAAATGCACTTAGAGAACTTAAAATTTTCTTGGAAGGCAGCTTGACAAAACTTAGAGATAAGTTTCTTTGGGGAAATGTGGAGGCTGAAATAGCGATAAAAAAACATGTACTTCTTAACAACTTCATAGTGGCATTTATCTATGTAATTAACCAACTTGATGCACAACATTTTTGTTTTACAATAAGTTTATTTCATGCCTCTACATGTTTCGAGCACATGTGCTCGAAACACCACACCTATAGACGTGTTGATACCAGACGCTGTGTAATGCAATTTTGACCTCCTGATGATGAGCACATGTGCTCGAAACATGTAGAGGCATGAAATAAACTTATTGTAAAACAAAATTTTGTGCATCAAGTTGGTTAATTAGTGAGATAAATATACTGAGATGCACGGTCAGCAAAACATTAAAATTCATAGTGACAGTTTTTGCAATATGAGTTACGTATTTGTGACTGACAGAATGACTTACTGCATAACGACAGAACAACGACAGAATCTGAAGATTTAGGCCTATATATGTAGTAATATGTTTAAGTATGGTTTTAGACTCATTAAAAGAGGTAAAGTGTTGTTGGGACAGCCGACATATGAACAATAAATGTGTCGTGTTGTCACGGCAGGACACGGCATTGACACGTAACTGTCATATTTTGCCACCCTTTTGCCACGGATAATTCTCAAAGAGTACAGACAAATCCCGTCACGTAAGTCGCGGAGACAGAAAAAAAATAGAGACTTTCTGTAACTTCTACATTTTAATCCTTATAAATGTGGCTGATTTTTCGTGATGACTGCATTAGATATAGACAAGTAGCCAGTTGGAGGAAAGGCTCGATCGATGGTCTTGAACAGTCGTGTCCAACATGCAGCCCGCAGAGTTTTCTAACGTGAACCTCTCAAGTTTTAATATTTGCCATATAAGGGGTGACCATC
>Ga0131853_10023019_pt1 | contig 11261 bp, 6 predicted proteins | sample TergutLab28metaG_FD_92764 | JGI IMG/M metagenome (GOLD analysis project Ga0131853, IMG submission 92764) | Labiotermes labralis P1 segment gut microbial communities from Petit-Saut dam, French Guiana - Lab288 P1 (version 2) (version 2) | ecosystem: Host-associated > Arthropoda: Insects >...
CCATCATCAGCAGCTCGCGACTATGATGTTGATTACCAATTTGGTCGTTTCGTTCTTGGTTTGCTGTCCGGGCTGCAGGCTAAAGCACGACGTGTTTTAGCCTGCAGCCCGGACACTACTTCAGGCTAACTGCACCTAACCTCCAACCTACAACAAACCGAGAAGAAAACGACCAATGTAGTTATCAACTTTATAGTCGCGAGCTCCTGATGATGGGCATAGTAGTGCCCGAAACATGTTGAGCCTATAAGAAGTACAATAAAATAATAAGTGGCATCTAGTTGGTTATTATTCTACAGGTATTATAAGATGTTTGTTAAATTGTAATACTGAAAGTAAGCACGTGACCGAGGGCCGCATGTTGGCCAGCCCTGAAATAAGCAAACACAACCAACAAGGCTGGAAAAGTCTTTTGGAAAAAGACCGATTTCCACACTTGGCACTCCGACACCGATCGAGAGGATCAGGAGATAACAGGACGCCCGAATGTGAATACGAAGACCGTCTTTGGATTAGTAGGAACAGGCCGTACTGACCTAACACTACAACGAAATTAGAATTTTGCCTGCAAGGCGCTGAACCAGCCTGTCACTTTGTACTTGACCGGTAATTCGAGCGCACTGACACTCAGCATCTGTTTGTATGTCTGCGGCCGGACAGATCCTGATGGGCATCCTGTGCCTGTCCCTCAACTTGCTGCGTGACTGTCGTCTGCATCTTCACGAGTACCACACGTCTGCGGTCATCATCAATTACGTCAACGTGGGTTTCTCCGTGGTCGTGTCTACCCTCAATCTGCTTATCAGTGCTCTCGACCCTGGACTGGGACGCATATTGGACTCCAACTCTGTGCTCGACGCCGCGTCAAATAAATAAATAAATAAATAATACTTTGCCGGTCGAGTTTGTTTGAATATCAGGTCAAATTTACTTGAAATCACAGACGGAAGCTTCGTATTAATACAGTTCACCCGTAATGGATTCCAAACTGTTCGCGGATTCGCTCACTTCTGCAGCCTGAGGTTAACTTTCCATAAGAAGAGAAATCCTTTACCGCCCGTCAATACCCTCATTTATTGCCCAAACTTAGTAATAAAATTTCTCCAAACACGTAAACATATGCATTGTATTTGCTAGTAGTCGTTGGTCCGTATAACGACTCGCTACGAGCTTGACGTTTCGGGGTTCTAACCCCGGGGGAGGGGTGTGTAAGCTTCCGCAACCGTCCACACCGGCCTTCGGTCAATCCAGCCTCCTGCACTGCGGGTACCGAGTCTTTCCCGGAATAAATCGGCCAATTCTTAGCGTTGATAACCCGCCCCCACCTGGCACCGAGATAAAAGAAAGAGTATAACTATACCTCTTCTCCCCTCTGTGCCGTAAGGACGTGTTTTAGGATGAACTGTATCTTTATCATTTTTGTTCCTATCATATAATACCTTAAAGAAATTTAATTACAAAAACGTTTATCAGAGGTCTGTTCCTAGTAGACTAGAACAGTTTCGAAATTGTACTAGAAATAAACGATGGGATTCATATTATTGTACCCAGAGTTTCCGATATTTCGTCAGTGTTTCGTCCGAAAAAAAAAAAGAAAAAAAAAAGCAAAATTCGTGATTTTTTATTTTCCGGTCTGCTGAAAAATCTCTCTAATATATTTATGTTCCCTCATATCTGCCGCTTATGGTTTTATATCCCGCCGAAAAGGTCATTATTCTCCCCCCCCCCAATAAAGCGACCTTTATCGAAGGACGTGGTCCAGTCTCTTAGCTGGAAGACAGAACTGGAACACGTGCACTCCATCATTTGCATACAGTTCCTAACGACGTGCTTTGCATTTCATTAAAGCTACGTGAATCCTAAGGGCTGAAGTAAAATACTCGACTATGGGTCAATCCAGCTGATTATAATAACATCACTAACATTAACATACATTGGCCAAACGGGCAGCTCTCCCTGTCAGGTGTCGGGATGGGCATTTAAAATGAAAGTAAGTCCAGGATTCAATAGCTAAATTGAGATTTAAATGCCGAAACCAGGGGTTTTTTTTCCATCATCACCAATCCCTAACACAGACACATTTCGGAAGCAGCTTCCGGAACTTTGTGATTGTGTTCTTATTGGTAAAGATAAAAAAAAAAAATCCTGGTTGATGTTGGTGATATTCACGTGAAACCATTGTCAATAACTTACATGTTACAGTGGCTGATTATGAATTATAGAACAAATCTTAGCCTACCATACTTAATTTTAATATGTCCATTCGTGTAGGCACTGGTACTGGGGTACACCCAAAAGGACGGACATTATATCCACATTGCGTTTTCACTTTACTTATTCCAAAGAACATGTCAAATGTCTGACAGCATGTTTTCAGCTCACGACCGGCAAAGTGATTATGTTATTCTATGCAGGTTTGCGCTGGGATAATAATGCTGGTTGTCGGTGGATTGGACATAAACAATCATGCGGACCAACGCGCCGCCATCATCTTGAATGACGTCACACTCATCATGGTCTTCGTCATATTACTTATTAACGTAGTTATATCTGGGTTTGGAATGGAGCATTCAAGTACCGGGCTAAGAGAAGTCCGGGTCCCACCAAAGTAACGGACTGCTTGTCCCGTACGATCAACATTCTTCGCACTTAATTGTCGACGGTGTTAATACGGGCAGACAAATATTTTAAAATGATAAATTTTGGTACCCCCCGCAGATTTTAGATTTTTAAGACGGTGAAGTTCCACTTTGGGGCCTTATGGGTTATGACACCGCATGTTCTGGTATGTGGGACAACCATCGGACCACATCAGCATCAGCAAATAACGGTGTAAGCCTGTAATTACTGCCTACTACAGGGAGTTCAGCTTAAAACCGAACCCAGACAAGTGGCAAACTTAAGCCTTACATTTTACTCATACAGGGTGTTTCAGTAGTTGTGGACACAGTTGTAGCAGATGATTTCCTAGGCCTTTGTGACAAAAAATGTAATATAACCATGTGTCCGATTTAGACGGTTACTGATTTACGACAGCTGGAAACTTATACAAAGAGTAAAGATTACTGAGAATATGTGGAATAAAACAATAAACAAACGCATTCCCTTACAAATTTAAAGTCAAAATTTAACTCAATGAAAATTCGTTTTACTTACACAGACCGTTCCTTAAAGCAGGTTTTCGGAAATCCAACCCTCAGCCGCAACACACCTCGCCGATCGACTATGAATAGGGCACGTTGATAGTTGCAACTTCCTCTACGATAAACACTAATTTGATTACATCAACCTCCAGCTCTTTTAAGGTCGTGAAGTGCATAAGACTCCGTAAGTTGTGACCTGCGGTTCACCACACCTATCGAAAGTCTGACCCGTGTCGATATGAATTCTTTGAATCACAAACACCTAAGAAATCATATCCTACTGTAATGTCCACAGCTCATGGAATATCCTGTATAATATATAACTTACCGTATGTTACAGTAGGTGTAGGAAATTGCCTCCCTCAGCTTGATACCTGATGGTAAGATTATTTACTACTGCATGATTCCCACACCGCCAGTCGCATCATCGTGCTTAAGGTTAGACTGAAACGCGTAGCAGTTTAACCCTTATCCTGCTAACGTGGAGAATATGGTGAACTCCTCATAATGCCAGCAAATGGCAGATGGGATTTAATACGGCTTTAAAGGGCTAACCTGCTGTGTGTAATAGAAGTGTGAAGCACAGAGTAATTTAAATTTGTTTCGTCCTGGAGTACGCAGTACAGTTTAATGCAAAAGATTTTCATTGTGGAAATCTATGTAAGGAATAAATTGTGTGAAAATTAACGCAGGAAATTTAGAATAATTTTCCGGCATCTCGGTTTTTCCCCCCCGAAATCAAGCATGTCTGAGACTTGAAAGGAGGTCATTTTCAACACCCAATCCAACATGCGGTAAGTTGTATTATATATGCGGAAATGTAAGGAAATTAAGTTCGCCTTCTATGCGGGTTCGGTTTGCAACATAACTCACTGTATTCGCTGCTGAAGAAGCAACAATGTGATAACCGCCGTGGTGTTTGGCAGATCTTTGCGAAACGTCAGTCACCTGCCTTTTTGCATCCAGAAAAGCATAACACCGTACAAATCTCAAATATCAGGAGGAATCTCAGGGCCGTCCATATGGGATTTTTGGTGGATAAAGTGACACTGAAGTCTTCTCTCGGAGCTGTACGTCGATATTCACCTACCTCTGTATCATTCCACTGCTGATGCACCTTCATCTGCCACCAGAAGATGGTGCAATGAGCCCGTCTGAGACCGCAGTAAACAAGACAGTCATTCCTACAATTAAAATAAAATCACATCACGATGCGGATTAGATATTTTTATTGCAGTACAAGGTTTCAACACAAAAGTAGACCTTATCGGCTTCTCTGATTCGTTTTGACTGTGATTTCATAGGTGTGGCTGTGTTCACTTCAGTACACGATAAAGCAATAAATCAAACTGATAACTGTCTCTAATCCCGAGAATAAATGCGAGTTGCAAGAATGTGGCTTTCGACTATGTGATGCCGTGTAGTCTGGTAAATTGGTGTTAAGGTTTTGGAGCTACCTGCTGCTTCTATCTTCAAGGAAGCTCCAGATTCCTCAAAAAATTTTGGTACGCATATAACAAACAATACGGTGTCACATCACAGAAACCCGTAACCAAGACTTTCTCCAAAGTGAGAACCCCCCAAATTTGATACAACTGTTATTTCGACAAGTGTTTCGAACCCAAAATAAGTTCCTTTATTGAACCTGGAATATGTCTGTTACCAACCTAAGCGTGCTTTGGCAAGCTGTGTAATAATGCCGAAGCCTGCAAACACAACGGGAATATTGTAAAAAATATTTCAGGTTCAACAGAACATGTTAAGCTCTAGATTCGCTTGAAGCCATACTGTCGCGCCACATGAAATGTATGATCACTTTGAAGCAATTCTCGACCTTGTTGCCATAAGGTCTACTCTTGCTTGGGTGCAGGTTGTATCCATTATTTTGGCAATCCTGCTGACGAGACTCAACATCAACACACCAGAGAGGCAACATGTGGCAGCCATCTTGAACCGAACAGTTCTTGGTTTCGTCCTGGTCTCCATGTCGACTAATATAATCAAGACGAGCTTCGGGCTTGATGTCGGTCCTCAGCGTAAAAGAGCCACTGACGAAAATGAATAAAATAATAACTTTTCAATAACCGTTACAACTAAATTCTCTCACTTGCTCAGCGCCAATGTTGTTCTCATGATCACTTGTGAACGGGAACTGTTTTTCCTGCCGACAGAAATTTGGTGTCAGCTCCCTTTCAAGCCAGTACATGAGACCGTCTCATCCTCTCCCCCATTTAATGATTCTGTTCATTAATTTCTTTCGTGAAATTTATTTGTCGTTGTACTTTTATGTAAGGATGGTTTCATTTTCATTTTTTCCCTCCTTGATTCGACTATAGAAGCCCTCCCTAGATTCTATACATATTTATTACGTATATAACAAATTCACAAATATACGTCAGCACAACAAATATTTATTACAGCAATAAGCTACTTGTTTCGACCTATTAACAGGTCATCATCAGGCCTGTTAATAGGTCGAAACATGTAGTGTATTGCTCCAATAAATATTTGTTGTGCTGACATATATTTGTGAGTTTATTACGTACTTCACTAGAGCACTTTGTGATGCCTTCTTTAAAATACTTATTACGACACACAATCAGAATATTGGTTCCCCATAATGGAAAAGCTTGAGATTTCCACCTATGGACGTACAGAATGTTGCTTTGTGACAATGTGTACTGTAACTTGTGTCTGCACAGCACCTTCACTCACTCTGTAGAGTCCCCCTAAATGTTGTAGACACCATGTAATGTCAGACACAATGTTTGAATAAGTCTGTTCAGTTTAATGGTACACTGTACTCCAATGGGATTCAGCTACCTCTAATATACATTACATTAGGTCGTATGATTATGTAAGAAAGTATTGATTTATCGTTCCTGTTACAGAAAAGCACTTTTTTTAAAAAAAAGTTCTGTGTGCTCGTCTCTGTGTTCACATGTGAGCTGTAGCGCATGTTATATAGCCATGCAAGACACTTTTCCTAATGCTGAAAGTCCTTTTTTTCTTTTTAACAAATGATTATGTACAATTTTTTGTCCTAAATCAGTTCAATATGTCTACCAACCACATGTTAGAAAATTATGCACAGCTCTTCCTTGTGTTAACGTTTTTAAATTTACTCCCATTAGTTTTCTGAAATTGCCAAGTGTGGTGACGTTCAGAGATTTTTTTTTTTTTTAAATCTCACGTAACTTTTCTACGGTAAGTGTCAACTACTTTCACAGTCTGCTGAATTAAACACACTTACACTTCAAAATGTCAGCTAACAAAACATAAAGGCATACGCAAGGAATATGGTGCCTTTTCCCACTCTGATTCACTGATATCGAGCCGGAGTACTGATACGAAATATGTTATATTATATGTACATAGTAATGCTTTCTGGGATTATGTCATGTAATATGGTATTCGGTACCAACACTTTGGAGGAACTTCGTACCTCCACCTTAAAGACAGATGTATTCTGGTACCGTTATATCATACTGCATGCCATCAAACCCAAAGAGACCATAATCTTAACTACTGACCACCATGAGAAACTTAGACCTCATTTATCTCAAAATATAAAGTTACATTACATACAGTGAAGTATAGATATGTGAAAAATAGTTCTATTATACATTGTTTGAGCTTTTCCACAAAACTAAACTGATACTTTCTTCCTGCTTTTATTTTCATTTTTATTTTCTGTTTCGTTCTGTTTGCCTCCTGTCTCAGGCTTGTCAGGGAATCGTGTACGTGATGCTAGGCTCTGTGTTCAACATCAACAAAACAAAAGATCAGAATGCAGCCAACATATGGAATAACACGGTCCTCGCTATGGGCATCGTCACCACCGTAGTCAATATCGTAATATCTGCGTTTGACATGAGAGGGACAGACATGATAACGCCCAACGGCAACGCGACAACACCAAGAAGCAACCAATGAAACTGCATAATTTATCACGTTTAATATTTTGAAATAACAGTTTTTACATCATTTATTCCAGTTTTGTCATTTTTAAATGATTTGTTTATGATTTATCACGTATTTTTTGTGATGACTCACATGGATGGGATTTTGTGTAATGTAAAGTTACATTTTGAAAGAAAAAGTGGTGAGTTAAGAATGCTTACTGTACATAAGGCACAAAGTAACTTCAGTAACGTCTGCAAAAACATGACATTAATTTAAGACTGTGGTTTTCTGGGGATCAAAACTTTATGATCTGGACTAGCTTTCCCCATATCAAAGATGAAATGTTGATGACCTCCTACCAGATTGCATGCATGGTGTTTCATTCTACATGTTTATTCCCATGAGAATCTGAAAATATCATAGGAGTACTTGTGACATGGCTTCTATAAGACGTATACGAACAAACAAAGGCTAGAAAGCAGCAACCAGGATGTTTCACTGTGGTTAACAGCGTAATGGAATGAAACATTTTTGAGATTGTGCTAAAAGCACAATAACTGGGGGAATAAACGTAATATTAAATTTGAGATTCTCACAGCAGTAAATATTAACATTATGATATTCTGAAATGTGATGCCATGTAGTTAGGTACATACCATAAATTTAAGGGCCAGGAATGACCATTACTATACTATATATACTCTTAATTATGTACAGCAATAACTACACAGAAATGTAGACTAAGCACCTTTCATGACACACCAAGTAGCAATAGATTTTATATTTCTGATTAGTTTAGGTAGGGTATTGTCTGTCTTGATGGAGACCAAATTAAAAATTCCAATTTTGATAGCACCACCAGATGGTAGCAATAAACAGTAATGGAATGCAAGCTTCAGTTGATATTACTGTTGACCATTATTGCCAAATAATTTACCTCTGCTTATTCTGTCAAGCTATCACTGTTTGAAGGAGGTTGTGTTTACAGATACAGACATTTGGTAGCTTTTTATAGAATAAAATGACAATAAACCTAGATCACATAGTCATGAAGTAACCAGGAATGTTTCTTTGCTGAAAATACTGAAATAAAATTGTCCCTTGAGGTTTGTAATGAGTAGATCAATGAAAGTATTATCTGTGGAAACTGGAACTGTAAATGAGATTGTCAGATTTTTCTGTTGAATTTTCTCAGTGGATATTTCACTAGACATTATAGACTAAGCATTTGGTTTTCCCAGTTTGTCATTATGTTGTTCTCACACTGTATCCATTCCACTGAAATACAGAAGTCATCATTATCTTATATCGGTCATGGAGTTGGGCCACTTGTTGACCCATTCCAGTCTCATTTACCCAGAAGTCTCTTCAAAGGTCTACCATGATTCCTTCTGCCAGTTGGGGAGTAGTGTTTCATTACCCTGGGTAATCTATTTCAAGGCATTCTATTTACATGTTGTATCTGGCTTCTCTTGTATTCCAGTAAATTGTCCAAAATTGGTGTCATTTTTAACTCCTTTGCAATTTGTGCATTTCTTTTGTAATCTGTCCAAGTATAAAAATACAGAAGTGATAATATGTAATATGTTGTTTACTATATTGTGGTACACGTGAATCAAAGAAGCATTGCTTCATGGGATGTTGTGAACAGTATGTACCAAAACTGTTCTAGTATAAAGGAGATGAAGAAACAAATTGGAGGAAGAATGATGAACACAGCATTCAAACATTAAAAAAAAGAAAGAAAAAAAGAGGAAATTCTGGTAACTACAATTAAAACACTTTATTATCCAACAGATGCACAAATATATAATTTGTAGATACAACTAGAATTATTATAAAATATTTTATAATAATTCTAATTGTATCTACGAATTATATATTTGTGCATCTGTTGGATAATAAAGTGTTTTAATCATCATTGATGCATCGTACAAATGCGAAGATCTGGTAACTACAGTTTGGAATGTAAAGAATGTGAATTTGTAATAGAAGCTGGGCATCGATTTCTCTCAATAATTCTAGGAATTGTGTGCTGTCACAAACTGGATAACAGTACCCTCAACTGTAGAGCAATCCCAGTACATCTGCGTTAAGAAATGTTTGGGCTCACCTGCACACCAGACCATTATGCACAGAATGGGCAGTTGAATATCGGCATGTCATACTACGAAAGCAAAAAATGTTCTTCCCAACAAACAAATTATTCATTATTAATTTTCCTGAACACCAGTACTCGTTCTTTTGCAAAAAAAAAAAAATAAATATGTAGAAACGAATGTTCCCAAAACAGTAAATGAAGGCTAGGTGCTGGAATCTTGAGACACACATCTTTGATATTATTTTACTGTCAATGTTTCATATTGTAACGTATATACAAACAGCTGAAAATTAACTTCACACTTTACCCACAGAAGTTATTGATATGTTCTCAATATTTCTCACAATAAACATATATTCTCACGTCCTTAAGCAGCATAAATTGCTTGGTTTGTAATGGACACAGTGTTTTCTGTGACGTAGGAACTGAATTTATAAATATATCTACATCACCTTCTACTTAGTCAAACTAGTGCAGTACTCAGTACACCTCACAGAAAACAGCAACATTGTTAACATCCATATGAACAGTATGGCTATCTCTTGGAATTAATTAAAACTTTTTGAAATGTACAGGTCTGGGCAAAAGTGCGTATTCATAAAGGCCCCATCTGTATTCTTATAGCGCAAATCAGGAATTGATCTATCGGTAGGTCCAGGCTTGGTAAATGCTCTTTCAAACTCATGTATAATTTCTCCACCAGACAGAGTGATTTTACAGTCACACATTCTTCTATATTCATCCACAGATGAGTTCAGTGAAATAAAACAATATTATGTGTATTAAAAATTTGATAAGAACTTTATGGATACTAAAATACCTGCTACAAATTAGGTGGTTCAGACATTCTTGCATTCTTACATTCTGTCAACATGCTGTATGCTATGTTGTCTTCATCCAATACAGGAACTGTATCAGACATATATTGTGAAATTTATATATCTGATGTAAAAGTTGTAAAGCTCTGGGGTTTACCAAGTGCTACAGCTTTGAGGATAAAATATTTCCTGAGGAATTAATCTGAATGCCTGTTGAGCTTGCATGACCACATTATGTTTGGAAATACATTCAAATAACCTGTATTAAAACTGTAAGTGCACAAAAATTATTTGAAAATTATGAAGTTTCTTAGAAAACAGTAAAAATTATAAACCGAAATATTCAAATCATTGATATTTTGTGTGATGCTCAAATGTTTGTTACAATAATTAAATGATGTGTGTCATTTTGGAACAAACCAGTTAGTGTTCCACCAAAGATAGTAAAAATATTTCTTTCTTCCTTTCCTACATTTATTTCATACCTTTATAGCCTATCCTATTTTTTCCTCATTCTTTTCTTATGCTTCATATTTATTGCACTACCATTATTACTCTAACCAAACCCCAATAATGACAGAAGACAGCATTTCCTTGCATTCTATGAAAAACACTCAATTTTAGTGTTGGAATTTCCCCAGCCATAAGAGGAACTGGCTGTCATGTACATTATATCCTTTACTATAGTTACAAATTAGCAAGTATGTACAATTCAGCAAATCACAGAGAGAAATATTTATTTTGTATTAACACATGTATAAAAATAATGAATGATACAAGAAATAAAATTGATTAGCAATGGTAAATTAATATATGTCATCTGTTTTAATATCATCGTTCCTTTTCATATCCTGAGGTAAGTAAATGTCTGTCCTCAGCTCTCTCCATCTTCACATATACTTCTGAAAGGACCTTCAGAATTCATTATGCAACCACGGAAACGTGCAGTCACTTACATGACAAATCATTACAGATGTATGTTCCAATTTGTTGGCTTCATGAATCTTGATAACAATATGAGAAGTATTAAGATGGTGGGGCAAGCTGCAGCACCTATCAGTAATGTCCGTGTTATGTTGCCTTCATGTACTCATAATATGTTACACAGTTTCAAGATCAGACCCACTGCCCCCCCCCCCCCCCCCCACAAAAAAAAAAAATCATTGGTGAACACAAAACCCACAATAAAAAAAAAAATTTTTTTTTTTTTTTTTTTTTTTTATATCCAAATTAAATTTCTTTTTTAAAATTTAGCGTTTCTAAATTAAAAAAAAAAAAAAAATAAAAACCCCC
>Ga0131853_10023020_pt1 | contig 11261 bp, 9 predicted proteins | sample TergutLab28metaG_FD_92764 | JGI IMG/M metagenome (GOLD analysis project Ga0131853, IMG submission 92764) | Labiotermes labralis P1 segment gut microbial communities from Petit-Saut dam, French Guiana - Lab288 P1 (version 2) (version 2) | ecosystem: Host-associated > Arthropoda: Insects >...
CAAACTTCTCTGGCCATTATCTCCGTAACCGTTCAACTTTGGACATAGGTGTTTTGGGTTATATCAGTATACTTTAACATAAGGAACACTCTCCCGAAGTCTGGCACATTCCTCCTGGGACACTCTGTATATTATTAAGACTGTGTGTTGGTATGTTTGCCTTAGCCTTGTTTTCATCATAAGTGATTACAATATTGTCTACACTTCTACAAGGTGCCTCAGAAGTCCTAGACCTGACTTGTTTGTTTATTTATTTATTTCATTATGTCTGCATTTTATGACTTCGCATGACTTTATGTGTCTTGACAACCCTGTGTGACAATGCACATGTGACAAAACTGTGATGAGCCAGCACCCAGGGTCGCATTTTCTCATTATTAGTAGTGTGTTGTGTAAAGATGGGAATGACAATTATGAGCACTTAGTCCATTAAGGAGAGTTCGGTAGCAAGTGTTTGGATGCATAAAGACAGCACAGGTCAGACGATGAATCAGGTGATGACACCATTTCAGCAGCGATTTGGAAAGCCATGTCTGTGCAGAGCAACTCTTTCAGAGTGGGAAAAAATGCTTATGTAGAGGAATTTGGAGGATTCTTCTTGGAGCAGTCGACCAATATCCCGAATGGTGACCTGTGCTGTGGTTGCCTCGTTCATTGAATGATCACCACACGAGTCCATGCGGAAACGATCAGCGGAACTTGCAGTACAACATTTGACCATGTTTGACAACAAGAAGGACCTGGAGATGAAGTCATTTTGGCCATTGTTTGTAATTGAACTCAATGATACTGACATGAGACTATGTCACAAAGCATGTGCTTTGTTGTTGGAATGATTTCTGGTAGCCTTGTCTCATGGGAAAGTTCTCTTTTCAGATGAATGTGCAGTTTACTGCAGCTCCCTATCTTAAAATGTTTTTTTTGGTTCTAAACAGAACCCTCATTACATGTGTAAGATGTAAGACCACCCACCATACATGGTGATAGTGCAGTTAATTAAAGTTCCAACAGTTTTCTTTTTGAGTAAATATAAGGATAAGTGTTTAATACAGGATATCATTAGAGAGGTCAATATTTTACCACCATGTAAATGGGAACTGAAACTGAGGCATCAAAGGTAAGAGGAAGAATCGCAGTGGCATAACAGCAGTGCAGTTGAGGAAGATAAACTTAAGGAAATGCATTATAATATTTTGGTGTGTGGTGTTCTTATATATATGGCCTCTCTTTTTGATTCAGTCATACTGGGTCCTTGGAGAAAATGTAAATTGTCTCTGTACAGGCAGGACATTAAGACTTCACATATCCTCAGCCTCAATACTGTAACTGTCCCAGAAGATTTGCTTTTGGGGTAAGAGCCAAGAGTAATTTTTGGATAGGAGACTGGGTGACTTTCAGAGATGGGCTGCAACAAGGTTTGGAAGAAACATTTAGCTTGTGCTACGAATTGAACTCCGCTCTTGTGTTAGGAAAATTATTTGTGGTGTACTGTATTGAGTTTTGGATGAACTGGATATAGAATACAAAGGTTTCAGTGGCTAGGAATATCTCATAGTATTTGTTCTGATGGTCACTTCTATATCACCATAGGTAGGGTCCCATATTGGTCAGCACTGGGGTCCTTCCGTTGAAGTGTTAGGCTGTCACCTGTTACTCCCTGCCCACCACAACCACCGTAGTTAGTACAGAACTCATCATCTTTGTGGCGGAGGAGTAGAAGCTGCGTGGTCATTAATGGTTGATTTCGAAGTTGTGGCATGTGTTGCTGTGAAGTGTGACCATGTGTTCTGTACAGTGCAGTTTTGTTACTTCAGAAAATGACAGGCTTTAAAAAACAATGCATATGCATCAAGTTGTTGTTTCAGATTGGCAATATTGTTGCAGAAACCTTTCAGATGTTAACATTTGCTTTCAGAGAGACAGACTGTAGTATTTTATTGTTCTGCAGAGTCCAGATATGGAATAACATCTTTAAGGATGCTGAATATTCAGGGTGCTTGTGTACTAGCAGAATGTACAGAAATGTGGAACATTTTTATGGGATTTGGCATGAAAGTAGATGTATTACTGTCCACAAGTTGGCTAATGAGTTGGGCAGCCTTTTGGTTTATGCTGTCAGGTTTTGACACCAGATTGAATTTGTGATAGATTGCATCAAAATTTCTGCCTTGTATGGTGACTGATGATCAGAAACAATTAGAATTGCATCAGTGCATACCAGGACACTCAGAAGAAATGTCAGACATTCACACTTCCTTGCAGAGACCACTACAGGTGACAACGTGGGATCTCCCTGCCTGCAGTAGGCAGAGACATTTGCACCTGTATGAAATGCTTTCTGATGTTAGTTTTGATGTGCGTGGAATCGTGTATCATGAGTTTGTTCCACAGGAACAGACTGAACCAATGTTTCTTGCAGACATTTGATGATGTCTGTGAGAAGATGTGTGGTGAATAGAACCTGAAAAAATGGTGCACTGGAGATGATTTCTCCACCACAGCATTGCCTCTGCCCACTGTGGTTTGTCTTATATAATTTCTGTCCAGTAGTGCCATGACTGAAATCATAGACTTTGGACTTTTTCCATGATATGTGTTGAAATGTAACACACTGTGTTTTGGGGACGGATTTGTTTCCCATCTTCAGGCTTGCTTCTACCAAAACAGATCCTGCTGCGTGGTGATTATTTACACTGTAATGCACTCTGATTAATAGCAGATGCCTACAGTAACCTGGATATCATTCATGCACTGTATGTCAGAAATAAAAAATGAAACAAGACTGAAGAACCCACAGGTATAGCCATGCTTCCCTACCAACAGGCAGCCTCAAACAAGATCAGCAGCAGGCTGCTTGCTAAGTGTGACATGAAGACTTGCCACCTAACAGTGAAAAAAACCACTCAAGGAAAAATAGGCCTGAAAACCTCTGATATATGGTGTATACCATGTGGATGTGGGAAGGTGTATGTCAGACAAGCAGGAATTTAGAAACCAGATGCAAGGAGCACATGAGGTACCTTTTCCTTGGTCAGCTAGAGAATTAGAATGTATCATGGGTACTGGACAGCATGAAATTCAACAACATACTCTGAAAAGTGTCTGAGTTCAAATGTCCTACAGCCATCCTGAGAACCTATAGAATGGCGTGGCTGTTCTGCATCCTCTCTACTGTCCATACTTGGCTCCATTCCTTTTTTGGAAATGTAAGTAGGCACTGAAGGGAAGGAGATGTGGTGACAGCAGCACAGCTCAAGAACAGACTGCTGCTGTACGCACTCAAACAGTGGAGAAGATTAAAGGAATGTCTGTTGTGCAGAAGTCGGTTTGGCTGTTGGTCTGCTACATCAGTTGAAACATCTGTGTATGATGTGATTTACATGCATTTAGAATGCAGTTGGACGTTGTGACCGTACAAGGAGTGTTCCTTCATAATGTGGGAGCATCTGAAGCATTGTGTCAGCTGCCGGAACACATGAAGTTGAACCCAATGTTATGTGGGTGGGTCAGCCTCTTGTTAGAAACCAGAATCAGGGAACTCTGCCTTGTGGAAGACAGAGGAGCTCAAGGTTTGAAGGCTGCTCCAGTGGAAGCTGTATTACTCCTTGTGGATGGACCTTCTGGCCAGGCACAGCTGTAATGGCTGACATACAGCATAATGCATGGGTAATACTGCTTTCCTGATAAATGAGAAGTTCCTAGATGGTATCAGAAGCAGTACAAATATATATAACATATGAGCAAGTCTGTTCTGTCAGTCCACACAACATCGCAATGGTGCTGGCAGCTGTAAATACCTTGAAGGGCCATATTGATGCATCTTGGTATATTACAGCTGTCCTCAGAAGTCACACTCCTTAGGGATGGTACTGGACCAACGACTGATATGCCAATTGTAGCTAGATGGCATGATGGAGACTGCCCAATCTTGTAGTGGCACTTAAGTATACTGAGGACTGCTGTTAGGAGTGTTGTTACATTGGGTCTTCACTGCAATATGAGGCCCATCATCTGACTTTTGACTGAGCATTTACATCAACAGAGATGTACTTTGCTAGATGAAGGTCTGTGGAGATAAATGGAGCTGTGCATATGATGGCACTTGCTGGCATGCAGTATATGTACCAGCAGTGAATTGTGGTAACTGCTAGGGTCTGGTCATACTGAGGTAGACTGGGATATGAATAAGGCACTTGTTCTGGTAATGGTGATGAAAAATATTATACAAATCTACTGAAGGGTTTGTTTCAGATAGTAATACCTGGTGTGAATCTTGTCCATGGCACCAGTTAGCCTGGCAGATTTTCATTGACTTTTCTCTGCATACAGCATCATGAACATTGTCATACATACTCTGCAGTTTCTGCAAGTGAGAACTGAAGAAGTTTGACACAAAATTCTGCAAGAGTTGGGGCAGTGTGGGTGACTGTGTAGCCTAATAGTGGTGGCATTATGAAGTCTTGCTGTGGTCGTCTCGGTCAGATGTTCGTAAACTTCTGTGTTGTACGCAGCGTGTGGGTGTTGTGCACCCTGTGGAGCACCATGAAAAGTTGCGTTCCATTGTGCCATCATTTGAAGCAGGAACAATATTCCTATCGAAAATGTATAGTCATTTTATACAGTGGAACATTTGAGATGGCTTTTGTGTAATTTTTTTAGGGATATATGTACAATTTAGAAAATTTTAGTGGTGAGGGATTAAAGTTTCATTGCCCAGTGTGTGGCAATGCTCTGCCCCCCCCCCCCTTTTTTTAATACTGGTTTTAAAGGGTTATGTCTGAATATACAGTTCTTTACATAAACCACCGTGACTCAAGTTGACAGCTTGTTTTTTCTTCCCAGCCATTGTTTTCACTAGACTAGTGTTGGTACTGTAGGCACAAGTTTCACTTATGCACTGTCGTTCCTTCACACAGCCTCCTCTTAATTACACCAAACTAAAAGTGCATTTGATTGTGATGTGCTGCAAAAGACTGCCCTTGGTTACCAAATTCAAAACTGACAGTTATTTTAATCCTATTGCACAGTATGACTGAACATGTACTGGGCCTTATTGATAGGTATGCACAGCAAGTACCATGTCATGGTCGTGGGGCAGTATGACACAATCACTATATTTAATTTCAAGTATCATGGAGATTAACATGTGGGTTTTGTGTGTGAGTGTGAAGAACTGGGCAAAGTTTTGCTCAGCATCCCTGAAGGAACAGGGACTGCTTGGAAGAAATAGACATAGCTGAGAGTATAATATTAAAATCGGTTTTAAGAAGTAGGGTGGAAAGGCGTGGCGGATAGGATTCGTTCTGCTCAGAACAGTGGTTAGTATGGGAGTTAGGTGAACAGAGTAATGAATGCAGGAAATTTCTTGACTAGTGCAACTTCCCAAGACAGCCTGCTGCAGCGGTTAGTGTAACAGATCTAAAAGTTTTGATTTTGGCTGTGTGCAGGTATGCAAATGCTTGTGGCTTTTGTGTGGGGAGGTAGGTAAGCACATCAGTATGGAAAATGTACATAGTGAAACTATTATTTGACATTTCATTACTATTTTTGTTTTTTGTATAACATTTGTCAGCCCCAATTGTAAATGAGCATTGAGACGGTTTATATTTTGAAGTCACTCTTTGCAGTAAGAACACCACACACTGTTTTCACATTTGTATTCATGTTATTGTGTTATAAATGTACACTAATGCCATCAAACCACAACTTAAAAATACATTGATTGAACAATGCAACTCTACATGTTTCATTGTCCAAAGGATTTACAGTCACCTGTTAACATTGTATGTGTCAGCACATTCGTAAATTATAAGAACATCGTTAGTGATTAAATGTAATTAAACAGTGTAGATATCTGTTCCATTAACACATCCATTACATCATAATGCTGGTTATGTGAGGATGCTGTAGCAGTCCTTATAAATGTAGGTGCCTGTACCCTTCCAGTTTTGTGTTGTGTGGATCGGTATGGAATTCTGTACAGTTTTTTGTTGTTTGATTCCAAAAAGTACTTCAGTCTGTAAATGAACAGTAAGTGTAAGTGAGTCGGTTAGCATGATTACCTTCTGGCTTTGAACTTGGATAGAAAGCCATCTTTCTTGTGCAGTGATCAGATAAGATTAAAAAGTAGGCTATTATCTTATGCTTCCTGTTCTGTGATTAGTCAGTCTTCCTTTTTCATGACACAGATTTTACAAAATATGCATGCTTTTAACTTTGTTTGTACAACCAAGTTATTTCTCTTACCTCATCAGTTACACCAATGGCATGATTATTGTTCAGAATGAGTGGCATGTCTTTATTCATCCCAGTTGTACTTGTGGTTGTGTTCCTTCTACCATATTTTGAGTTTTCTACCTCTGACAGGTACACAAGGCATTTTCAAAAAATAAGGTAACAGCATGTCTGACATGAAATAGTATCATGGGACTGCAGATTTAAGCATGTAATTGGCACGTGTAGATTGTGACATTGTACAGCTATGAGTGGATAACATAAGTATGCCATTAAAGATGGATGGTCTGCCGGAACCGTGGCAGACTTTGAAGTATGAAGTTTGTTTTGATTTTTATGTGTGATGTTCATTGCACCAGTGAAAATCCCATGCCAGTTGGTGAAGGTGTATGGAGTATGTGTAATACCATGAAAACAGGCAGATACAGTGCATGGCTTTCAACATTTGCAGGACAGATGTTGACAGGTAGTGACCTGGGCACCAAGCATGTCCACTACAGATGATGTGTGGTTTACAGACATGTTCAGCTGCCAACGTTGCCAGAGAGCTAGACATTCACTGGGTAGAGCACAGAATTGTCTGGAACCAACTGGATTACAGAGAAGTGTGTGTACACTGGGTGACAAAGAATCCGAAACATGATGACAAATCTCATTGTATGGGCCTGTCTTGTATCTGTTGGACATATTACACTGATCAAAGAGAGCATTTTTGGATCTGAAACATGGTTAATTACACAAAACCTGACACCAGGAAAAGGATGTGTGATAGAGAAACTATCATCTACCTCCAGCAAAGAAAATGGAAGCATTTTCATCAGTAACAATGACTGTGGCAGACTGTCTTGTGGCCATAAACATGTGCTTGTTTTGGATTTCCTTGACCACGGTCTGACACTGCCTGCTGATTGATATTGTGGTACACTTAGCTTATGGCAGACTTTTTTTGCAAGTTATTGTCCCTTTGCATGAAAATGCCAGGTGTCATACACCCATGGCTGTACCTCTGATAGGTTGTGGATCAGTCCCAATCTTGTGCTCAGTGTTTTATCTCTCACTGCATCCTTGAGAAGCACCTGGCTGGCAAATGATCACAATAGATGCTGATGTGAAGCAAGTTATCACCTCTTGGCTACAGACACTCAGCAACAGTGTCTTTACGGTGGAATATAAGCCTTGGTACCATTGTGGGGCAAATGCCAAGATGGTAGTGGTGACTATGCTGAGGTCTGATGTGTACCATCTGCTGCACATGTGCCATGTATTGATCAAAGTCACAATAACATTCTGACATGAGAGTGTTTGTTACCTTATTTTTTGAAAATTCATGGTAAATACATTGCAGTGTGAGCAGGTGAGTTCATAAGTACTGGGTGTTCTGAATGGTGGGGTTTCTTTATCATTTGTTGATAATTTTTACAATGAATTATTTGTTCTAGTAGTGACTTTCACCCTGCTATGCCCACACAGTTTTGTAACTTGCCTTACATAAGCATATATTGAAAGCTACAGGTGTCTTTGAAAATGTTTTCCCATATTCTGCAGGTATTTGTGTGAAATGTTTGGTGTTTTACTGTTAGTAACTTTAATCATGCCTGTGATATATCCATTATTTATTGCAGTGGTGGTGGTTTTTCCATTTGTGTGTTTATCGGAGCTGCTGAGTGGAAGTGTATGCATATAGTTGAATTAATATCTACAGGGGATAGACATAATGGAAACACTAGGCAGTATAGGAATAATGTTTGTGTTGGCTGCAGTGAAAGAACGTTAATTGTATCTTTCTTATTCTTCTTTTTTTTGTTTGTTTGTGGTGTGTAGTGCCAGTGTCAATGGATTACAGATTGTGTTCAGTAACAGTTTGTATGTAAGTACTGCAAAATGGGAGACGTCTCAGATTTTCAAAGAGGACAGATTGTTGGTGTGTGTTTAGCTGGTGCATCTGTAACGAAATGGTCACCTTATAAGGTGTATCCAAAGTAGCATGGGAGGACATCATCAGCTAAGAGGAATAGTGGTCAAAAACCAAAACCAAGTGAAAGGGATCGCCGTACATTGAAGAGGATTGTGCCTGTAAATCATAGCAGTACTGCAGCAAAGGTGACAACAGAAGTTAATATTCATCTTGAAGACTGATTCCACAAAAAGTCTGACAAGAGCTTCACAAATCCAACATCCATGGTAGAGCTAAACCTCTGATTATTGAAAACAGTGACAAAGGGTGAAAAAGATGGTGTAATGATCACAAAACCTGGCCATCTGATGATTGGAAATACATAATATGGTCAGATGAGTCATCCTTCATGTTGTTCCCAACATCGGGCCGGGTTTATGTTTGGTCATCACCCGAGGAAGCCTATAATCCTGAATGCCTGGTTCCAACTGTGAAACATGGAGCCAGATCTTGATGATTTTGGGCCGCAATATCTAGTATTCTGCTGGTCCTTTACTTACTCAGAATGGTTGAATTACTGCCAGTTACTTCGTGGTCATTTTAGGTTACCAACTGCATCCTATGGCCCAGGTGTTGTTTCCTAACAGTGATGCAATTTTTCAAGATGACAATTCGCCCACACACACACACAGCTAGAAGTGCTCAGTCTTGTTTAGAGGAGCATGAAGATGCACTTCACCATCTTCTCTGGCTAACACTAACGCCCAACTTAAATATCATCAAACTACTGGTCAGTTTTAGATAGCAGATTGAGAAGCAGATTCTTTCCATTATCTTTCAAGCAACTATGAGAAGAAATGTGTATCTTTCACAGCTGTTTCCATTATTTTTGTCCATCCACTGTACATACTGCCAAGTTAAATTGCTTGGGGTGATTAGATAAATTATGTAGAAATGTATCTTTGTAAGTGGGTGTTTTGTTTAATAGTTTACCTTGTCTGTCTGTGTTCAGTAATGCTGTAGAATGGTTTTGTTTTGTTAACCTGTTTTCATTGTAACCACTTTTTATCACATAGTACTCATATACTGATGAGGCATTATGACTTTTGAACTTGATGGGGAAAATGCTCCTGGTGCCCTGTCAGAGGTCGCAACTTTTAGATGCACACCATTAAATGAGTGTGAGATGAAGTTTTGTTCTGATGGCATTAGTATGATAATTGCAACCACACTGTTTATGTACCAAGTGGATTACAATAAACTAATTGTCCCAATCAAGTCCAGACGATAATATATTACTTGAAGTTTGTTTTATGTGTGTTTGTATTTATTATTCTCTTCATACTATTCATGTATATTTCATATTTTTCATTCAGTGTTCTTTGATATTTCCCTTTGACCCCTTGCTTGGTCATGATTTCTTACGTGCTTATAAAATAACTTAAAAAATGTTAGCTGAGGTCCTTCAGTCAGAAGGTAGCCATGAGATGGAATTTGACGGTGTATACCAGACTGTGGTTTTCACTTTGTATTGTTCTGCAAACTGGAAGTGCCCAAAATGTGGGAAAGTGGCCCTGTGTTGCAGTTTGGTGCCTTTTGTATTTTTTATTCCCACATTTGAAGTTAAAAGTCAGTAAACCTGGTTTTTAATGTTGGTGTTAAGATTGTGGTAATGTGTTTCAGTATCGCCAACCGTACGTGCATGTAAGATTTCATGACCAGTTCGTATAGCGAGCAAAAATTTGCGTGATTTGAGGGTGCCACCGCGAAGTAGCTGAAAACTGCGCTCTTCTGGCAGCGGTAGAATTGCCACTACTCGCTGGGTTATTACACAGCGAGTAGTGGCGAGAAATTTTTTGCTAATAACCCAACTACTCGTTGGGTTATTACGCATAGAGTTGTGGCAATTTTACCACTATCAGAAGAGCTGCGTAATAACCCAGCGAGTAGTACCAGAAGAGCGCAGTTCTGAGCAAAAATTTATTGCGCACCACATTTCAAAATGTAGCTGCTAAATACTACGCGCTTGGAAGAAAAAATTTTCCCGCCAAAAAACTTATATTATATATATATATATATATATATATATATATATATATACTGGTGTTAGTTACCAGATGTCGCGGCTGTTGCCTGCGGATACTGGAACCCGGTGAGCTGAAGCTGCTGAACCCTGGGCCGTCATATTATCTTCCACACCACGAAATTCTTGTTGAGAGAGTAATTACAATTTTGGAACTTCCTTATGAATTATGAGGTCAAGAAATACTAGCAGAAAATTTTTTAATCCAATTCCTTGCCGGCTGTCGGTTTCGAACTACCGAACTTCGGTTTGTTGGGCCGTAGTCTTATCCACTAGACCACGAAGTCCTTGTTGAATGAATAATTTCAGAACTTCCTGATGAGTCATGAGGTCGAGAAATCTTACAGTATTATGAGGCCTAGTAATCTTGACAGAAAATATTCTAAGTCCAAATCCTTGACCTTGAATTCTGAGGTCAAGAATATATTTTAACAGGTAAGTTTCTTTAGACAGCACTTCTGTTGGCCTCGAACCTCCATTTATAAGTTCGAGAGTATAGCTTCTTAACGTCTAGACCACGACGCTCGCTTAAGTTATACAAGTGCGGGACCCCTTGATAAATGTCAATAAAGTGAAATGTCCCGTTGGTACTGTCTCAGTACCCGCAGTGACGAAATGGCATCGCTCCATCAGATCTACTAGCGCCATGGTATTGCTGTGTTTTACTCTACAACAGTAGTACTGTAGGTAATATCAAATAGCATGTTTAGTCTGCTTTACCAGTGCCTTGCTGTAGCACCGTATTTACAGACGTGACGTCACTGACCCCATCTCCTACCCTCGTAACAGTAGCAGACTGGACATACGTCTCGGAAGATTACTGCTGGTATGTAAGCTCGCAATGTTACGAGATAGCGATACAGAAGCGGTACGTACCGCAGCGCTACAACAAAATGTACTGGCAAAGTCATTAGACAAACAATTTTAAATTATCTACAGTACTACCGTTTGTTGAATTTTACACTACAATGGGGCTGGTAATTCTGACGGAACAACGTGATTTTGTTGGTGGTGTTGGTCAGAGCCTTTGGTGTGAAACTGTTCAAGGTG
>Ga0131853_10023025_pt1 | contig 11259 bp, 13 predicted proteins | sample TergutLab28metaG_FD_92764 | JGI IMG/M metagenome (GOLD analysis project Ga0131853, IMG submission 92764) | Labiotermes labralis P1 segment gut microbial communities from Petit-Saut dam, French Guiana - Lab288 P1 (version 2) (version 2) | ecosystem: Host-associated > Arthropoda: Insects >...
ATGATGCCCGAAACATGTTGAGAAAGTGTTGATAATAAACATCTAACTGTTGCATCTTGTTGGTTTTCTCTCTCACTTCACAATTTGCTCACGATGCACGGTCACAGAAACCTAAAGTTTGTATTAACTGTAACATTAGGTAGGTCATTAATACAAATCAAAATAAGCAACAGTCCCATTATTGATTCTTGTGCAACACAATACTTAACGATACCCCAATTAGAACAGGTATTATTATTTAAGAATTTATCCTGAAAGATCACTCTCTGCTGTCTAAATTACACATGTGTATTGCAGTCACCATACGAAATAAAAGTTAATTTGGATTAACCTGTGTTCTCAGTATGGGTCTACAGTCAGTAGTGATTTTCTCAGGTCTTACCAAGAAAGGAAACTTTTCAGTGGAGATAAAGTTTTCATGGTTTCAAATAGGCCTATCTGTAATTCAAACAGTAATATTTATTCTTCAAACTGCTTTTCCTCGTACTGATGTTCTACCCCCAAATATCAGTTTGCTGTAATGGTCTATGCTGGTAATACTAGTATCATTTTGCATCCATGAGCATACAAGTTGAACAAATGGTTTAAAGAAAACAAACTTATATTCAGTTTTAACAAAACAAACACACGAAATGCCACTATTAATAAAGTATGTTACAGTAATAAGACAACTAAAGCAGTAGTTACAACCAGATTTCTTGGCCTGGAAACTGATAACTCACAATGGAAAAGAAACGTTGCATAGATTATCCCAACACTTAGTGTTGCATGCTTCATCATGAGGGCACTCACACCACACATGACAACAGATATTTTAAAATTAGTTTACTTTGCAGATTTTCATTCCATTATGTCTTACAGATTCATCTGCTGTGGAAATTCAACAGATGCAACAAGAGTGCTCACTACCAAAAATAAAATAATCGTTATTCACGGCTGGTATAAAGACTCTCTAGGCAATTATTTAACAAATTTATTATATGTCCCCTTGCGTGCAAACATCTATCTCACACTGTCCTTCGCCATAAAAAAAGAACAAGTTTTTCACAAATTGAGAAACACACAGCATAAATATGGGCAATAAACATGATCTCTATGTGCCAACACTAAAGTTGCCAAGTACCAGAAAAGTGTGTGTACACAATTCCCTACCATTCAACATGAGAATCTTTAATTGTGACAAAGAAGTATAAGCCAGTGTTGAAAGATTTCTCCTAGCTCACTCTTCCCACTACATGGCAGAATTTTTTCAACTGAAAGTTCATATGTAGTGTGCACATTACTAGGTAATTTATGACATCCCTTGCTTTCAGGTGGTCTGTGTAACATGATTTTTTTTATATGACGTACAAACCATGTATTTTACATTTTATTGTATCATCTTATATTCATACCACCTTCTGCATCCTTGTATTATAACAGGTGTATGGAATGTAAATAAATTCTACTATGTTCTGTAAAGCTAAGGTTCATCCAACCTTTTCATTCTTCTGAGTGACGGCACTGCCAATATTCTTTAGTCATTTCTGATCCCCATCCACGCTGTATGTCAATTTTTACACATTTTACCCGCTAATTATTAACAACGTTGGGTACAATATTAATATCTATGAACCTTTGAACGTTTAACACAACGCGAATAAATTCGTGTGGGGTGGAAACTGTTGTTTTTAATTTTACCAAAGAAAGAAGGACTTCAGTTTTAGGGCAAGCTAAGTTTGAAGAACCTGAACTCTTAAGGTGTCGTTACGTCAACGAGCTTGGGCTCTATGGCATTTACATACATGCAAGCACTTTCATACTCATTTATTATGAAGAATGTCGGTCTTCTGTACAACCTTGTCCTGAAAAGCGCGGTAAGAACATTAGAAGACCTAATCAACAATGTTTAGAAATGAATACACAACCTATTGCACAAACCTTAGAGGGACGACTTCTTACCTACCTTTATAAAACCTTAACGCCAGGCGATATAAGTCTTTCAATCTAAATCCCCACTTCTCATTTAACTCCTCATCCTCTTTAAGAACATCTCCGTCTACATTTGACCGGTTCAAACTATCCTCTGAGGTAATACTCAACCGATCTAAACTATTATCCACAACCGATTCTCTGTCAGTCGCCATTGTCACACACGTCTACCAGTTTTCAATGAAGTACCAAATTAATAAAGCGTATATATGGCAGGAGTTTTATGTCGGGATAGTTTTTTCAGAACTATAATTTTTTAAATTAGTTGTTTGGAAACAATCTATACATGAACTCACATTTAAAATAAAATACATAAATTTCCATACATTTTACTGTCCAAACCTTCAGGATTGTTTGAGAGAAATTTGTTCTTGGAGGTGGGAAAAAGTGCCCGAGAGTAACAATATTGACAACAAAATCTGTGTGGATGTTCATAAAATTCGTGTGCAGCGTGCATTGCTTACTCTGTATTTTGCTACGACACTGGGTATAATTTGGGGGAGCCGATTTTGGTTATTTGGTGCCTGTAACTGCATATGCAACGTTAAAAAGCCTAACCTACGGGCTTAAGTTGAGTTCACTATGAAGCCCAATACTGCAGTTCTGTACTCTTTGCTTTCGTCGGTAATGTGAGGGAAAAGGAAATTTGATACATATAATTTTTTGGTGAATTTTAATCCTATTATAATATTCCAATCTATATAATATTGTTTTTAATAATCTGCCTTCTAGTAAATAGAGTCTTAGAAATGTAGATTGCTTTCAGAAGGTACTTCATTGCGCATTTTTATTCACTTGATGAATATCTGACCGGCAGAATGTTATGGATGATGATAAATTATAACTTGTAATGTTTACTTTACATTTATAATTCATAATATATTGGAAATGTATGAAACTATATTATGGTTTAATGCGACTTTGTCGAATGTGTTCTTATATTGTGGTATACTGATGAATTTTAAAAGTTATGATGTGAACACTAAGACCACAGTTCATACTAAGACTACTCTCTTGTCAGTACCAGTATGACAGCTATGCAAATTTCTGAAGTGGAAGTTGCATTAGTGCAAGCTAATGTACGGTTCTGACATTCTGTGTCATTATAGGTCTTTGAAGAATGCAAACAGCTGTTGAATTTTTATGGAATGTGAACAATATGATTGTCATTCAGATTCAGTATTTGGTATTGATAGGAGTACGCAACAAAATGCTGGTGCGAAATATATGAAACGTTGATTATCAACATATGTACAAAGTGCCATTGAAATATTTTGCCAGAGGACACTCATTGTTTTTAGGTTCACACATCATGTTCGGTTCTTACGAAGAATTACTCTGGTAATTCTCATTTACTGTAGTGTACATGATGTGCTTGTGGTTGCATAGGAGCATGGAGTACACAAGAGGCCACGTCTGTCCTGCTGTCACACTCAGAAGCTGCCTTTAAACAATGCAATATAGAATGTGTTGGACAAGGGAAAAAACCATTGCTGTAGTCAGACACCATTATGGTGTACATAATTCAGTAATTCATTTCACCAAGTGAAGAAAGGAGATCAGGGGAAGCATAAAGGCAAAATTTCTTTTGACTGTGTAGTAAATATACAGGAGTCCTTCGATTGGTGTTAAGTCAATAGTTATAAGTGGCTGCTTGAAGATGGATGAGACTAAAATAATGACTCTCAGGCACTCCCAAACCAGCAAGGCACATATCCTAATGTTAGTTTATGAAGTTCCAAAACAAAAATTTCCAGATTTGGACAAGGCAAATATCATAGAAGCTCCCAAATCTCATGGTGCTGAGTTAACCAAGGAGGACCTTCAACCATTTCTGTTCAGTATCAAATTTAGTTCTGTCTCATATGAATAAATGGTTTGCTGCTAATAATTTAGTTCCAAATTTAGATACAACAAATATAATGAAATTCATAACAAAGTATTCATCACAATCTACATTACATTTTGGTTATAAAGAAATATGTATAGATGAGACAGTGAATACAAAATTTCTTGGTTTACAAATTGATAACCACATAAATATGAAGAAAAATATTGAGCAAATTATTCCTCGGTTCAGTGGAGTATGTTATGCCATAAGGTCCGTGGTCCATATCAGTAACATTAACACTCTCAAATCAATTTACCATGCATACTTTCATTCTGTTATAAAATATCAAATAATTTTTTGGGGGTAACTGTACCAACAGTAGGAAGATTTTCACTTTACAAAATAAAATCACCGAGAATTATGGCTGGTGTACAACCCAGAACCTCTTGTAGAAGTCTATTTAAACAATTAGAGATTCTGCCTCTTCCATGCCAGTATATACTTTCATTAATGTCCTTCATTATCAATCATCAGGAAATTTTTCACACAAATTCTTCCATATGCAATATTAATACAGGGTTTCAACACCTTAGACCAAATGCCAACCTTTCTTGTTTTCAAAAAAGTACATTATATGCTGGCATGAAAATTTTCAACAGAATACCACCTAGTGTGACTATTCTCAAAAATAATAAGGCAAAATTTAAAGCAACCTTAAGAAAATATTTTACATACATTCCTTTTACTCTGTAGATTAATTTTTTATGTGTAACTATGATTTATAATACTGTTTTTGTAAAGTGGTGGTAGTATTGTACACTGTAAATTTGTGTATTTATGACTTGTTTCACATACTACCACCTTGAAGAAACAGTAAAAGATCCGTGGAACATATGTATGATACACCATAATGGAGAGGCCTCAGCTGACTACCAGTGCTCTGAAGAAAGGCCTCCAGATGGTGGATGAATCTATCATTTCTGTGCCTCTGAACATTTCACAGATTGGTGCCCAAAATTTAAGCATGAGGTGTGGGCTGTCACAGCACCATACAAGCTGGTGTATAGGACATGTAGAAGGCAGGGCAATCAAAGATCACCTGCATTTTCAAGTCTTCTGTCTCCCCCCTACAATGCATTCCATGTCTTTCAAATACCCCAGCACTTTAAGCCAGGAACACCAATGTCATTTCGATGTTGCATTCATTAATCAATTTACATATAATGTGTCATACGCCTTTGGTTCCCCTAACCCAATTAATCCTGTAAGGTCTTAACTTCATGCATTGTGATTTCCCCATTTGCAGTTTCATGAAAATATCTTCTGGGGGGTTTGCCATGTATGTTAGCTGTAAACACAGTGACAGTGCAGCATGTTATGGTTGTATATGGTAATTTAACATAGAATTAGTGAAAATTATGCTGAAAAATGCAACACTTCTATTTGTTTAGCTTAAACAGATTATGTCCTCTGGGCTGTTCTTATTCAGAACTTAGTCCTTGGACATATAGTGTTACTCCATGGACAAGGGATTAGACCACTGCAAGACTTCATCCTAATAGGACAACACAACACAGAAAATCAAGGGCATCCATCCATGCCTTGCATGGTATTCAAACCCACAATCCCAGTAAGACATCACATACCTAATGTCATGTGGCCATTGTGATCAACAAAACAGATTACTAAATTTTACATTCATTAATGCCCAGATATTGCTTCCCTCACAGCACAGACTGAAGAATCCAAAGGAATGGAGACATCATATATTCTTCCTATATGTTTTTAATTATGGCAGATGAACTGAAAGGCCTTCTTGTGTTCAAATATTTTGTAATTCCAGAGAATTTAATGACATTAATTCTCAATCACATGGTCAAAATGTGGAATACATTGTTGCTTCCACAATTCTAACATGTGAATGATGTCAGGTAGAAATTTTTGGTGCAAGAAGGCCATGAGACAACATCAAAAACCCTCACACAAGAATGTCATAAGTTACTGTGCACATATCTCTGTAGCACTAAAACTAAGAAAGATACTGCAGTGATTATGCCACAGACTCTGTTTTGGGAACTATCCCCTTCCTGTCTTTTCTGTGCAACTAACTACCCACACTGAAGTTTTTTTCATAATATTCTTCCTTCAGGTGAATGCTGGGATGTTATTCACAAACAGATCATAACCTTCTGATACACCATTTATGATCTTTCAAACTTTTCTGCCATTGAAAATGTCCCACAGTAAGTCTCACACCACAGCACAGACAAGACCAAAATTACAAAATAATATGTAAAATTGAAACAACAACAGCACAGAATCGTACGAATAAAGATCATACATACTGCACAAACAGATCTTTACAGAGAAACAAGCAACACAGATCTTGTCTTACTAACATGGAAAACAGAAAAAGTAGCAAGTTTCACAACTGAACCTGACCTAATAAACAAGTAAGAACCAATAAACATTCATTCATTCCTTTGGCACGTGCAGAATGCGGCAATTCCTTGCCGTTCTCAGGTGCTTCTTCCATTCCTCTCTGTTAGGTACTTTTCCTGCCACCCTTCTCCACCAACTATTCATCCATCCTCTCTCACCTTATCTTGCCATCCATTTCTTGGTCTACCTCTCAATCTTGTTGTTCCCAAATTCATATATAATACTCTTTTGTGAATTATGTTTTCTTCCACTCTCTGTACATGCCCAAACCAACTTAATCTATTTAAACTTATTGTCTCTATTATAGTAGGTTTTTTAACTCTTGCATAAATTTCTTTATTGGTTAATATCCTCCAATTTTTTCATTGTCATATACTGGGCCTACAATTCTTGTATACACTTTCCTTTCAAAATGTTCAATTGCTTTCTATCTCTCTTTGTTAGTGTCCCAGTTTCTGATGCATATGTTAATGTTTTGTCTATTATTGTGTTCTTTAGTCTTAATTTTAGTTTCTTTGATATGTTTTTATTTTCAAAAAATTTTTGTAGCATAAAATATATTTTGTTAGCATTGTTTATTCTTTCTTGCAAGTCGATTTGGTTATTGTTATCTTCATTAAGCATAAAGCTTAAATATTTAACATTTTCCACTCTTTCAAATTTGTAATTTTTTATTTTAAAATGTCCGATTTTATTTTTCCTTAAACTGTTTTTCCTTTCCACTATCATATACTTTGTCTTTCCTTGGTTTATCTGTTATCCGAACTTTCTGGCAATGTTTTCCATTTATACAAAAAGTTTTCTTATTTCTATTTCATCTTTTCCAATTAATGCAATGTCATCTGTGTATGCTAATATATTCAATTGTTCTTTACCAATCTTTATACCACTAGGAACCGTTTTTATGCTTTGTATCACTTTTTGTAATGCCAAATTAAATAATATTGGTGATAAAGGGTCACCCTGTTTCAGGCCTATTTTATTTTAAAAAAAAGATGACAATATTCCTTCTATTCTAACCACACTTCTTGTCTCCTGTACATGTTTTACACAAATTTATTAGTTTAGTAGGAATTTTAAATTCTTTCATACATTTCCATAATGTATCTCTGTGTATAGTCATATGCCTTTCGAAAATCCATAAATAAATACTGTACACTCTGATTATACTCCCAAAGTTTCTCGTTTATTATTTTCAATGCAAATATGTTGTCAATTACTGATCTTCCATCTCTAAATCCATTCTGATAGTCGCCCATAACTTTTTCAATATATGGTTTAATTTTTCCCAATATTATATTTGAGAAAATTTTGTAAGGTGCATTTCCCAGTTCTATTCCCCTGTACTTCTCACACCTATCTCTGTCTCCTGTTTTGTGTATAGGAACTTAATGTTTCTTTCCATTCTTCAGGTATCCTTTCTGCCTCCCAAATTTGCCTTACTAGTTCATACATTGTATGCAGTAGTTTATTTCCTCCGTATTTTATTAATTCTAGATGTATTCCATCAGTTCCAGCCACCTTGCTATTTTTTAAGTTTCTTATTGCCTTTTTTACATCTTGTGTAGTGAGTTCCTCTACTTCAACTTCAACTCCACTAATTTCTTTATTTCCTTTTTTAATTAATTCCCTTGATTCTTCTGTGTTCAGTAATTTGTCAAAATATTCTTTCCACATTTCTGCTTTCTCCTTTGTATTCATTGCCATTTCTCCTTTTTTGGTTCCTAATTATGCTAAATTTATGTTGATATCCTTTCTTAAATTGGTTTACTGTTTGATACATTTTCCTTGTGTTATTATGCTTCTGATCTTCTTCTATTGATTCCATTACATTTTTCGCGTGTGTCTTTTTCTTATTCCTAATTATTTTATGAGCTCCTTTGCTTTTATGGTGATACTTCTGCCCTTCCTTCTCCATTCTTCCTTTTATCAACCACTTTTCTCTTGATTTCTTCAATTGCAAATTTGCATTCCTCATCGTACCATTTATTTTTAAAGGTTTCTGTACCTTCATCCTTTTCTATAAGCTGCTGTTTAGCTTCCTTGATTATTGTTTTAATGTTTTCCCATTTTTCATTAATATGATTGTCCATACTAACATCATCATCCAAATCTTCCAGTATTTCAAACTTATTATTAATATCTATAGCATATTCTTGTTTCCACTTTGGATTTTGAAAAATATTCACCATTTTCCTTTTCTCATTATATTTATTTCCAGTTTTCACCTTTAATTTCACTCTAAAATTTATCTTCAGTTAAGTTGTGATCTGATCTGATCCATTGTCTGGTCACCTTAGTGCTCTGATGTCTGTTATTGCACTGCTGAATCTATTAATAATTAAAACATGATCTATTTGGTTCGCTGTCTTGCTAATAAACCATGTCTCTTTGTGTGGAATCTTTGTAATTCTTACATTTAAACCTTTAGATATCGCAAACTAATAATTTTTATTCCGTTGTTACTTTCATTATGTAAACTTTCATTGCCGGTGGTGGGTTTGTATATGCTTTCTTTACCAATGTCTGCATTAAAATCTCCAAGTATTATTTTAATGTCTGACCTAGATATTTGATTTATATTTTGCTCTAATAGATTGTAAAATTCTTCTTTTATCTCTTCCATTTTTTTGTTTGTTGGTGCATGGACATTTATCAGAGTACATGAAAACCATTTAGCTTTTAATCTCAAACAGCATATTCTTTCACTTATAATTTTGAAATCTTTAACATATTTTAAAAATTCTCCACTTACATAAAAACCGCAACCAAATCCATGTTTTTTACTTTCTAATCCACTAGAGAATAAAGCAGTTATCAAATTTTTTAATACCACTTTCCAATCGAGTTTCCTGAAGCACTATTACGTTGAAGTCCAACTTTGACAAATCATTATGGAGAACTTTTATTGCTCCTGACCAAAGTAGTCTTCTTAAATTCCACATTCCAATTTTCATATTTCTTTTCCAAATCCATTCAACATCAGTTATCCCTTCCTTTCGAGGCTCCTTCGAGAAATTCGTAACCGTATATTTTTTTACTTAGATGGGGGTTAGCCTGTCGTAAAACCCTCAACCTGAAGGGCCAGGAATTTTAATCAGGGTTTACTCCCTTACACGACTTGCTTTCACCACAGCTTCCAGAGCGTCGTTTACCCTTGGTTTGATTTTGGAGTGTCCTTCTCCTTGGATGGTTGCAACCAAGCTCAAGGGTCCCTCCTACCCTATCTGATAGACCCTTATGATTGGGTCTATCAGACCTCCTTGCTCTTTATGCTCAGTGACCCATGCTGCCGAAGGGGTTGGTTACTTCAAACTTAGCATGGGTTACTCACCTTAACAGGACCCACCGCTAGTAGGCAAGAGTGGGATAGCAGTGGATAGGTTTGTATATTTTCATCTTCATGTTGAAAATCTTATTAGGTGTAATGTACCTTCACATCACACTCCCATATGGGTCCCAAACCAATAAACTATACATATAATAATTTGGCAATAAATATGCTGTCTACCTTTGGCTTTTGTAATATCTATCACATGATAATGACCAACACAGGTTGAAACATGCTGTAGGAAAATGTAAATGAATGTGGTAAAATACAAATTATTGTTGTGCCAACAAACATCATAACACTTTTACTGCAACAAAAAATCAATCATTACATCACCAAGTATTCCATAAAAAATCAACTAAATTCCAGGTACACAACAGCATGAATTAAAAAAATTACAATTAGAATAAAGTCTTGTGGGGGTTACACAATGTCAGCTGAAAGCATTTCGAAACATCATAGCGCCTTCCTCTTCAGATTTGTGCATTCCAAGATGAATATCCAGGCCAGAACATTTGGGTATAAATATCCTTTTTAGGTTGCTATACCCTGAAGATGTATGCAAAACATAGGTAAATATTTACCAGCCAACACAACATAAAAACCACAAGACATGAATTCATTGTAAGAACTTAGAAATCTCAAAGTATAATCACTCTGGGGATTCACTTCTTCTTGAACACATCACATCACTGCGTAATCAGTTCCTGACATTTTGAAACAATGTTATCATCTCATTTTGCAGGGTTGAAACGTTCAGGAAGAAAACTTACACGTAATTTTTTTTTCAATAAACTTATCTTGCCTGACACACAAGCTCAGAATTCATGTCAGCACATGTCATGTTTATCTTAGTAACTATTTACCACAATGAATGAATGTTTTACATACAAACACACACTGCAGTAAGAAGGAAGTGTTGTCATCTTCACATTCAGGAACAATGGACATACACCATCCACTCTTTTAAGTAAGTTCATGGGTTTAAGCATTCCTTTTTATACACAGCAATATAGATGGTTTTGGTGACAATATATTTAAGTTTCACAGTATATAGAAAGCACTGCATCAGGGATGCAATGATAAGGAATTCAGTCTACAATACTACTTGAAGTCAGGTTGAATCTCCATTACTGATGCTCTGACAATCCCTTTGGCTCTGCCTTTCTTGTCCCTTAACATCCACATGGTATGGGTTGCTAGCAGTAACTGGCATCACTACTCGTTCTGGCTGAATAATGCAGGAAAAAAAACACCATTATCATGAACTGAAGAAGTTGCATCCTAAACAGTGAATAATCATAGCACATGCACTCTATTGCATTATGATGTGTCTTATGCTTTACCTTTGATTGTTCATCCAATGACACAAGAACTAAAACTGTCCATTATTTAAATTGTAAAATAAAAAGTAAGTAAAGGTACTCAATTGAAAAAGTGTCTCACATATGTCATTATATACTAATACAAATCATCAAACCTATACACCATATATATATAATCATACTGTCTTCAGTGTAATAATTCTGGACAAAATTTCAATATTTCTGCAATTTATAAGACAGTAATTATTACCAACATGCAGCCAATTTTCAGTGTCATAATTACAGGTCAAAAAACCTCCAGTCACAACGAAAATGGGCACTATATTACCACTATCTCTCACATCTAAAGTCATTCTAAA
>Ga0131853_10023026_pt1 | contig 11259 bp, 10 predicted proteins | sample TergutLab28metaG_FD_92764 | JGI IMG/M metagenome (GOLD analysis project Ga0131853, IMG submission 92764) | Labiotermes labralis P1 segment gut microbial communities from Petit-Saut dam, French Guiana - Lab288 P1 (version 2) (version 2) | ecosystem: Host-associated > Arthropoda: Insects >...
GGTTGCGGTTACAGTTTTTAGTACTCCTGATGATGGGTGCTGTGACACCCGAAACATGTAGAGTGACTTTGCAGTAAATAAATATCTGCATACTGTTGTATCTGGTTGGATTTTTATTAACATCAAATATTTGCTGTACGTAACCTCGTAGATTCCTTCGGTCACCGCCTTTTTGAAAGTTTATTTTAAACCGGCGGGGTGGATTTCCTGCTCCAGTAAAGCTAGGTCTATGCCGGGGTTAGCACAGCTACTGGTAGGGTCATCCAAGTCGGACAGGTCTTAGCAGAGGAGCCAGACCAACACTGTTCCACAATGAGAGGGTGGGTAGGGCTTCTTAGGCGTTCGCCAACATTCCTAGGGGAGCAAAAACCAAAATCAAACCTTGGCCCTCCAAGCTGTGGGACGGGTATGACGCTGACATCGTTCTGTAAAAAAATAACAATGTTTAGAAGCCCAAAGAAAGATGCAGGAAATTTATGGGGATCTGTAGTGAGAAAAGCCAAGACCAAAGTTAGAGGGATCTAGTGCTACGGAAGAATAATAAGAAGAGAAAACTACATTATTGTACAAATACTGCACAGTCAGCAATGTAAAAAATTTGTAGATGGTGCCGCGGGCCGCCAGTTTTTTCACCCAAACTATAGTGTTACGTCACAAGACTTGTGAGTGGTGTTTATAAATACGAATTATGAGTGACGAAACAAGAATAATGTGCAGTCAAGTTTAAAAATACTCTTCTAGGTTTTACTGCAGAATGTACAACAGGGCGCTGAAATATTCTGATAGCATTTGACGTTCCTTGGTTTTGTGATGCCAAAAATCTTCGGAGAGAGATGTCATATATACAGCTTGCTGTTCCGCTTCACATTAGGAACGTCATTACTTCCATCCAAATATAAACTCACAAGTCGAAGATCTTTCTTATTTGAAATACAACATCCGGTTTTGCATTCACTAGCTACCAGATCTGTGTAGAAAAGTTAAAGACCTCCGAAACATAACTTTTATTACACTTTTCTAAAAGTACAAACGTGGTTAGAAAATTATTTGACTAAATATTTATTTCTGCGAGGCACGTAGCACGCGTGAAATAAATAAAAAATGCATACGAAATTTTGGTGGGAAAATCCGAAGAACACGAGACACATCAGTATATATTAGAACAAGAGTGGCTGGTAATAACGGCACAAAATGTTTCAATTATTGATATAAATAACAGGAAATTCAATAAGTAATTGCGACTATTTTAAAGTTTATGATTTCTGTTAATGGTCCCGGCCGTCAAAAACCCTAGCTACGCCCTGAGAAGACGAATCCATAATTGTGCAGATATGAAGGTAATACAGTTGGTTTTTATCTTAATAAACTGAGACTTGCCTACAATGTAACGCAGAGGACGGAAATTTTTCCGTTCCAGGCAGGTTACGTTTCACAAGTGTACTTGAAATTTTGGATCCTCGGGACTGTAGAAGCTTTCTTTTAAAGACCCCCCCCCACCCCCCCCCCCTCCCTTTTTGCCCAGGTTCCGCTTCCATGTAGAATACAAGCATTGGCAGAAGCACTGATGGTGACGTCATGTCAGTCAAAATGCATACGTCAAGAAAACTCAAGAGGACACACGTGCAATACAATGTGATCTAGTCTGCATATTCTAAACCTTTGATAGAAACCTGCTCCATGCGGTTACCGGTTATTCTGCGCAGTTTATTTCACTACGCAGTCTATATCGCAGGCAGTATTGCGTCGGTGGCAGCAGGACGGGTGAAAAACTTCAGATGGATTTGGATTCAGGACTTATGTGATGCAGGGTGGGCTTCACGACATTTCAGACGTGGGTTATAGTTCGGAGAGGCTAGGAACACAGTCTTAAACCTTACGAGTACTGAGGAATAAGAAAAAAAGGAGGCATTGGTGATGATGATGATGATGATGATGATGATGATGACGACAACGACGCGAAGAAGAAGAAGGCGCTGCTGCTGCTGCTGATGATGATAATGATAATGACGGCGATGATGCTGATGTAGAAGAAGGCAGTGATGATCCAAGATTAAGATGATGATGATGATGATAATGATGGTGATGACGAAGAAGAAGGAGAAGAAGCAGACAATGGTAGAAGAGGAGGAGGAAGAGGAGGAGGAGGAAGAAGAAGGAGGAAGAGGAAAAAGAAGGAGGAGGAGGAGGAGAAGAAGAAGAAGAAGAAAAAGAAGAAGAAGAAGAAGAAGAAGAAGGAGAAGAAGCAGACAATGGTAGAAGAGGAGGAGGAAGACGAAGGAGGAAGAGGAGAAAGAAGGAGGAGGAGGAGGAGGAGAAGAAGAAGAAGAAGAAGAAGAAGAAGAGGAAGAAGAAGAAGAAAAATCCCTATCGTTTACCAGACACTGCACCGAAAGAATGTTCGGATCAACTCCCAGCGTACGATTTGGCACACTTCGGTTCCAGAGCAATACACATTGTGCTATCGCGCCTGTTGTGGATCTGGTACAACTGAACAAAAGAATGATACCAGAAACCATAACTATCTACAGGTGTTCAGTGTTACAAGACACCCTTGTTTCTGTCCACCTGGTGAACAGCTGCTCTGCTCTGTCCATATACAGCATGACACCAGCAGTATGTGCTATGGTCCTCACATCACAACGGCTGCTGCTAAACAGACTAGCGACATGGTTACGACATTCAACGAGCTGACCGACGAGGAAATCGATATCGGTACGTAGGTTCCTTTGTCACAAATACATCTAGCCCTGTTTTTGGTTATCGCCGTTACTAACCGACTAACAAACTAACTAATAACGTGTCATTCCATGGAGCAGAATTGTTCTTAAAAATTTGATGATTATTCACCTAAATCAGAAAGTTCCAAATATTTATTATCAAGTTCACAACGGCCCGCTATTGACCCCTTTCCTGTACTAGGTGAGTCCAGACCCAACCCACCCACCTTTATCATTTAAACACCATTTTAATATTATCCCATCACCTAAGACTGAGGCTTCCAATCGGCCCCCTCAGGTTTTCTGACACGAACTTTTTAGGCATTTTTCGGTAAGTCTTTTTGTAGTGTTTTATGTCGAGACGCTGTCAGTGATTGGTGGATTGTTATGAATATGTAACACAGTGAAATAATATTAACAAACAAAAATCGAAGCAGTTGGCGAGAAACCTGTCCCAGTGCCACTCTCAAGAAAAACGTACACTAATGGCTGTGGGATCGAGCCCGGGTACCTGTCTTGAGAAGTCTACGGCTAACCGCCTGAGGGTCGGTAGGTATGTTTTAGTCCACAGAAGTTAGATCTTGTGATAACAAACCATTAACTCCAGGGATCAGAACCCTCCATGGGAAGCGAACAGTTGCTAAGCTAGGCAAGAAACTCCCCGAACGTCTGTGGAATCCGTAGTCATAACAAGCCCCCAAACCCAATGCCCACTTCGAGCACATATCAACAGTATTCTTTATGTTTTCTCTTATGTTATCTTCCCAAATGAGGCTTCACTTCCTTGTGTCCTTACTCCAAACCACCAGCTAGTACGAGATCTGCTTGTTAGAACTGAAGGTCTAAATAAATTCATATCGCAAGCGTACGGATCTTGCATTAAAAACACGTTCTTTTTGCAGTAGCAAGATCTTCATACGACCGAATAGATTTCTAACAGGATAAAGTGTTCCCAGTCATCAAAATGAAGACATATAACTTCTTTAAAACTTCCGTCCTAGCCATAACAACCTTTTTATCTTCTACCCAACTGAACAATTTAATTTAATTTATTTTGTGAAATTTAGATTTGCAATTAAAATCAGATTATTTTTTTTCTACGGTATTCGTAATACTGTGATTCTTTCCATTTATTTTTAAAATTGTGTGGCCCAACCTCTAAGTTCTTAGTTCACAGCGGCCCGAACGCAACAAAGAATCTGTCGTGTCTGACAGACGTTTCATTTTCTATAAACAACTTAGCAACTGCACCTTACTTTAAAGCGTAATTTCTACTTTAAAGGTCACCGTCTTATCGGGGCAAGGCGCACGAAGCAAAGAAGTTTCTGCAGCAAATGGACTGGCACGTGCATCGATCGCCTTCTGGCATCGCTTTGTCATTGGCGTCTTCCAACACTAATCGTTTCCTGAATCCACTCTTCTGCGTTGTTTTAATTTAAGGCGACTCTGGTGCTTGAGAGAGGACATACCAAAGGAAGATCTCGAGGGAATTGTGAAATACGGTTTCAGCATTCCTGCGCATATTAAAGTGAAACTACCCTAATGTTCTCTGCCATTTCATGACTTCCATACACAAATAATTAACTGCAGGATGCACAGCCATTTTTGAGAAGCTGATAGTCTCACGTTGTCAAAAAAATTTCGATAAGAAACTGGAAAGTTTATTGCCGCGTTCACAAGTCCCTATCTTGAGACAAGTGAATCCAGTCCCGACATATTCTTACTTCCTATATAAGACCCATTTTAATATTATCCTCAACCCATCCCTATCTGTAGTACTCCAGCGTGATTTAATTCTTTTTCCAAAGTTTTCAAGTAATATTTCTTAGCTATTTCTCTTCGTTCCCTCCTATGCTACATTCATGTTAATTCAAACCGTATTTTGTCTGACATCACTTTGGCAAATCCCAGCTCGAACTCAGGAACTAATTACAGACACAATTTTTCTTGTTATTTTCAGTCCTCCCAAACGAATGCTATAAGAACAAGTAAATCAATCTCATTACAGACCTGGACAGGCCCTGAGGGTTCAAGGAGGCTGAGGATACCAGATTTCAAGAAAATCGGCACATGGAGGTGAAAATGTTGTCAGTCCTAAGCGTCAGCCGCCTTTACCCCTCAGGAAATATTCCTGGTACTCGCTATGAGAACTGGTAGGCATAGCTAAATAACGAACCAACTACTCAACATATCCACAGGCTAATCGTCAGTGTTTCCAAGCCAGCCACTGGACTTGATCTAAGCCAGTTTTTTTTTTACTCTCATACTCATTTATACTTCAGGCTGCCGATATACTTCAATCTCCTTCCCGTTCTCAAAAGGAATATCTGAAACGTCTGTATATGTGCAAACCAGACTGTACGGCGTCTCATGCCAGAAGACAATTATCTTCAAAGTGGGCTTTAAAAAGTAGCTGCGCCACCGAAATTCCATATGCAAGCCCCCCCCCCTCACCCCACCCCACCACCAAACCAGGCCGTATTCTTGGTCTATCGCCGTTTCCTAGATTCCACTACCTTGACGACACACGAAGTGACGTGTATAAATTAGGTCACGAAGTTACCCCTAATGCGATATCCTAAGTTGTTCGTGGTCATGAAACTATGAGTTCCGCAACAGGAAGGGAAACACCTTGACCGACTGAGCGACTGTCAACTTCTGTTTCTATTCCAGGAAGTTTTTCAGCTAATATAACGTCATTTAATAACATGTTAATTGTTAATTTCTCATTGTACACATTACAACACATCAATATAAACCTACAGGCACACGAAAGATACTTACGTTGGGAAATTGAAACTAATTTTATGTTGTAATGCAATAGGCAAAAGAACCATAAATTTTTCGTCCTTTCTCTGTGGCGCAATAGTCAAACTCGGGCCCAGGCCGCGTCTTTGTTGAGGGTTCTAGGTCACACACAGACACACACACAGACACACACAGACACACACAGACCACACACACAGACACACACACCCGGTAGGACTCCTCTGAACGAGTGATCAGCTCGTCGCAGAAGCCGCTACTTACACCACACAAAACAAGCACACGAGACGAACTACCACGCAATTTGCGGGGCTCGAACCCGCAATCCCAGCAATCAAACAGCTGCAGACCTATGTGTAGACCGCACAGCCACCAGCATCACCAGTATGATACAGCTACTAAACAGTACTGTTAACGGCAACATTACTTTCTAATTCACGTGTTCTACAAGTAGGGGTAGAGAGTAAAGATTTCCTTGTGCATGCCATGAAGATATATGTATCGTTCCATTCTCCACCCATCCTTATGCTCGGGTAACTGGTGCAGGTGAGTTGAAAGCTTCACGCCCCGACCGCATTACTCCCGTGGAACGATCCTCTGTACCCTTTAAACAGGAATCTGGGTGCATCCAGAGCCGGTCAGGATGTTTTTGAGAAAAAAAAAATCTCTTGCTTCTGGCGGCACTCGATCCCCATACCGACTGCGCTACCCAGACTCCCGCTGCGTGAGAGGGTGTATCACTCACCCCCAAGTGTCATTGCTACCGACCGTAACCTTACTGCATTTCCCCTTGGTATGTGCTTACCTAATGACTAAACTCGAAGGCATGTGGAGGGGTTATGAATTCAGCTGCACGTATTTCAAGCTCGCTACGTCATGGAGATGAGCGGTCAGCGCTGTGGGTCGGGTCGCACACAAACGTGGAGAAGAACAAATTATTTGCGCGTACGGTAAATCAGATCCCCACTGTCCTTTCGTAATTACATATCAGCTTACCCTGGCTCATTCCTTTGCTTTCGTCTTGTAAAATCCGAAGTTTCTACAGCAATTAAAATTGATACTGCGGTATTCTGGGGAAGAGGCGCCGTGAAAGGTACCAACATTTCGCAGATACCTTCAGCCTCCATCTTCAGGGTAGAAGCTGAATTAGTAGGTTCCTCCACAAACGTTTTTACCGTACTATGTTTCACTGTACGTCCCTAAACAGACGTCATTTGCACCTCAGGCTTCTTTCCATTTATTCATTTCAGCGACAAGCTGCCATTGTTTCCCACAGCAGAGACCGACTCACCCCCCACCCTCTGCCTCTTCGCAACGAACAAACGGTGAAAGTGAAGCACAAAAGAGACAGTACATTCTCGAATATGCTTCTGCAGCAGAATAAAAGTAAAATGGGAAACGTTGAAATGAAAAGGACTGCCAGACTCCCCTTCCGAACATGCAGCTATCTGATCCCTTGCAGTCATTGTTAGACTAAACATTTGAATGTACAATTCTAAGAGAGAAAGCACCGACATTTCAGTCTTCTGGGTTGTAACACCGTGCAGTATTGTAAGTGGATAACAAAATTTCAGAAGAACAAAACACATCCCAACTTCAGGGTCGAACTTGAAGACGGAAACAACAACATTCTCCGAAACGTTTATCAACCCACAATATTTCATTGATGTAAGTCATCCCACTGTGTCATAAGATATCGATAAATTAAAATATACTGCCTAACACAATAATGTTTATTTAAGAAAGCAATATTTTTCAACAAGCCACATATTTCATCTCTAATGGGTCATTATCAGGCTTTACATAACAATATGTACAAGGTCTGAAATAATATTGATTTTATTTCTTGGCGACCCATCTCATACATTTAGGGTATTAAAATTCCCTTTGTTGCAGCTTATAAACAAATATACCTCAGTTGCGTTTATGCAAGTTTTTAGGACTCGCATTTTGTTTTCTGATGTAGGTTAAGCAGAAGATAAAGCAGTCCCGTTACAGGCCTGGAGTGGCCCAGAGGGTTCCAGGAAGTTAAGGTTTCCAGATTTCGTGACAACGGCACAGGATAGTGGTAGGTTGTCAGCCTTACGCACCGGCCGCCTTTACCCTCAGGAAATAGTAGTTCGTCTCGTGAGTCGACCCCAGGGCCATCATGCGATTGGAAGGATTTTTATGTCAATGAAAAATCCACTGCGATCGAACCAGCGACCTTCCGATTTGTAACACAGCACCTTAACAACTGAGCTACCACGGTCCCCCTTCTTTTGTAGGTAAAAGGTTAAAATTTATAACCCTGAATTGTATCATATTACTTTAAAATTCTATTTCTAGTCACAGCTTTAACCCACTTTTGTGTTAGGCTACCTGCTTCGTAAGCCGACCTTCCTTTCCTCGACTAGTTTTATTTCATACTAGCCCCAAAATACTGTGTAACGAGAGTGAATATGTTGATCTTACAAAAGTCGTGGATTTCATTTCTAATTTTTCTTTCTCTTTACATCTGTTTATTTTATCTTTCTCAACATCTACGCTGAGGTGTATTGTACCTCGTGTTTATTGTTGTATTAACTGTGGTCTTAAGCAGATCAGTCATTTACGCGCGCCTATTCTATCTTGTGTTGTTCTAACAAGCGTCAGCATCTATCTGTAATGTACTGATACACAGTTTTTCTGTTTTAATGACTTAAACCACAGTGATTACTGCATGTACCTCTAGCTTCAATATTCAAAACTGCATTTTTGTTGTACATTCGGTTTATGGATTTTGTGTGTTTCTCACAACAAACACCGATTATTTTCGTAAATAGGAATGGTCGACTGATTACCTCAATTGAGAGCGATATTATATCTTTTTTTTTTTTTGCGTGAAAGAAAGGTGTTAGCTAAGGACACCATCGATTGCAAAGTTGACGTAGCGGCAAAGGTACATGAATTGAATATGAGTATCCAACATTGGCGGTGTATCACTGACACAGAAAGAGTACTTGGCGTTACCAACTAGTTTTTTTTAAACATTATTTAGATCAATGTTTGATATACCCAAACAAGACACAACAACAACAACAACAACAACCAAAGGTAGACATGTATAAAGACTGAGTAGATCATATCTTGTACTCGCACTGTACAGATTTATATAGCGCTCCTGTTTCATGCGACTAACGTCGATTTTAGGTGCATTTTCAAAATTGCGATAAACGAATATTAAATTCGCCATGCCTGTCCGTCCATCCGTCCACATGGGGCAACTCGACCCCACTACATGGCTTTCATAAAATTCGATATTTGAGGAATTTTTAGAAAATCTGTCGAGAAAATTCAAGTTTCATTAAAATCTGGTGACAATAACGGGTACTTGCAGACGGAGACCAATATATATATATATATATATTTTACATCATATCTCGCTCTGTTGCTCTCAGAAGGAGAAATGTTTCGGGCAAACATTATATACAATCAAAAAACATTTTATGTTCAGGAACTTTCTTTTTTTTAAATCATGCCTTTTATGAGATAACGTGGAACAATATTGCAGAGCGGGACAGGCCACATATGAAAATATAAGATGCCCCATGCGCATTGCATAGTGGATACTTAAGGCAGAAAAAACATTCTCAGAATATGTAATACTTATTGTCTTTCCACAGCCACAATGGTTAGACGAACGCGCCGCTCGTACTGTGCATTGCCTGTCTTGGTCGTTTTCTGTCAGCTAGCTTATCGCGTTAAGGTAGCTGTTGCCCCCTCAATCGGGCGCCCACACGCGAAGTGGAATGTCGGTGGTAAATAACAAACGAAACCTGTCAGATAAAAAAAAGGACGTCCTTCTACAAGCTCGTACCTGCCGATATAGTTATTTCTGCTTTATTTTTTTACTTTCGTGACAGAGTGGATATTTACTGTATAAGCTAAACCTGCCTAAAGCAACGTCGAAACTTGGGCTGGCTGCCACGTGTGTGTTTACTGATAAACTACGTGCTACACCTTGTGTATTGTCATATCTATCGGCTGTTTCCTTACTAAATTTCACATCTCTAGCTCGAAGGATTCTTTAATTTATCGCCCACAAACTATCCGTAATCTTATTTTGCGTTTTACAAAAATGGTACTGTAACCAAAGCCCCACACTTCTCTAACCTCTGAAACCACCCAACACATCATGACGTGAAAGTACGGGGAGCTAGTGTCACTCCCACCTCACAATTTCGCTTTTCCGTCATATTCTTATTGTTGATTTTGGTAAGGTGGTTGTCCTGCAGTTACACAACATTCATGACCACTTCCGTTAAAATTATACAAACTTGTCAGCTGGGTTAAATATTGAAATGGTGAGTCATGCATAAGGAGCATGGTGACGTCACTAGCCTACCTTACAGGCGTTCTTTCCGAGTTAAAATATTGAAGTCCTGTGTAATAACCATGTCCATAGTCCGTCAGCCTGTGACCTAGTAGCGGGGACTAGATCGTTTGCCACATTTCCATGAAATTCGGAGTAAGAGATTGTACAAAAATATCAGCCCAATGACAGTCACACTCTTCTTAGGGATGTAAAGGAATTTCTTCCCGTACTTTCGGTATTTATTGGCCGATTTGGTTGAAAGCTGGTGTACTGTATCGCCACATAATGCCGTTCAGCGGATCTGAGTTTTGTAAATGTACATGCATTGAAAGCTGTACTTTACTTGAGAGCATAAATAAAATATTCGGAGCGTTTTAAATGTTTTAATGTAAATTTTAGACTTCTTAAATAATATATATATATATATATGTGTGTGTGTGTGTGTGTAATTAAATAATCTATAAAATGCACAGCAAAACAATAAAAATAAAAAGAACGATAAAAATATTACCGTGTTTTATTGCATCATTTGTCTGAATTGAACAAAATTAGGTAAAGAGCAGTAATATGAGTTTGTAGCACTACGTAGTCGATAATGTAGTCAGTAGACTACATACACAATACGCAGTCAATACCCTGAACTTTCTAAGTATTTTCCGTGAAACAATATGACACTTAGAACGTAAAAAACGCCCCTGTAATGTCCATGTATTGTGTCATGCAGTCCACCATTCGCACCCTTTAGATGCATCATCCCCGTTGTGTTTTATGAACATTAGGAGGGAGTAGGTGCGTCAAAACAGAGCTGTCTTTGTATCTGTTTTATTAGGCTGACGACATGTGGTCAGCTTCATAAAACAGATATAAAGACAGTTGTGTTTTGATGTACCTACTCCCTCCTAATTCGCAACCTTGTTCTTTTTAGGGGGAATAAAGTCTGAAAACCAGGTAACTGCTCAAACCATACCTAACTTTTTAAAGCCTACTAGTTGTGAGATGCACCAACAGGTTTAACATTCTAGAATTTTACATTATGCCACACTATTTTGGTGTGTTGTGTATTTACTCTTATCTCAGAACAAATAGCGACTGTTGCCGTATATAACGCCAACTGATTGGTTTTTATAACCGAGATGAAAAGTGTTTACAGCGCGGTACGGACTGGGTCTTTAAATGAAGCATTCTGCGCTTCGTCGTTCAAAGGTTAACATAAATACGAGGGGAGTTCAATAATTTATCTACCTAAGCAGGAAAGAAGGCAATGAACGGATTGAAACAATTCTGTACATGTTGGGACATGTCTTGAGATGTCACATATGCAGCCTCAGCTCAGTGCGATTCTAACTGTCAGAGTGACAGCATGTCAAGTGAAACTGTGTGTGAGGTTTCTAAGAAACTGCTCGATTTGGAGCAAAGATCAGTTATAAAATTTCTTACTAA
>Ga0131853_10023030_pt1 | contig 11258 bp, 8 predicted proteins | sample TergutLab28metaG_FD_92764 | JGI IMG/M metagenome (GOLD analysis project Ga0131853, IMG submission 92764) | Labiotermes labralis P1 segment gut microbial communities from Petit-Saut dam, French Guiana - Lab288 P1 (version 2) (version 2) | ecosystem: Host-associated > Arthropoda: Insects >...
CAGGTGGAGAAATTCAATTAACAGATGCCATTACAAAGTTAAATGAGATTCAGCGCGTGTTTGCTTACGATTTTGAAGGGACGCGTTACGATGTTGGCGAGAAGATTGGATTTATTACCACGACGATTGATTATGCGTTAAGAGATGAGACGCTTAAAGATGCTCTGATTAAATTTATGGAAGATAAGATCAAACAGTATGCTGGGAAGTAGGTCAGAATTAATGAGATGGGAGGTTATGGCAGTGATGCTTTAGCTTCTTTTGTTTATAGGTGGCGGTATATTGTTATTGTAGAAAAAAGAGGTGAATGAGATGAATATTGAACTAGAGTATCAAAAATGGGTCAAAAATGAAAATTTGGAAGTGAATTTGAAGCAGCAACTTGAGCAGATGTCTGATTCTGAAAAAGAAGATGCTTTCTATACGAATCTTGAGTTTGGAACGGCAGGGATGCGTGGTATTATGGGTCCGGGAACAAATCGGATGAATATTTATACGATTCGAAAGGCAAATGTTGGCTTTGCGGAGTATTTGTTAGAAAATGTCGCAGATGCAAAAGCACATGGCGTGGCAATTGCGTATGATAGCCGTCATAATTCGTTAGAATTTGCAATGGAATCAGCAAAGGTGCTTGCAAGCTATGGGATTAAAGCTTATGTATTTGAGGATGTTCGCCCGACACCAGAGCTTTCGTTTGTTGTTCGTCATTTAGGATGTGCAGGCGGGATTGTCATTACAGCTTCACATAACCCGCCAGCGTATAATGGGTATAAAATTTATGATGAGTCGGGTTGTCAAGCATTGCCAGCTGAGGGTGACAAAGTCATCGCTGGTGTAAATGCAGTAGATGATGTGTTTGCGATTGAGGTGAAATCGGAGGCGGAGTTAAGAGCTGCTGGGTTAATTGTCACGATTGGTGCTGAGATAGATGAGGCGTATTTGGCGCGCGTGAAGGATTTGGAAATCAATGCAGATGTTGATAAACAAGGGCTGCGGATTGTATTTTCACCTTTACATGGGACTGCTGGAATGTTAACGAGGCAACTGATGGCGGATTGTGGGTATGAAAATTTTCATGTTGTAAGCGAGCAGGCAGAGCCAGATGGGGATTTTTCGACGGTGAGTTATCCGAATCCAGAAGAGGTGACTGCTTTTGAATATGCGATCAAGAAAGGACATGAAATTCATGCAGATATCTTGCTTGCCACAGATCCTGATGCAGATCGCATGGGTGTTGCTGTCAAAGTTTCTGCTGGTGAGTATGTGATAGAAACATGGACAGCTACTGTGGCGTCCACCCCAGTTTTTCAAGCTGCTGACGAATATGTGTTACTAACAGGAAACCAAACGGGTGCATTGTTGACTTATTATATCTTGTCACAGCGTAAAGCCAATGGAACATTACCAGCGAAAGGGCGTGTATTCGATACGATAGTCTCATCAGAATTAGCAGCAAAGATTGCACGTGCTTATGGGCTTGAGAGTATGTCGACATTAACGGGATTCAAGTTCATTGGCGAGCAAATTCGACTGATGGAAGATACTGAATATGAATATGTTTTTGGTTATGAGGAGTCTTATGGGTCGTTAATTGGCGATTTTGTTCGCGATAAAGATGCGATTCAAGCTGTGTTGATTTTATCAGAAGCGGCAGCATATTATAAGGCGCAAGGCAAGACTTTGTGTGATGTGTTAGATGATATTTATGCAGAATTTGGGTCTTACCAAGAAGATTTGGTGAATATTGCTTTGACTGGCAAAGATGGTAGTGAAAAGATTAAATTATTATTATCCGAATTTCGAGCTGCACCACCAGTAGAAGTAGGAAATTTGAAAGTTGTAACCGTTCTCGATTATAAGACGAGTGAACGCAAGGACTCTAAAACAAGCCCGACTGCTGTGAGGGTATCAAGCACCTGTTTGCCGTCAGCTGACGTGCTGAAATATATTTTAGAAGATGGTTCATGGTTTGCTCTTAGACCGTCTGGAACAGAGCCAAAAGCGAAGATTTATATGAGTGTTGTAACAGAGAATAAGGCTGAAACAGCAATGCGAATGGATGCGATTAAAAAGGATATTTTAGCGAAGGTGGATGGGATTTTAGGGTAGAAAAAGTTCAGTTTTGCTGTAAAATCACATCATAAAATGATGGTAAGATAACTTTGAAAAATTTGTAAAAAAATGCCTTTCGAAGCGGCTGATTTTACAAGTTTTTTCATTTTCTACGTATATTTTCACCATCTTTGCCCATCATAATTCCTGATGATGAGTTTTTGTCGAAAAGTGCAAATTTGACAGTTTAAATCGTATGAATTTAAGTCGTTTGCACATACTAATCAAACGTTACGTCATCAAAGGAGAATTAAAATGAGAAAGCAACTTAAGATAGGGCTATTACTATTTACTTTTTTCGTGTTTTCAAACGAAATGGTGTTAGGAAACGAAACCGATCGTTATATGTTGATTCCAGGCGGTGATGCTGTCGGAATTCATATAGAAACCGAAGGGTTAATCGTTGTAGACACCTACACAGTCGAAACAGAGTGTGGCGAGTTTTCACCAGCACGAGATGCAGGTCTTGTCAAAGGAGATGTTATAACGGCTATTAATGGTCAAAATGTTAGTCAGATTGATGAGTACAAAGAAGCGCTTATAGCACGAGAAGGCCTCTTGATCTTAACGATTAATAGAGGTGGTCACGAACATGAGATAACAGTGACAGGGTGTAAGAATTTAGATGGTGAATTGACCACAGGCGTGTATTTGCGCAATAAAATTGCGGGTATTGGAACGTTAACTTATGTGGATCCTGCTAGTCAAAAGTATGGTGCACTTGGGCATGAAATTATTGATCAAGATACAAACCAGATCGTAGATATAAGGCAAGGTCAGCTGATTGATTCGAATATAACTTCGATTCGAAAAGCGACTGATAATGAACCAGGCGAAAAGATTGCTGAGATCCAATTCGATCAACCTCATGGAACGATTGAGAAAAATAATGAATATGGGATTTATGGAGAAATGTCAACGCAACGCTATCATGCAAAGAAAATGCTACCTATTGCTTATCAAGATGAAGTTCAATTAGGGAAAGCGACGATTTTGACTGTTATTGATGGAAAGAATATTGAAGAATTTGAAATTGAAATTATTGAAATCGATTTGCAAGCCGAACAAGAAATTAAAGGAATTAAATATATGGTAACTGACGAAAGACTGATCGAAGCGACTGGTGGAATTGTCCAAGGAATGAGTGGTTCCCCAATTGTTCAGGAGGGAAAAATCATCGGTGCTGTAACGCATGTGCTAGTTCACGACTCGACGCTAGGATATGGTGTGTTTATTGAATGGATGTTAGAAGAGTCAGAGATTGCTTATCGAGGCGAGCAGACCGAACAAGCTTTCAGTCCAGCTGCTTAATGTGAAAAGGGTTTTCTTCGGAGAGCTCTTTTTCTAATAAGCAAGTGTTTTTGCGGTTTAGTCATCATTTCCTAGGGAAGAATGTCATAATTTGTCGAACGCTGTCATTTGTATCGAAAAATTTTAAAAAAAAATCAAAAAAATCAAATTAGGGGTTGCAATTTAGGCAGAAGTGTACTTTAATAGTAGTTGTACAAATAAAAAACAAAATTTCCGGGGGTAAGATAAAATGAATAAAATTAAAGTATTAATCGCAGATGACAATTATGAGTTAGCTGGACCATTATCAGAGTTTTTAAATTTGCAATCTGACATGGAAGTCATTAGCTGTCATAAAAATGGAGCAGAAGTATTGGATGCAATGAAGCATCAGCAAGCGGATATTTTGTTACTTGATGTCATTATGCCAGAAGTAGATGGAATCAGTGTGTTAGAAGCACTAAGTAATAATGAGATGTTATATAAGCGTCCGAAAAACATTATTATGTTTACAGCTTTTAATCAAGAAAAAGTGATGACAAAAGCAGCAGAGCTTGGTGCAAGTTACTTCATCATGAAGCCGTTTGAAATGAATAAAATTATTGAAACCATTAGAGATGTTCATCAAAATTATTCATATACTGCAAAAACAGAGCCAACAAACTCAGTCTTTGGTGCGATTAATCAAATGAATGATGGCTTTGATCTAGAAGCAGAAATCACGTATGTTTTGCATGAGATTGGTGTGCCTGCTCATATTAAAGGGTACTTATATCTACGCGAATCAATTGATATGATTTATCATGAAGTTGAACTGCTAGGATCGATTACAAAGGCTTTATACCCAGATGTTGCGAAAAAATATAAAACGACATCTTCAAGAGTAGAACGTGCGATTCGTCATGCGATTGAAGTGGCGTGGACGCGCGGGAATCATGAAGCAACAACCAAAATATTTGGCTACACAGTTAATAAAGAAAAAGCAAAACCGACAAATTCTGAATTTATCGCGATGATTGCTGATCGTTTGCGATTACAACATAAAAATAAATCAGCTTAAATCAAACATCTCTTTGGAGGTGTTTTTTTTCGCTACGAGGTGTTTTTCTCGCTTTATTAGTCCATAATAAAAGGAATGACTGCTTAAAGTGGAGGGTTTTATATGGAAGATTTAACAAGGCGAAGATCAGATTTAGCGATTGAGGTAGTTGAACAATTTATTGGTGATGCGAGTGGAAAGAAAAGTGGTATTATCAAAGAGGAGTACAAGGTGGGGCAACTGAAAGTCGCTTGTATCGATATTTTAAAAGGTTACGAAAAGAAAACAGGCAAGGAGGCTGGGCGTTATATTTCAATCGATACGTCTAAATTAGGGTTAGATTCAGCGAATAAACTAGAGGAAACGAGAGAAGTTTTTTCTGAGGAGCTCAAGAAATTTCTAACCTATAAGAACATCAAAGAGGATGCAACTTGCCTCGTAGTAGGATTGGGTAACGAACACATCACACCAGATGCACTTGGTCCGATGGTACTAGATAATATTATTGTTACAAGGCATCTTTATGAAATTGCAAATGAAAATCGCTCAGGGAGCGAAAATCGTTTTTCAAGCGAAAACCACTTTTCAAGCGGTTGGGATGATTTAGGAAATGGTTATCGGAAAGTTAGTGCTTTGGCGCCTGGTGTCATGGGACTTACAGGTATCGAAACCTATGATATTATTGAATCAGTAGTCGGAAAAATAAAGCCTGATTTTCTGATTGTTGTCGATGCATTGGCGGCTCGTGCTGTTAGTCGTGTTAATAAAATGATTCAAATGACGGACACAGGAATCTCTCCTGGAAGTGGTATCGGAAATAAGCGACGTCGAATTGATGAAAAGTCGCTTGGAATACCCGTCATTGCGATCGGTATTCCGACTGTGGTGGATGCTGTTTCAGTAACGCATGATACCATAGATTTGTTGCTAAAGCATATCGGACAATCGCTTGCGGAAAAAGAAGGCACACAATTGGATGATGAATTCTCATTTGATAACCAAGGTGATGATTTAGAAGCGCACCTGCCTAATGAAGAAATAAGGAAAGAATTTCTCGGGAAAATAGGGATGCTGAGTAAAGACGAAAAGCGACAACTGTTAGCAGAGGTTTTGACACCTGCAGGTTATAATTTGATTGTGACACCCAAAACGATTGATTCGGAAATGGAGGATTTGTCTCGATTAGTCTCCAATGCGCTTAATGTTGCATTACATCCATTAATTGAGTTTAGTGCGTAAAAGACGTCTTTGGCAGTCAACCTTTAATGTTTTGAAGTAGAGAAGGATTGCCTTGAAACTACCATTGCGGTGATTTTGAAAGTTGAGCCTTTCAATCGCGTTACTTGGTGGTTTTTTTGTATGAAAAGCTCAAGAAAAGGGATATAATGCAAATGAAAAGGGGATAACTATTGTATTTTTAGTTGAAGTTAGGTAAAATATAGGTGAAGGGCACACTTGCGCACCATGTTTTCAAGGTTTAGAGAAAAGAAAGGGTGCAAAGGGTCTCTATTGAAAGTTTTGTTTTCTAGCAAAAAATTTTTTTAATGAGGTTTAAGAGAGGAGTTAGTGTATGAACAGGCAAACAACAAATCACATCACAACGATCAAAACAGAAAAGTTTAAAACGACAACAATTAGAGTATCGTTCAAAGCATTACTAACACGTGAGACGATAACGCAAAGAATTATGCTCGCTAATGTGTTGCGTAATTCTAGTGAAAAATTCCCTGCAAAAAAAGTATTAAGTGCACATCTTGAGGAGCTTTATGGAGCAAATCTATCTGCAAATGCTAAAAAGCAAGGTCAACTTCATGTTATCAGTTTTTATATGCAAGTGGCAAATGAGAAGTTTCTTAAGTCAGCACCGCCGCTATTTGAAGATGCACTTAAAACGTTGAGCGAGATTATTATGAAGCCAAAAATTAGTCATCAGACTTTTGATCCAGAGATCGTCAATCTTGAAAGTCGTCTCCTTAAAGAAGAAATCGAGTCCATTTACGATGATAAGACAACTTATGCGTTAAAAAAGATGCTTACGAAGATGTGTCAGGATGAGAATTTCGGAATTAGTGGCGATGGTTATATTGAAGATCTGGCGACTATTAATGAAGAAAATCTGGTGGCAACTTATGAGTCGATGTTAAACAATGATGAGGTAAGTATTGCTGTTATTGGTGATGTTGAACATGCTAGCGTTGTGCAAATGATTGACGCTAACTTTAATTTTAAGTTAGATATGCGAACGGAAGCATCAGCGCTGGAAAATCAATTGTCACCCCTAGATTTGGAAGAAAAGGCGATCGATGGTGTAACGAATCTTAGCGAGGAGCAACTAATTCATCAAGCAAAGTTAAATATTGGTTATCGAGCAAATGTACGCATTACTGATGAGGATTATTTTGCGATGCTAATTTGCAACGGTGTGTTTGGTGGGCATGCAAGTTCAAAATTATTTATGAATGTTCGTGAAAAAGAGTCGCTTTGCTACTATGTTGGTTCACAATTCGAAAGCTTCAAAGGACTTATTTATGTTTACTCTGGTCTGGATTTGACGCAAGTTGAGAAGGCGATCAGCATTATTGATAAGCAATTAGATGATATTTGCTGCGGCAATGTGACGGATCAAGAGCTTCAATTAGCAAAAAATTCGTATATCAATGCGAAGCGCTCAGCGTTAGATTCTGCAAGTGGCATGATCGCTGATTTAGAAACTGAGTTGATTTTAGGTTTAACGACTGATGAGTTTATCGAAAAGATGGAAAATGTAACGATCGCTGAGATTAGCAAGGTTGCGCAAAAAATTAAAAAAGATACCATATTCATATTAGAACCAACGAACTCGGAGGTGACGAGCTAATGGAAATTAAAAAATTTGAACAAATGGATGAAACAGTGTATTACGAAAAGTTAGATAATGGCTTACAAGTTTATCTGATGCCAAAGGCAGGGTTTAATAAAACTTATGCCACGTTTACGACAAGATATGGATCAATTGATAGTAAGTTTGTACCATTAGGTGAGGATGAGCCGATTGTAGTTCCTGATGGGATTGCGCATTTCTTAGAGCACAAGCTGTTCGAAAAAGAAGATTATGATGTTTTTGAGAAGTTTACAGAGAACGGGGCATCATCAAATGCGTATACTTCCTTCACGCGCACCTGTTATCTCTTTTCCACAACAAGTAAAGTTGAAGAGAATTTAACGATCTTGCTCGATTATGTACAAGAGCCGTATTTTACTGAGGCAACGGTTGAGAAAGAAAAGGGAATTATTGAAGAAGAAATCAAAATGTATGATGACAATGTTGATTTCAAAGCCTATTTTGGCGTGTTAAATAATATGTATGTGAATCATCCAATTAACATTGATATTGCTGGAACAGTCGAGTCGATTTATAAGATAACAGCTGATGATTTGCATGTTTGTTACAAGACTTTTTATCATCCGTCAAATATGATTTTGTTTGTTGTTGGTGATATTAATCCAGAAGCTTTGATCGAAATGATCCGTGCGAATCAAGATGCGAAAGGATACACGGATGCACCTGAGATTAAGCGCTTCTTCCCTGATGAGCCAGCTCATGTTGCCACTGCCGAGGCAGTGCGAAAAATGCAGGTAAGTACACCGAAGATGTTTGTTGGTGTTAAGGGGATGATTGATCAAGCGATGCCGGCGAAAGAAGTATTAAAGATTGACTTGGCGCTAGAGCTCGTGTTAGAGATGTTGTTCGGGAGTAGTTCGGATTATTATGAACAAATTTTACGTGATGAGCTTGCAAATGAGTCCTTTGGCTTCGAGGCGAGTCATGAGCAGGATGCTAGTTTCTGTTTTATTGGAGGAGATACGTCTAAGCCAGATGAATTGGCAGCGAGTATCAAAGAGAAGCTATTATCAGTAGTTGGGCTTGATCTCGATGAAGATGAGTTTTTGCGTATTAAGCGTAAAAAGATTGGGCAATTCTTGTCAGCACTTAATTCAGTGGAGTTTATTGCGAATAGATTCACAGAGTATGCGTTTAATGGGTTGACACTTTTTGATGTAGTGGATGCACTCGAAGATTTACAGGTAACTGATGCGAGTACTGTTGCTAACAATTATTTTAAAGCGGATAGATTGACAGTTTTCAAGATTATTCCTGAATAGTTTTGTGGCAAAATTGTGGCAGTTGCAGAAAATGTAAAAATTTTCATTTTTGGTGTTTACAAAGGTAAAATTTTCCTGTATAATATACTTTATCCGTGGACAAAAAGGAGGGTGAATTATGGCTAAAACGACTGTTAGAAACAACGAATCATTAGATGATGCTCTTCGTCGTTTCAAGCGTGAAGTATCTAAAGTTGGTACCCTTGCTGAAGTTCGTAAAAGAGAACACTATGTAAAACCAAGTATGAAGCGTAAGTTAAAATCAGAAGCAGCACGCAAGAGTGGTAAGAGAAGATAAATCACGATTGAGTGCTTAGTATGACATGTTAAACTTGTCCTTTAAGCGAAGTCACTGTGCAAACAGTGATTTTTTGCTTGAGAAAAAACGGCACAAGTGCCGTTTTCGTTATATAAAAAATAACTGTTTTGTAACCGAAACATCACCCCATCTGGAGGTAGCGCTTATCTGACTAAAATGAGTATGGTATCAACACCGAGTCTTTCAAGAACACGATACCCCTCAGCGCTGTCAGTAGCAATACCTGCATCATCTGAAGAACAGAAACCATCTGGTACACAGCTTCCATCGTCACGTACGATCATTTTCCCTAACAGCCCAACAGTTCCCCATTCTTTTCGCTCATCTCGCGGAATGTAAACTTGTTCTGGATCGTATGCAGGGTTAATCTTTGGCTGAATGACTTGTATTTCTTCCTCAGTGTCGCCAACTTGACGTGTTACTGTTGCTTCTTCATAAACAATGCTACCGAATTTGTCGCATACATACATCCCTTGCCAGCTTAATCCTTGTGAATCACCAACCACAGATGGTACTGCTGATATAACGCCGAGGATATCACTATCTGTTGAGGTTGCCAGTCGAATGTATTTTCCATCCAGTACGACGAAGTAGCCTCTTCGATCCTCATCTGATGGATTACCGTCTAACCACTCAAACATTTCAGCATAATCAGCGCCTGGAGAATGCCAAGCACCATTTGCATAAGTATCACCTGTGAATTTCACGCGAAAGGCGTTACTTCTGTTGGTATTATTATTGCCATTACCAATGATAAAGGCATTATTTTCTGAGGTAGGCGATGCAATGTTATATTTCCCGATTACTGTCTGGTAATCTCCCTCGGCGATGGTCGCATAATTCGAAGAATGAGCAGCTTCTCCTGATGCAGTTGTGCTCCAACCTTCTGCATGTGAATGACTCCCTAAGGCTTGTGTTCCAGCACCTTCCGCATGAGAACCAAGAGCAGATGCAGTTGTTTGAAGCCCTTCCGCATGAGAGTATGCACCCGATGCGACTGTATTAGCGCCTTCTGCATGAGCTGCGAAATTTGTTGCTTTTGTATTATAACCTTCCGCATGTGAATGGATACCAGATGCTAGTGTACCAAAACCTTCTGCATGTGAATATCCACCTGATGCGACTGTATTAGCGCCTTCTGCATGTGTAGTTGTTCCTGATGCGAGTGTACGATAACCCTCCGCATGTGAAAACTCACCTTCAGCTGTTGTCTGTGCACCCTCAGCAAAGGAATTATCTCCACTAGCTTTTGTCTGTGAACCGACAGCAATCGCATTTACTCCTAATGAGTACACATTTTCTTCTTCTACAGCAGCATTAATACCACGTACTGAACCTTCTGTTTCACCATCTACAAGGTTCAATATTCCTGGTGGTCCAGTTGGTCCCGGAATTCCTTGTGGTCCAGCTGGCCCTTGTGGTCCGTGCGACCCTGGCGGCCCTTGTGGCCCTTCTGATCCATGCGACCCTGGCGGTCCGGCTGGTCCTTGTGGTCCAGCTGGCCCTTCTGGCCCGTGCGATCCTTGTGGCCCAGCTGGCCCTTCTGGTCCATGCGATCCTGGCGGCCCTGGTGGACCCTCAGGTCCGTGAGGTCCTGGTGGACCACTTGGGTCAGGCTCTCCCGATGTCTCGTGATTGTCAAGATGGTCATTGATGATTTTCTCTAATTCTTCGATTTTAATCAAACTATCGTTGACTATAATATGGGTCAGGTCACAATTGCAGCACGGACATTGATAGCAATCTTTCATTATGTTCAGATAGTTCTGACATTCAGGGCATTTTATCCATTTATCCTGTTTCATTTTATCTCCTCTTTTCGTATAAAGAATATGTCCTTTATAATGTATGTGGGATTCAATATGGTGTTGAGGGTAAATATCTCCACAAATTCTTCAATTTAGATAATATTATAGGATTTCAAACGCAAGCGAAATAAAAGACTGCAACTGCAGCCATGTTTGATCATTTATTTTTTAACTTTTAAAGGCTTTGTCCAGTTTTTGATGCCACCTTCTAATGCAAAAATGTTAGTAAAGTTTTTTGATATAAGTAGCATTGTTGCACGTCTGCTATTCTTACCATCCGCACAAACTAAATAAATAGGTTGATCACCGCGTAGCCTGCTCATGCTTTTTGTTAATGTGGCAAGTGGAATATTGCGTGATCCATTGATATGTCCTTGATCAAATTCGTCTTTTTTTCGAATATCAATTAATTGACCTTTACGCATGAGTGAGGCAAATTCTGCTTCACTTAAAAATGAGACATTTTTCTTCGTTGTATGACGTGTATAGAGGATTAGCATAACGATTGCTGCAAATAGCGTTAAAAACAAAACGGTTGGTAAATTGA
>Ga0131853_10023031_pt1 | contig 11258 bp, 10 predicted proteins | sample TergutLab28metaG_FD_92764 | JGI IMG/M metagenome (GOLD analysis project Ga0131853, IMG submission 92764) | Labiotermes labralis P1 segment gut microbial communities from Petit-Saut dam, French Guiana - Lab288 P1 (version 2) (version 2) | ecosystem: Host-associated > Arthropoda: Insects >...
ATTTTACTACCAGAAAAAAGCACTCCTTTCTGAACTGATGTAAGGTTTGTGGAAGGTAAATGTAGGTTTCGATTGTAACGTGTGTTTAGGTTGTGAATTTCAGAGTTGGATTGGAAGAAATCTGTATTTTTAACTACAAAGACAAGCAGGGAGAAAATGTATTGTGATGGTAGTGAAAATATTTGTAAGTGTTTAAATAGTTGTCGTCATGTATCGCGACTGCCGGAATTAGTAATAATTCTTATAATTCTTAATTTTTTGAATCCGTAATGCCTTTATGCTTTCTTTTGTCCCTCCCCCCCTCCCAAAGTATAATGGCATACCTAAGGCGCTAATGAAAGTACATGGCTATTTAGAGTGTTTTTAACAGATGTAATAATAAAGAAGTTTTGCTCAAACTGTGACATAAAAATCGGATGTGAGTCTGCCAGCTTAAATTTTCTGTGATGCACAAGCCCAAAAATTTTACTTCAGACTTATATTCGATTCCCTTATTTTGTAACAGAATGCGTACTTTATAGGTAAGCTTTGAGTGACAAAGGTGGAATGACATAACAACTGTTTTAGTAATATTTATAATGAGGTCATTTTTGAGAAACCAAATTTCCATTATTTCATGACTAAAGATAATTTAGTTTTTAAAGCTTCTTGACTTCTATCAACGACCAAAACATTCATGCCATCTGCATATAGAATCAGTTTTGTTCCTTGAATGCTTAATGGCAGGTCATTAATATATATATTAAAAATAAAAGGGGCCCAGAATTGAGCCCTGTGGTACTCCATGTGTAATCGTCTTCGATGAGAATTGAAATCTGTATTGGGTGTGTTTATTTTTATCTATTTGAAATGTTTCTACATATTGAGTTCTGTTTGTCAAATATGATTGAAACCACTTATTCACAGAACCTCTAATTCCATATGAGTCCAGTTTATCAGGTAACCTATTACGGTTAATTGCATCATATGCTTTGGAAAGCTTGAGGAAGATGCCTACTGCGTGTATGTGTTTGTCTAGGGCTTCTTGGACACTTTGTATAAAAGAGTGACTAGCAATCTCTGCAGATTTGGATTCCATGAACCCATGTTATTCGCTGGTTAGTATAATATGCTTTTTTAAAAATCAAATTGGTCTATTAAATATTAATTTTTCTAAAGGTTTAGAAAACACTGATAGTATTGATATTGGTCTATAATTTTATATGTCCTGTCTATCCCCTTTTTTAAATGAAGGTTTTATTTTTGTCTTTTTTATCATGTTTGGGAAAGCACCTGTTTGAAAAGAAACATTATAAATGTGGACTAATGGCTTTGTGAAGTGATGTAGACATTATTTCACTAAGAAAGTCGGAGTCTTATCAAAGCCTACAGATGAACTGTTCTTAAAACCTTTAATTACTTGTATCACCTCATTTTCTGTGATGGGGGCTACAAACATTGTTTTGGGAACAGATTTTTATTAGGAATTTTAATGTTGCTGAGGGCAGTGATGGTTAACTTGAGATAAAAGATCCTTCAATTACCTCAGTAAAATAGATGTTAAATTTCTCTGTAATTGAGGATTTGTAATTATTTTGCCCCAGTATTTGTCGTAGTGTTAGGTCTCCGCTGGGAATTACCAGTTTCTTTGTGTATTATTTTCCATGATGCTTTGCTTCTCTTTTATTTTGCTTCTTTTATCACTGCCCTATAGAACATTTAATAATTATGAATGTACTTGAAAAATTTCATGGGAAGGTTTGTGGATCTTTTTATATTATATGGTAATCGCAGTTTGTTTCTTGATATAATTATGCCTTTGGTAATCCATTTATTTATAATAGAGTCTTTTATGTGCATAATTCTTAAGGGAAACGCCATGTTAAAATAAAAAATTATGTGTTCATAAAGATATTAAAAGAAGTATTAGGCTCATTAGATGCAAACATCCCACCCCAGTTTTCTTTTTGAGGTAAGTGAGTAAGTACTGTATCCTTTTAATTGGTGTTTTTATGTTATTTGTTATATTACAATAATTTATATATACCTCAAATATTGTACTTGGCCTAGTAAGAAAAATTGTTGTACATTTTTATACTGACTTCATTTCTTGGCTTCTTAAGCAAATATGACTATTTCCATATCCATATGGATTTTGTAATCCTGTATGGATCCATTGAATGAAAATAAATGATATGGTATGAGATGTTACAACCATACTGCTACAGTTTCACTGTTCTGGACTACTGGTCCCATCATCAAGCTATTCTGTCAATGCAAATGTTGGTAGCCATAATCATGTGACAACCATCAATAATGAGAAGCACTGTTGATTTGCTGACTTGGGCATCAGTGGGAAGAGAAGACGAAATCTCAAGCACATTGAGGATCAAAAAGAGAATATAGCAGTGTGCTGAGAAGGGGAAGCCACAAATGCAGTGATAATCTGAAGGGAGTACAATACTGGGCACCATCATCCCAAATCATCCATGGGAGTTTTTTTTTTTTCATGGCCTTAGTATAATTGCAGTGTTTCAGTATGTCTCCACTTATGCCCTGATGACCTTCAAATTATCCATACTGTGAGAACCTCTTGTTAAATGATATTTCACCATAAATATATTGAATGTTTCAGCTTAACATCCTCTTTGCTGCCAGTACATTATCAATACATTACAATCACTCACATGTGACAGAATTCAGTGATTGTTTGAAGAAGCCAAAAACTGGTGGTATTCTGATACAGTGCAAACTGGTGTTGTTATCTGCACCTCCAAATGGTGAGTCTGCCAGCCAGGCAGGCCTGGAATTCTTGCGAGGGCTGCGACATTGCCATGAACAAATGTGGCTGGGAAATTTTGCCATTGATGTGCAATCAATAGAATTTGTTGGTATGGAAACTGAACATGTTATGTACTATAGAAGAAATTTGTGACAGACAATTTTAGAGTTTGTAATTTTCTAGTTGGGTGAAAGTTCCTGATGTGGTGTGAGATAAACAAAATTAATATAAAGCTAAGAGTCTTATTAGAACTTTAGTCCATGATAATTATAATTTGTTATGTTAAAACATACACTCTATTAAAAAAATGCCAACAGCTTTATTAATTGCTAGCAGAATGTTTGATCTAGAAGGAATTGTTTAGAATAATAAGTGTGTATTCATGTCTTATCAGCAGGGAGCAGTACAAAATTTCAAGATGAAGTTGCCAATAATTTCTTTTGAAAATGTAACAGAGTTTGAATATATGTAAATGACATTAAGCACAGATTCAATTCAGGGAATGTCTGCCACCATTTGGTCCAAAAACATTTTAGTGGCTGTCTGAGAATGTAAGGATTGAAATATACAACACCAGAATAGAATAGAATAACAATTGGGTTCGAGCCCTTCCGGGCCCAATGCACCTGGGCTTTAAAACAGGCCCTTTGTTCCCCATACTCTATATTAAGCTAAAGGGGCCCTCTTCCTTTAACAAAGTTCCAGATGGGCCTCATACCTATTTCCTAATTACCTCTGGGTCCAAAAGAAGGAACCCAGGTATAAACGTCAAAATTACTATGTGTAGTTGCCTTCTACTGGAGTTCCACCTGACTGGAGCCCTCCGTAGAATCCCTACTGGAGTCCCCTATTGCAGAGCACTCCTGAAACTCTCGATTACACTCAATCTCAATCCCTGATGGATCAGGGGAAAACCTCTGGGTCCAAAAGAAGGAACCCAGGCATAAATGTAGTAATTGCTATGTATGGTTGCCTTCTACCAGAGCTCCTCCTAACTGGAACCCTCCGTAGAATCTTTGTTGGAGTCCCCTATTGCGGAGCTCTCCTGAAACTCTCAATTACTCTCAGTCTCAATCTTGCAGGATCAGAGGGAAACCTCCAGGTCCAAAAAGAAGGAACCCAGGTATGTCATAATTACTTATGTATGTTGCCTTCTAGCAGAGTTCCACCTAACTGGAGCCCTCCATTGAATCCTGGCTGGAGTCCCCTATTGTGGAGCTCTCCTGAGACTCTGAATTATTCTCAAGGGAAAATATATGGTCCACCAAGTAGACCCCCCATATTTGGCAAGGTTAAATACAACAGGGAGGTCACTTGGTATCCAGAGGGTGCCGTTAAAGACAGAATCACCCACTGCCATTCATCCCTTAGGCATGGCACTCACACCATAGCACTGGGGATTGTTTTTCAAGGTTTACTCCTTTAGATCCGCTGTGTTCTGCCCAAACAGGGTCACCACTCTTAGGATGTGGCTCTTCACCACGCGCAGACAGTCTTGGGCGAAGAGAGGCCATAATCCGCATCTACCACCCCTGGAGATTAGCTAGAGCCCCCCTCGGGCCACCAGCATCACTTCTCGGTAAACCAGTGACCCTGATATGGCCTGGCTGACTCCCCTTGACCCCATATACAACACTATATAACTTTTGTTTTTTTGGAGATGTGGGTTTAAAAATTCTCTGTCACGTTAAGGGAATAAGATAGACTGAGGTTTTAAAGAATAGGATACTAAATAAAATGTATGGACTTGAAAAGGGGAGGAGTAACTGGAAACTGGGGAAAACTGTATAATGAGTTTTGTGATTTGTATTCCTCGCCAGATATTATGAGGGTGATCAGATGAAGAAGATGAGGTGGGTGGGACACATGGAGGAGAATTGAAACGCATACAGAGTTTTGATGGGGAAACCTGAAGGAAAGAGACCACTTAGAAGGTGTAGGTGGGTGAATAACATGAAAATAGATCTTAAAAAATTAGGATAGGAGGGCATGGACATGATAACTGATAAGTCTAAAACACTGCATACTAGCTCATACATGCGGTGTTCATGCTATGTGTGTGTAGTTACTGCGTACACTAGATTATGTGCCGTTGTGTTGTTATAGTCCTCTTTTCAACCCGTCTGCCCGCTCCCCACTACATCACATTGCAAAAACAGTTTTTATCACTCCCACAACAATAACAAATGTGATCCTGTGTGATGTGAGGCATCCACCACAAAGTAGACAAGATCTGTGCCATTCTGGGTTATTAGAGAGTGATTAGTTGTAATTTCTTGCCGACGTTTCGGGACAAGCTATCGGTCCCCTTGATAGGTGGTCCCGAGACTTTTGTAAGAAATTGCCACTATTTAGTCTAGTAACACAGAAGAGCACAGTTCTCAAATGTGATAATTTTAAGGCCCACTGTTTGTAGCCTTGAAAGGGATATTTGTTACCTTGATTGTTTCATGTTGAACTCTTAGTACTTACTTACTTACTTACTCCATGGTGCAGAGTCCTTCTTGAGAAGCTAACTGGTTTGCAGCTAGTCAAGAAATTCCCCGCATTTCATGGAACCCGAAGGTTCATTACCGCAATCACAAGTGTCCACCACCTGTATCTATCCTGGCCCAGCCCAATCCAGTCCATATACCCACATCCCACCTCCTGCAGATCCATCCTAATATTATCCACCCATCTACGCCTAGGTCTCCCCAGTGGTCTCTTTCTCTCCGGCTTCCCCACCAAGACCCTATACACCCCCTCTCCTCACCCATACGCGCCACATGCCCAGCCCATCTCATTCTTCTCGATTTTGTCACCCGCACAATATTGGGTGAAGAGTACAAATCATTTAGCTCCTCATTATGCAATCTCCTCCATTCCCCCTTTACCTCGTCCCTCCCAGGTCCAAATATTCTCAAACACCCTCAGCTTCCTTTCCTCCCGCAATGTCAGCGACCAAGCTTCACACCCATACAAAACAACAGGCAAAACTATAGTTCTATATATCTTGATCTTTAAATTTTTGGATGGCAACCTGGAAGACAAAATGTTCTGCACCGAATGATAGCAAGCATTTCTCTTAGTACACATTAGCTTAATATCTGTCACCTCTTCCCTCCATAGTTCTGTTTGGCTGCAGTCCTTCCAATCATCCCTTATAATTATATGTTTCTCCCGTCCAATCAATTCACGATCCATTTAAACCTAATGTAATAACCTACAGATGAAGCAGCATTTTCCTTGAGAACGTCAGAACAGACTTATTATCTGATACAGCATATGAACACAGAATACTTTGTAAATATTTACTGAAAGGTGCATGGGACAACCCGTTGCCATGTAACATTTATGTGTGGAGGAAAAATGATAATTTATTGTTGGTGACACTGTGGTTTAAATTTTGAATAGTTTAAAAAACTTAATATCATCTTTAAAATTGTTATGAAAATAACATCAATTATTAACCCTTTAAATGCCGAGTTAAATCCCATCTGCCATCTGCTGGCATTATTAGGAGCTCACCATATTCTCCACGTTAGCAGTATAAGGGTTAAGTAGGAGCTAACAGCATCCTTGCTAATTCACATTCCTCTGCATATTGTAGCCATGGTGGATACAACATCTATCTCAACACAGACACCAAATGCAGTTCTTCTTCCTGGCTGGTCATCGTGGTCTGCATGGAGTGATTGCAGTGTTGCTACAACTGTGTCTATGAATACGCAGATACGAAGCAGATCATGTCGACTGGACAGGGGTGCAGGAGCTATACTCTCAAGTGTTGAACCATGCTTGTTACTAGAACAGTCAGGTGGTGATCTTGAAGTACGAGATTGTGAAAGCATGAATACTGTGACAGTGTTGTCATCCAGGCTGCTTGAAGATGAAGTTTTCTCCAATGACATAAGTATTCATTCAACAGCAAGTTCTTTCAGTATAGAAACCACTGAAGGGGATACAGTTACCTTGCACACAACAATGCTGAAAAGAACAATGGAAGACCATCATGTGCTTGCAGATAATACAACACTAGCAAATGGGGGCAGGAACGACGCTGTCATGGGTGAGTGATGATATGTTCCACCTTAAAGAAAGTATAGTAGGTAGGACTAAGGGACCTCAAACCCACAGGAAGGGTTGAGGTGTTGTCTTTGTTTGTGCACCATGTGGAATCTGTCCCAATCCTTCCCTAAGTAAGAAAGTGACAGTAATGCTAGAAGAAGCTGAGTTGTCAGATCTTGCTCAGATTGGGTGGCTTTACTGAACACTGCAAAATTACTTTGTCTTATGTGTGTTTTGACATTGGTGTAAACTTTAAAGATTACAAGGGATAGGAGGGTGAGGAGTGACTTAGCAGAATGAGAAGAAATTTTTTTCTAAAAGCAAAGGTGCACTTTTTTTTTTGAGGGGGTTGCAGGTGGGGGCTTTGAACCATTTTCTATGTTGCAGCCAATTTATCCTAACTGATTCCCTCTTAACAGGCCAAGGATTATTTAGGTATGGAAGAAATTCCCAGCTTTATATGGAACCAAAAGGTTCATTACCATTTCAGTATTAAGGATCATACTGCGCTAAAATTTAAATACCCAATCTGGTAGGGTATTTAAATTTACAGCATGGCTTATGAAAATCATGAGTATTATTTGGACAGAAAAAGATAACATTATGAAATAAAATACATTGTTTGAAAATGAAATGGAGATTATGCACCGTGTCTTAGAAATGCGATACTTGTCTGTGTTGCCTAAATACATAAAATGTATTTCTCTGAGTTCTTTGAAAGGTTAGCTGAATCAAGACTACAACCATCTGGTATGATCGTACCAGCTTCTTTCAGATGCGTAACCTGACATGTTTTAATCCTTAGATGATTTTCAAGTTTCATATACTCCATTACACATTATTAACCATTGAGGCTGTACATCAAGGTCATATTTATAATTAAGAATTGTGGATGGAGGAACAGTCTCCAATATGGAGGGTAGCTGTGAATATGTTGAATGAGCAGTCGCGGACAGCCGACAAGGGGTGGTCATCCAGTTTGGGGGTTTGGTGAGGAGTTAACAACTCCTTCCCCTTAAAACATATCTTGTTACAAAATATTCAAAGACAAAGTATTCGACCTGGACTGATATTTTAGTACGATCTATGCAACGATAAAGGGACATGAGATTTGGTACATGGAATGTTAGGAGCCTGTATAGGGCAGGTTCATCTATGGCAGCAGCCAGGGAATTGGCTAGACATAAATTAGATATAGTGGGCGTGCAGGAGGTCAGGTGGGACAGTAAGAGCAGGAGATTATAATTTTTTCCATGGAAAAGGAAATGAAAATTAACAATTAGAAACAGGATTCTTTGTACACCACAGAATAGTAACAGCAGTTAAGAGAGTAGACTTTTTTTAGCGATAGGATGTCATATATAGTTCTGAGAGGTCACTGGTGTAATAGTATTGTTCTAAATGTACATGAACAAAATGAGGAGAAAAGTGATGATTCAAAAGACAGTTTTTATGAGAAATTAGAGCAGGGTTTTGATAATTTTCCTCAGTACCATATGAAAATGGGAGGAGATTTTAATGTAAAAGTGGGTAAAGAGAATATTTTCAAACCGACAATTGGGAATGAGAGCCTACATCAGGATAGTAAAGATAATGGTGTTATAAAAGTAAACTTCGCAACATCAAAAAATTTATGTTCCCACACCAAAACATTCGTAAATACATTTTGACCTCTCCTGATGGGAAGACTTCACAACCAAATTGATCACATATTGATAGACAGGAGATGGCATTCGAGCGTACTAGATGTACGAAGTTTCAGGGGAGCTGATTGTGATACTGATCACTGTCTGGTGGTTGTAAAAGTTAGGGAAAGTTTGACAGTAAGTAAACAAGCGGCACAGAAGTTGGATGGGGAAAGATTTAATCTGAGGAAGCTAAATGAGCTGGAGGTTAGGAAACAGTATCAGTTTGAAATTACAAACAGGTTTGCAGCTTTGGAGAACGTAAGTGATGGAAAGGACATATATAGGGTTTGGGAGAACATTAAAGAGAGCATCAAAACCTCAGCTAAAGAGGGTATAGATCTGCACGAATTGAAGTAGAATAAACCATGGTTTGATGAAGAATATTAAAACATAATTAATATAAGTCAAGCACAACAATTTAATATTATACGATGCTACATGTTTCAGTCACTTAAACGGTCATCATCAGGCCTTCTAACAGATCGAGTTAACAGCTGCTGTGTACACGCTGGGATCCCAATATATTTACACTGATAAAATACATAAAATTTAGTAGGTCAATTTACATAAGAAGGGGTGACATGAGCAGCACTTCGAAGGGTTGTCCGGCTTCATTACAGTTAGTGAAATAAACTATACACAGACAGCAATGGCAAGTTTTACTGTACAGTGAACACAATTCAGTGTGCAAAAATGGATTCCATATTAAAGACTACAATTATCAGCAAGAAATCTACAATGGCTAAACAAAATTGGTCAACTTAGTAATCAAGGTAACAAGTGACGTAAGGCCAGTTCATCCCATATGATATACTTAATGAAAAACAGAAAGCAACTCTCACCAGTCAGTACACACAGTGACTCCACTCGATTCGCTCATCATCTCACAGACCATTCTACAACACGCAAAATCTTGCTGAGCTCCAATAACAAGGGATGCACTTTGACTATGCTAAATAAAACCCCAACAAACTTCCAAGAAATACTGAGCTATTAATGGGACCTGATATTATTGTTTAAATATTTTAACTATATACAGCTATGCAATACACTTGTCACCCCTTCTTAGGTAAACTGACCTGCTAGATTTTGCATATTTTATCAATGTAAACATATTGGGATCCCAACATGTACACAGCATGTGTTGACTCAGTCTGTTAAAAGGCTTGGTGATGATTGTTTAAAAGGTTGAAACATATAGCCTCGTATAATATTAAATAGTTGTGCTTGAACTTATATTAATTATGTTTTAATATATTCCTAGCACATCATGATGTCCTTCATGAAGTTGATGAAGAATGTATAGGTTTTTTAGATCAAAGAAGCAGGCAAAAATGCAGTGGATACATGATCCAAGCCAAAGCAATGCAGATAATCTGAACAATGTAAGATGTGATGCTAGCAGACATTTCAGGAACAAAAAGAAGGAATATCTGAAAGCTAAAATTGAGAAACTTGAAACTAACAGTAAGATAAAAAATATTATGGACTTGTAGAGGGGCATCAGTGATTTTAAGAAGGGTTACCAGCCTAGAACTGATATAGTGAAGGATGACAAAGGTGATTTGGTTGCAGACTCCCACAGTATTTCGGCTATGTGGAGGAACTATTTCTCCCAGCTATTGAATGCATATGGGGTTAATGATGTTAGGCAGACACAAATACACACAGCAGAACCACTAGTACCTGAGCCAAGTGCCTCTGAGGTTGAGTTGGCTACTGAAAAGCTAAAAAGTCACAAATCGTCAGGTATTGATCAAATACCAACAGAACTGATTAAAGCAGGGGGTAAGACAATGTGCTGTGAGGTGCACAAACTTATTATTTCTATTTGGAATAAGGAGGAATTGTCTGAGGAGTGGAAGGAGTCAATCATAGTACCTGTCTATAAGAAGGGCGATAAAACAGATTGTAGTAATTATAGGGCATATCACTTTTGCCAACTATGTGCAAAATTTTATCCAACATTCTGCTGTCAAGCTTAACTCCATATGCATAGGAAATTACTGGAGATCATCAGTGTGGATTTCAATGCAACAGGTCAAATACTGACCATATATTCTGCATTCATCAGATACTTGAGAAAAAATGGGAATACAACGAAGCAGTGCATCAACTCTTTATAACATTCAAGAAAGCTTATGATTCAGTTAGGAGGGAGGTCTTATATAATATTCCCATTGAGTTTGGTATCCCCATGAAACTGGGAAGGCTAATAAAAATGTGTCTGACAGAAACATATAGAAGACTCCAAGTAGGCAAGAATTTGTCTTACATGTTTCCCATTAGGAATGCTTTGAAACAAGGGAGATGCTTTATTGCCATTGCTTTTCATTTGTGCTGTAGAGTATGCCATTAGGAGGGTTCAGGTAAACCAGGATGGCTTGAAATTAAATGGTACACATCAGCTGCTGGTTTATGCTCATGATGTTAATATATTGGGTGGAAGTGTACATAGTATAAAGAAAAACACAAAAAATTAATAGATGCTAGTAAGGAGATTGGACTAGAAGTAAATGATGATAAGACTAAGTATGTGGTCACATCTTGAGATACGGATGCAGGACGAAATCACAGCATAAAGTTTGATAATAGTTCCTTTGAAAGGGTGGAAGAGTTAAAATATTTGGGAACAACCATAACAAATCAAAATTTTATTCAGGAAGAGATTAAGAGCAGATTGAATTCAGGGAATGCTTGCTGTGGTTTGGTGCAGAATTTTTTATCTTCCAGTTTACTATCCAAAAATTTAAAGAATA
>Ga0131853_10023032_pt1 | contig 11257 bp, 11 predicted proteins | sample TergutLab28metaG_FD_92764 | JGI IMG/M metagenome (GOLD analysis project Ga0131853, IMG submission 92764) | Labiotermes labralis P1 segment gut microbial communities from Petit-Saut dam, French Guiana - Lab288 P1 (version 2) (version 2) | ecosystem: Host-associated > Arthropoda: Insects >...
GAGCAGGTCGCGCACGTAGATCACGATCTTGCGCGAGGAGGAGAACTTCCGGCCCTCCATCGTGAGGAACTCCGAGGACACGACCTCGGTGGGCAGGTTCAGCTCGCCGTAGGCCCGCGGGCTGCCGCCCTTGCTGCCCTTGCCGTTGTAGGCGAGGAGCTCAGCCGGCCAGATCTGGGAGTGGAAGGTGATGTTGTCCTTGCCCATGAAGTAGTACGCCAACGCGGAGCCGTCGGCCGTCGGGTTCCACCACTCACGCCACGCCTCGGGCCGACCCGTACGACGCGCCCACTCGATCGACGCCGAGAGGTAGCCGATGACGGCGTCGAACCAGACGTAGAGCTTCTTGGTGGGGTTCTCGCGCCAGCCGTCGAGAGGCACCGCGATGCCCCAGTCGATGTCGCGCGTCATCGCCCGCGGCCGGATCTCCTTGAGGATGTTCTGGCTGAACCGGATGACGTTCGGTCGCCACAGACCCGTCTTCTCGCGCTCGTCGAGCCACTCCCCCAGCGCGTCGGCCAGCGCCGGCAGGTCGAGGAAGAAGTGCTGGGTCTCGACGAACTCCGGCACCTCGCCGTTGATCTTCGAGCGCGGGTTGATCAGCTGGTCGGGGTCGAGCTGGTTGCCGCAGTTGTCGCACTGGTCGCCGCGCGCGCCGTCGTACCCGCAGATCGGGCAGGTGCCCTCGATGTAGCGGTCGGGCAGGGTGCGGCCCGTGGAGGGCGAGATCGCGCCGTACGTCGTGCGCTCGACGAAGTAGCCGTTCTCGTAGACGCCGAGGAAGAGCTCCTGGACGACCGCGTGGTGGTTGCGCGTCGTCGTGCGCGTGAACAGGTCGTAGGTCAGCCCGAGCGCGACGAAGTCCTCGCAGATGAAGCGGTGGTTGCGATCGACCAGCTCCTTCGGCGTCACGCCGGCCTCGTCGGCGGCGATCAGGATGGGCGTGCCGTGCTCGTCCGAGCCGGAGACCATGAGCACGTCGTGGCCGGCCATCCGCATATACCGACTGAAGACGTCGGACGGCACGCCGAAACCGGCCACGTGGCCGATGTGGCGCGGGCCGTTGGCGTACGGCCAGGCGACGGCGCTCAGCACCTTGCTCCGGGGATGCGTGCTCATGCCCAGAATCCTAGTGATCGGCCGCCACCCGAATTAATCCGCGTCGGCCGCCACCCAGGCCGCCACGTCGCGTCCGGCGTACGCCGCGAGGTGCTCGTAGGCGCCTGAGCCCGGCGGTGCGGCGAGCGCGTCGCCGAAGGCGCGCCCCTTGCGCACCGGGCCCAGGACGCCGTCCATCGTCACCAGCGCCCGCTGGGCCACGGCCTCGTCGAGCGACTCGGTCGGCCGGCCGAGGGCCGCCGCGAGGTCCCAGGTGTGTACGGCGATCTCGGCGGCCTGCCAGTCGGGGTCGACCATGACCTCGGCGGCGCCGATCTCGCGCCAGAGATTGACCAGCGCGTTGCCGCGGGTGCGCAGCTCGGTGCCGAGGTCGGTGGCGTAGTCCTCGTGCCCGGCCCACCCCGGTGGTGAGCACTGGAGCATCGTCACGAAGATCCGCGGCTGTGCGATCAGATGGTTGGCAAGCTGCCGCACGCTCCACTGCGAGCACGGCGTCGACGCGTCCAGGTCGCCGGTGGTGACGCCGTCCAGGAGGTCGGCGGCCTGCGACAGCGCCCTGGTCAGAGCCAGCACGCCCATGTGCCGGTCGGTCACGGGCGACGCCCCGCGAACGCGGCGATGCGGTCGTAGGGCCCGGACCCCTCGGGCGAGGGCTGCTCGGAGTCGAAGGCGCCGCCGCGGTTCTCCGCGGTGAGGTTGGCCTGCATGAAGGCCAGCCCCACCTCGGCCACCGCCGGGTCGAGCCCCGAGACCGGCTGACCGAGGCTGCGAGCGAGGTCCCACGTGTGCACGGCCAGCTCGGCACACTGCCAGGCCGCGCTGGCGTGGCCCTCGCCGATCCCCTGGTGCCAGGCATGGATGAGGTCGTCGCCCGCGTTGCGGAACTCCTGCGCCCAGCCGTCGTCGAGATGCGGCGGTCGAGCGGCCCAGTCGGGTCGCTCGCCGCGCATCAGGGTCAGGAAGGCCCGCGGCGCCTGGACCAGATGGTCGGCGAGGTCGCCGACCATCCAGCCCTCGCAGGGCGTGCGCCGGTCGACGAGGTCCGGATGGACGTGCTCGAGCATGTCGCCGGCCTGGTCGATCGCCCGGCCGAGCACCGTGACCTCGTCGACCGTGCTCACGAGAAGTCCAGGTCGTGCACGCGGGCGCGCTTGAGCTCGTAGACGTAGGGGTAGGCGGTGACGAGCTGGAAGCCGTCCCACAGGCGGCCCGCCTCCTCGCCCCTCGGCGCCTTGGAGATGACGGGACCGAAGAACGCGCTGCCGTTCATCGCGATCGTCGGCGTACCGACCTCGTTGCCGACCTGGTCCATCCCCTCATGGTGCGACGTGGCGATCGCCTTGTCGAACGAGGTGTCCTCCATCGCGTCGGCCAGCTCGGCCGGCAGGCCGACGGAGGTCAGGGCGTCCTCGATGACCTCGCGGGTGAACTCCTTCTTCTCCACGTGACGGCGCGTGCCGAGCGCGGTGTAGAGCTCGGCGAGCTTGTCCTGGCCGTACTGCTCCTGCACAGCCATGCAGACCCGCACGGGCTGCCAGGCGGTCTTGAGGAACTCGCGGTACTCCTCGGAGATCTCCTTGTCAGCGTTGAGGTAGGCCAGGCTCATGATGTGCCACGTCACCTCGACGTCGCGCACCTTCTCGACCTCGAGGATCCAGCGGGACGTGATCCATGCGAACGGACAGGCAGGGTCGAACCAGAAGTCGGCCTGCGTCTTCTCACCGGCGATGGCGGGGGTCTCTGCGCTCATGTCTGACACCAACCGCGCGACCCCTGCCACCGATTCCCCGATCCGGGCGCTACTTCTGGGCGCCTACTTCTGGGCGCTACTTCTGGGCGCCTACTTCTTGGCGGCGGCCTTCGGCTTCAGCCTGACCCACATCGCCGTCACCTTCTTGGAGCCGAGGATGTAGCCGGAGCCGGAGTAGGTCACGACCAGGGTGCGCCGGCCCCCGCCGATGTTGCCGAACGAGAACACCGCGTACCCGTGCTGCACCTGCACCTGGTGGACCTGGTTGCCGAGCTGCACCGTGAGGGTGCCGACGACGTCCGTTCGTGCCATGCCCGGTGCGCCGATGGTGACGGCGATCCGTGCCCGCCCCGGCGTGGTGGTGTGCAGCAGCCTGATCGACGACTGGGTGGTGATCGGCGCGGGCACCCGGTAGGTCGTCACCAGGTCGCGGAACTTGTCGGCCGAGGCGTCGACCTGGACGGAGAGGATGTGCCCCACGTCGTCGTTCGTCGGCCGGTACGACGCGCCGGTGGCGCCAAGGATCGCCTGGTTGTCGCGCATCCACTGATAGACCACGTTCACGCCCTTGTAGGGGGCGAAGGTGCCCGGGTCCACCGTCAGCTTGGAGCCCCGGATCGCATCGCCGTTGATCGCGGCGGCCTGGATCTGGGTGACCATCGGCTCGAGCACGGCCGCGGTCGGCGCGGAGGTCAGCGTGAGGTTGTTGTAGCCGGAGCGCGCGCCGGTGACGGAGACGGTGATCGCCTTGCCCACCACGTTGTAGCCGGGGGTGTAGGTCCGTCCGGTCACCCCGCCGAGCGGCGTACCGTCGGCGTACCACTGGATCTTCCTGCCGCTGGCGGCGGGACTGAACTGGTCGCCGCTCACCTGAAGCGGCTGGCCCACGATCGCGGCGCCGACCACCGCCGGTTGAGCGAGCGGGGTCATCGTCCCCGCGGCGGTGGTGCCGAGGTTGAGCGTGCGAACCGCAGTGGAGTAGCCGGGGGCGGTGGCGGTGATGCGCACCGAGACGGGCTGGTGGTAGGCGAACGCCGCCGGCACGAACCTCCGCGAGTTGCCCGGGTGTACGGCGCCGCCGACGAGCCACTGGTAGCTGAGCGTCGCGCGCGGCGACCACGTGCCACCGGTCACCGTGAGGGCGCGCCCGACGGTCGGCGTGCCGCCGGCGACCGTCGGCGCGGCGAGGTTCTTGATGAACTTGTCGCGGAAGTGGATGAAACCGCTCGGCCAGCCGCCGCTGGTGGTGATCTCGCGCCAGTCGAAGTCGCTGCCCCAGTTCGACTCCGAGACGATGATGTCGGTCGGGGAGATCACCCGCTCGACGTACGCCACGTGTCCGAGCGAGCCGGCACCGGGCGCGTTGGCCCGCCACCAGGCGATCGCGCCTTGGCGCGGGTTGGAGTCGGTGATGGAGCTCATCGCGCGGCCCCAGTTCATCGCGTTGCCGTCGCCGTTCCACGGCCGCACGTTCGGCATGCCGCTCGCGACCATCCGGTAGGCGGCGTAGTTCACGCAGTTGCGGCCCGAGTACATCTCCCAGTACATCGTGCCCCAGTGCTGGTGGTAGCCGCTGTCGCTCATGCCGGCCGACGAGCAGCCGCTGAAGCCGACGCAGAGAAGGGTGCCCACCGACGCGTCCGCGCGCGGGGTCAGTCGGGGTGCGACCACCTGCACCGACAGGGCGACGAGGGCGACGATGACGGCGCCGAGAAGCAGTCGGGGGGACCGGCGATGCGGATGTGACGGATGAGGCACGGGAGCACTCTAGGGAAAGTTGTCAAGCATCGCCACCGGCGTGGCTAAATTACATTTGTGTCATTTTGCTGACACCGCTCAGGGTGGCGGAACTACAACAATGTCATTTTCACGCCACCCGCGCGGGCTCCCCCGCAATGTCCCCGAGCGGCCGGAGGTGAGAGCATCGCGCCATGCCAGGAACCAATCTCACCCGGGAGGAGGCCGCCGCCCGCGCGGCCCTTCTCGACGTCACGTCGTACGACATCGACCTCGACCTCACCACCGGCGACCAGACGTTCGCGTCGACGACCACGATCACGTTCACCGCGAGCGAGGGAGCGAGCACCTTCGCCGACCTCGTCGACGCGACGATCCACGAGATCACCCTCAACGGTGCCTCCCTCGACCCGGCGACGGTGTACGCCGACAGCCGGATCGAGCTGTCCGGGCTGGCCGCCGAGAACGTCCTCGTGGTCAGGGCCGACTGCACCTACTCGCACTCGGGTGAGGGGCTCCACCGCTTCGTCGACCCCGCCGACGACCGGGTCTACACCTACACACAGTTCGAGGTCCCGGACGCGCGCCGCGTCTACACCACGTTCGAGCAGCCCGACCTGAAGTCGGTCTACACCTTCCACGTGGTCGCCCCCGAGAACTGGAAGGTCGTCTCCAACTCCCCCGCCGCCGCCATCACGCCGCTGAGCGGCGATGACCAGGGCAAGGCGCGGTGGGACTTCGAGACCACCAAGAAGATGTCGACCTACATCACCGCGCTGATCGCCGGTGAATACCACGAGGTCCAGGACGTCTACGAGGGCAAGCACGGCACGATCCCGCTCGGGCACTACTGCCGGCAGTCGCTCGTGCCCTACCTCGACACCGACGAGCTGGTGAAGCTCACCAAGCAGGGCTTCGAGTTCTTCGAGGAGACCTTCGACTACCCCTACCCCTTCGGCAAGTACGACCAGCTCTACGTGCCGGAGTACAACATGGGCGCGATGGAGAACGCCGGCGCCGTGACCCTGCGCGACGAGTACCTCCCGCGCAGCCAGCAGCTCCGCTCGTTCTACGAGTTCCGCGCGAGCGTCATCCTGCACGAGATGGCGCACATGTGGTTCGGCGACCTGGTGACGATGAAGTGGTGGAACGACCTCTGGCTCAACGAGTCGTTCGCCGAGTGGGCGTGTTACCACGCCGAGGCGGAGGCGACCGAGTTCACCGACGCCTGGACCGGGTTCACCAACGCCCGCAAGCTGACCGGCTACCGCCAGGACCAGCTGGTCACCACGCACCCGATCGCGCCGGAGATCAACGACCTGCACGACATCGAGGTCAACTTCGACATGATCACCTACGCCAAGGGTGCCTCGGTGCTCAAGCAGCTGGTGGCGTGGGTCGGCCTCGAGCCCTTCCTCAAGGGTCTGCAGGCCTACTTCAAGGAGTGGGAGTTCGCCAACCCCGAGTTCAAGGATCTCCTCGCCGCCCTGGAGGAGGCATCGGGGCGCGAGCTCACCGAGTGGGCGCAGGAGTGGCTGCAGACCTCCGGGGTCAACACCTTCACCCCGGAGTTCACGCTCGACGGTGACGGCAACTACGCCGAGCTGGCCATCCGCCAGACCGCCCACGCCGACCATCCGACGCTGCGCCGCCACCGTGTGGGCATCGGCCTCTATGACCTCGTCGACGGCCGGCTTGTACGCCGTACGTACCTAGAGGTCGACGTCGAGGGCGAGCTCACCGAGATCGCCGAGGCCGCGGGCCTGAAGCAGCCCGACCTGCTGCTCCTCAACGACCAGGACCTCACCTACGCCAAGATCCGCCTCGACGAGCGCTCGCTGGCCACGGCCCTGAGCAGCCTGTCGACCTGCGAGGACTCCCTGACCCGGGCCCTGATCTGGGGCGCGGCGTGGGACATGACCCGCGACGGCGAGATGTCGGCGACCGAGTACATCGAGCTCATCCTGGCCAACATCGGCCAGGAGACGGACGCCTGGGGCATCTCCCGGATCCCGTCGTTCGGCGAGATCGCGGTCAACGCGTTCGCGGCGCCCGCCAATCGCACCGCGCTGCGCAAGCGGTGGGAGTCGGGCCTGCGCGAGCTGATCTTCGGTGCGGAGCCGGGCAGCGACGCCCAACTGGGGTTCGTCCGCCGCTACAGCGGCGCCGGCGACCTCGGGCTGCGCGGTGCCGCCAACGCGGCGCCCCAGGAGGAGCAGACCATCGCCGACGTGAAGGGCCTGCTCTCGGGCGACCTGCGCATCGACGGGCTCAAGGTGGACCAGGACCTGCGCTGGACCCTGATCACGGGCCTGGCCGCTGCGGGCGCGTACGGCGAGGCGGAGATCGCCGCCGAGCTGGCCGCCGACAACACGATCGCGGGTCAGGAGCACGCGGCCGCGGCCCGCGCCGTACGTCCCGATGCCGAGGCCAAGGAGGCCGCCTGGCAGGCCGCCGTGGTCGACGCCACGACCCCCAACGAGACGCAGCGCAGCATCGCCTGCGCCTTCGTCCGCACTGGTCAGGAGGACCTGCTCGCGCCGTACCTCGAGCGCTATCTGGAGGCGGCCGAGACGATCTGGGATGCGCTGGGCACCCACAAGGCCTCGACGGTGCTGGAGTACGCCTTCCCGCGCGTGCTCGACGGCGACGACGCAGTGGCCAGGATCGACGCGTGGCTGGAGACCTCGTCCGCCCCGAAGGCCGCGAAGCGGTTCGTGCTCGAGGGCCGCGACGAGATGGCCCGGGCCCGCAAGGCCCGGGCCAAGGACGCCGCGCAGGCCTGATCGCCCACGCAACGACGCCCACGCAACGACGAAGGCGCCCCGGGATCACCCGGGGCGCCTTCGTCGTCGTCAGCGGCGGATCAGTGCCCGCGCCGCTGCTCGACCGGGTCGGGGTTGTGCGACACCTTCGGCAGCAGGCCCTCGCCACGCAGCAGGCCGGGCAGCAGCACGATCAGCGAGATCACGATGAACAGCCCGAGCGGGATGAACAGGATGAGCGCCAGGAAGTGCAGCGGGTTCACGTGCGACGGGTTGCTCCAGCCGGAGATCTCGTCGGCGCTGGCGGAGCCGATCGTCGCGGCGGCGACGGTGGCGAGCGTGGCGCCGACGACGGCGGCGCGGCGAGCAAGGGTGGTCACGAGCCCTAGATTACCGCCCCTGGGCCGGCCGCAATACTGGGCCCCATGTTTGTGTCGAACCCGCCTGTCCTGTCCGCACAGCATCTGATCCCCCCGCTGATCGCCTGGCACTGGAGCCTCACCCTCGACGACATCATCGGCCGTCCCGTCGCGATCGTCGTCCTGGTCCTCCTGGCCCTCATCGTGAGGTGGGGGCTGCACCACGTCATCGACCGCCTCGTCCGCCGCGCCTCCGCGGGCCTGCTCCCCGAGCGGTTCGTCTCGGAGCGGCTGGGCAACGGCGCCCGGCGTGTGCAACGCGCAACGACGATGGGCGACCTGCTCAAGAGCCTCGTCACCGGTGCCCTCGTGGCCATCTTCGGCACCATGGTGCTCAGCGAGCTCGGCATCGACATCGCGCCGATCCTCGCCGGTGCCGGCATCATCGGCATCGCCCTCGGCTTCGGCGCCCAGAGCCTGGTCAAGGACTTCCTGTCCGGCATCTTCTTGATCTTCGAGGACCAGTACGGCGTCGGCGACGTCGTCGACACCGGCGTGGCCTCCGGCAGCGTCGAGGCCGTCAGCCTGCGCGTGACCCGGCTGCGCGACGTCAACGGCACGGTCTGGTACGTGCCCAACGGCGAGATCCTGCGGGTCGGCAACATGAGCCAGAACTGGTCGCGCGCCGTGGTCGACGTCCAGGTCGGGTACGGCGAGGACCTCGCCCGCGTGCAGCACGTGCTGCGCGACGTCGCCCACGACATGTGGCAGGACGAGGACTTCCACGACGTCATCACCGAGCAGCCGGAGGTGACCGGGGTCGAGGCGATGGCGCCGGAGGCCATCACCGTGCGGGTCCTGGTCAAGACGCGGCCGATGCAGCAGTGGTCGGTCGCACGGCACCTGCGGCAGCGGATCAAGGCGCGCTTCGACGCCGAGGGCATCCGGATGCCCTACACCCAGCAGCTCGTCTTCCCCGGGGCCACGCCGCCGGGCGCGGCCGGGGCCCCGGCCGCCTCCGCCGCGGCCGCCCCATCCGCGGCCACCCCATCCGACGACGCGGAGGAGAGCACCGGAAGCTAGCCGAAACTGGGGTTGTGGCCGGCCGAAACCCGGTGTTTCGGCCGGCCACAACCCACGACTCGGCTCAGGCGAGGGCGGCGTCCAGCGTGATCGGAACCGCCTTGAGCGCCTGCGAGACCGGGCAGCCCTCCTTCGCGGCCTGCGCGAGCTCGGCGAACGCGTCGGCGTCGAGGCCCTCGACGACGCCCCGCACGGTCAGCTTGATGCCGGTGATGCCGGTGCCAGGGGTGAAGTCGACGGCGGCGCTGGTGGTGAGCGAGGTCGCCGGCGTGCCGTTCTCGGCGAGGCCGTTGGAGAAGGCCATCGAGTAGCAGCTGCTGTGCGCGGCCGCGATGAGCTCCTCGGGCGAGGTCTGGCCGTTCGGGTCCGCCGAGCGCGAGGGCCACGAGACGTCGTACGTGCCGAGGCCGGAGGACTCGAGCGTGACCTTGCCGGCACCTTCGAAGAGGGTGCCCTCCCAGACGGTGGTGGCAGTTCGGGTGACAGGCATGTGCGATCTCCCTAGGTAGAACGGAGTGGACACTGCCGATCCTTGCACCCGGGTCGACGCGACGGTATCGGCCGTGGTGTCGCTGGGGCGGTGCTGGACAATGGCGAGGTGACCTTCTACGACGAGATCGGTGGCGAGGCGACGATCCGCACGATCGTGCACGTCTTCTACGCCGGGGTCGCCAACGACCCGCTGCTGCGGCCGCTCTATCCCGAGGACGACCTCGGACCGGCCGAGGAGCGCTTCTTCATGTTCCTCTCCCAGTACTGGGGCGGCCCGACGACGTACTCCGAGCGCCGCGGGCACCCCCGGCTGCGGATGCGGCACGCGCCGTTCGCGGTCACCCCGGACGCCCGCGACCGGTGGCTGGTGCACTTCCGAGCCGGCCTGGACGCGGTGGACCTCACGCCCGAGCAGGACGCCCAGTTCTGGGCCTACGTGCTGCACGCTGCCGACTTCATGGTCAATACGCCGGTGTGACGTTGTCCCGGCGGTGTAACGTCCCACGGGGCTCGCGACAAGTAGGGATGCCATCATCCCGATCCTCAGCAGGAGCATCCATGCAGGCGAAACACCCGATCGACGGACTTCGCGCCGAGGTGCCGACGCGCGACCCCGATCCGGTCCTGCTGGAGCAGCTCACCCAGCTCAGCGCCGCGTCGGCGCGCCCCGAGCGCCGCGCCTATCCCAAGGTGCTGGCTGCCGCCGCCAGCGTGGCGGCCCTCGCGGCGACCACCTGGCTGGCCGGAGCGGTGCCCGGCACGACGTCCCCGCTGGCGCCATCGCACCACCATCAGGAGCCCAGCCGCACCGCGCCCCCCTCGCCGACGCCGAGCACGCGCGCCGCCCACCCGACCACCGGCGCCACCCCTGGCTCCGGGGCCCTGCTCGGCCACACGCCGACTCCGCACCCCGCCCGCAGTACGGCGCCGGCCGAGCCGCAGCCGTCGACGTCGGGAACCCCGGCCCAGCCCACGCCGTCGGACAGCCCGCATGCCTCGCGGTCCGCGCACCCGACCCCGCCTGGACTCACGGCGTCGCACGGCAAGCACCTCGCCAAGGGGGCGGGCAACGGGAAGGGAGGCGGGACCGGCACGGGGACCGGGAACGGCAAGGGCACCGGCACTGGCACCGGCAACAGCTCTGGCAACAGTTCTGGCACTGGCACCAATAGCGGCAAGAGTCAGGCCAAGCCGCACCCCCACCCGACCCCATCGGGCAAGCCGGGCACCTCGGGCCAGCCGGGCTCCCAGTCTCGGGGGCACGCCGCGACGTGACCGCCGACGACGCCGTCGTTGCCGCGGCGAAGCAGGGTGACCCTGACGCCTGGCGTGAGCTCTATCGGGCCCATGCCGGGCGTCTCGTCGTGTGGCTGGAGCACCGCTCCCCTGCCGACTCCACCCAGGCGGCGGAGGATCTCGCCGCGGAGACCTGGTTGACGGCGGCGAGCAAGCTGGCCGACTTCACGGGCACCAGCTCGGACTTCGGCGGCTGGCTCTTCGGCATCGCCCGCAAGCGGGCGGCCAACGCGCGCCGTACCACCGGCCGCCGGCAGACCCAGCCCGTCGAGAGCGACGTACTGGGCGCCTACACGCCACCCCTGGCCGGCCCCGACACCACCGTGCCGGCGCGGCACTGGGTGGTGGACGCACTCGCTCAGCTGAGCCCGCGCGAGCGCGACGTCATCGCCTGCATCGAGGTCGTCGGCATGGAGCCCTCCGACGCTGCCCGCGCTCTCGGGCTCTCCGCGGTCGCCGTACGGGTGGCACGACACCGAGGCCTCAAGCGGCTGCGCGCGCTCCTGGACCCGACCGTCTCACCCGACGTGAACATGCGGCCTGCGTGAGCGGTCGCGCTCGGCCCGGCGCAGCACCTCACGGGTCGTCGGTGCGACCTCCCCGATGCCGAGGAACAGGAACCGCGCCAGATTGGCCACCGGGCCGCCCTCGGTCCA